>Ga0210407_10000055_pt1 | contig 149492 bp, 127 predicted proteins | sample IncBWC27MmetaG_FD_150860 | JGI IMG/M metagenome (GOLD analysis project Ga0210407, IMG submission 150860) | Forest soil microbial communities from Barre Woods Harvard Forest LTER site, Petersham, Massachusetts, United States - Inc-BW-C-27-M | ecosystem: Environmental > Terrestrial > Soil >...
CCTCCTCCACCTCCACCGCCACGACCACCGCCACCGCCGCGACCACCGCCACCGCCACGACCGCCGCCGCCGCTGTAGCCGCCGCCTCCCATGCTACGGCCACCTCTACTGCTGCTGGCTCTGTTGTAGCCGCCACCGCCACCGCCAAAGCTGCCGCCGCCACCGCGGGAACCGCCGAGGTTCTGACTGCCGATGTTGTTCCCACCACTGGGACGACTAGCCGGCCTTGTGCTCGGGCGTGCGCCACCGGCACCGCCTGGCTTCCCAACGCCACCTGCTTGACCAGGGCGTCCTACGCCACCGGCTCCACCTGGCTTCCCAACGCCACCGGCTCCACCAGGGCGTCCTACGCCACCGGCTCCGCCTGGCTTCCCAACGCCACCTGCTCCACCAGGGCGTCCTACGCCACCGGCTCCGCCAGGACCACCGGGACGTCCTACGCCGCCGGCCCCACCCGCTCCACCGGCGCGATTACCTAAAGCGCCGCCCGGTTGTTGGCGGGCATTACCACCAAATCGATTCGCCGTTCCGCGATCACCGTAGGGAGCGTTGCCGCGATGTTGGGCATTGTGTTGCCACTTCCCGTTGCCTCCCTGACCGCGGTTGATGTTGCCGGTGTTGATGTTGTTCCGGTTAAAATTGTTATTGTTGTTGATGTTGATATTGCCGCCGTTGTTCCAATCGCAATTACCCCAATTGTTGTTCGCCCAGATGCCGCCCGCGATGATGCCGGCCCCAAGCGCGAGCCCCATTCCCGGCACGTATCCCGGATAGGTGTACGGGTAATATGGATACGCGGGCGGCCCATAAACCACCGCCGGGTCGTAGGACGGGACGTAAACAACTTCCGGGTTCGGCTGTTGAATCACGATGACCTCCTTGCCACCCTGCACCGTCTCAGTTTGCACCGTCTGTTCCTGGCTGGTCTTCAAGGTTCCTTTGCTTTGCGCCTTGGCGCGCATGCGCTGGATGGCATCAAAGACATCCTGCTGTTGCGCGAGAAAGGCGTTCCCCAAGTCGGTCGTCCACTGGATGTTGCCGGCCAGTCGCTGCACAGCCTCAGGAATACCGGCCATCGATTGCACGCTCGGGTCCCACTTCTGTTTTGCGACCGCATCAGCCAGCGCCTTGCCTTTCAGGTTTTTGTTTTGCTGCATCCATTGCTGAAGCTGAATGATCTCGAGCGGATACGTGGACGCGGCCAGCGTCTGGGCCAGCAGCGGATCGGGATAAAGAGCGATCGGCGCGACTAGAGAATCCAACTGATCATTCGGAATCTTCGGAGCTTCGGTGGCATCAGTTGTTGTTGTCGTCAGGACCTGCGACTCCGCCGGCTTTGGTTCTGGCTGCGCTACAGCATAGCCGGGCGAGAGCAACGCGACGGCCAGGATAGCCAGCAGGCAATGAAATGATCGGCTTCCAGGTCCGGGTCGAGATGTTTTTGGTCTCATGTTTTCTCCCTTTGTTTCAGCGGGCTGGGGCAACCCAATCCACAGCTATTACGTTGTAACATAGTTTGCAAGCGAGAAAAGAGTCCAAATTTGCAATGCGTGGAGTGGTTGCTTTTCCGGAGATCGCGATGCTGCCTCTCATTTTTCTAACTCGACGCGGCCGTTAAAGGGATTCATGACGACTCCGACTCTATTCCGCCGTTCTTTTGGTCAGGTATTGGACCTTAGTCCTATTCCCACGTTGCCACTGGCGGTTTTTTGCAACCGCCACCGTCTCTCCACGCCGCGCTCTCGCCGACAGCTTTTTCCGCCTTTCCAACCCTGGATCGATCCGACAGTTCCCTCGCACTGGAGCAACGCTGCGTATAGGCATTCTGATTCCCGCGCCACGACCGAGCCCGCTCACTGCGCGCCGGGACTGGAGCCCGGTCATTCCTATCCCGTATTTGTTTGATCCAACTATTCCACTACGGCCTTCGATCCTCGCTTGTTTACTTTACTTCGCAGCCGGGCGACGTCCGCGATGCATCCGATGGCCAAAGCGGTCCAACCGGTTTGATGGCTCGCGCCGAGTCCCTGGCCGGTTTCGCCGTGAAAATATTCGTGAAAGAGCACAAGGTCGCGCCAGTGCGGGTCGTTGACGAAGCGCGAGTCGCCGCCGTGGCAAGGGCGGCGCCCGCTGGCGTCGGTGAGAAAGATGCTGGCGAGGCGCGAGCTAAGTTCCACGGCGACCTGACGGAGGTTCATCATGCACCCCGATCCGGTGGGACATTCGACCTGGAAGCCGTCTCCATAGAAATGGTGGTAGCGTTCGAGCGCCTCGAGGATGAGGAAGTTTATTGGGAACCAGATCGGCCCGCGCCAGTTCGAGTTGCCGCCGAAGACGCCAGTAGTGGATTCGCCGGGGTCATAGTCGACCCGGTGCTCGACTCCACCAGCGTTGACGACATACGGATTATTTTGGTGAAACTTCGAAACGGAGCGTAGCCCGTACGGAGAGAGGAATTCATTTTCATCGAGCATATATTTGAGCACTCGTTCCAATCGCGTGCGCGACGGGATCGCGAGTAAACGGCGGTCATGCCTCGCTTCACAGTAGCTGATGTTTTGCGCGAGATCGGGGCGATGTTTCACGAACCATTGTAGACGTTTGTAGAAGCCGGGTAGTTTCGTAATGGTTTCTTCCTCGAGAATTTCGGCCGCGATCAGGGGCAGCAAACCAACGACCGACCGCGTATGTAGCGGAATGACACGTCGATCGATCTGCACTTGATCGTAGTAGAAGCCATGCTCTTCGTTCCAAAGCCCGGTGCCACCCAGGTGATTCATGGCGTCGGCTATTTGCACAAAGTGTTCGAAAAACTTAGAGGCCATGTCTTCGTAGGCCGGGTGAATGCGCGAATCCTGATCTTTTGCTAGTTCAAGTGCAATGCTGAGCATGGTCCCGCAATAGAAAGCCATCCAGGCGGTGCCATCAGCCTGGCGGAGTGTGCCTCCGTTAGGTAGCGGCTGTGAGCGATCGAAGACCCCGATGTTATCAAGGCCGAGGAAGCCGCCGGAAAAGAGATTCTCACCGGTAGCGTCTTTGCGATTTACCCACCATGTAAAGTTGAGGAGCAATTTTTGGAAGACGCTTTCGAGAAAATCGCGGTCGCGTTCGCCGCCTCGGGCGGAAACTTTATAGACACGCCAGGCCGCCCACGCATGCACCGGCGGATTCACATCGCCGAACCTAAATTCATAAGCGGGCATATGGCCGTTGGGATGCATATACCATTCGCGCAGGAACAGGATGAGCTGCTCCTTGGCGTATTGCGGGTCCACGTAAGAAATAGGCAGTACATGAAAGGCTGAGTCCCAAACAGCGAACCAAGGGTACTCCCACTTATCCGGCATTGAGAGCACGTCGCGGCTGTAGAGATGCCTCCAATCATGATTGCGTCCCTCGAGTCGGCTGGCAGGCGGCGGGGGCATTGCCGGGTCGCCTTTCAACCACTCATTGACGACGTAGTGATAAAACTGCTTGCTCCAGAGCAGGCCGGCTGCGGCTTGCCGAATGACACCTCGCTCCGCTTCGTTGAGTGGCGCTATGGTGATCGCGCGATAAAAATCATCTGCTTCCGCGATCCGTGTTGCAAAGGTCTTCTCGAACAAAGGTCCGAGTGGATCCGCGGGTGTTTCCTTTTCCGCAGACAATCGCAAGGAAACCGTATGCGCAGCGCCGGCGGGAAACCGGAGCACGTAATAGAGTGCCGCCTTTGTGCCGATGCCTGCAGGATTGACGGCATCCGCCCGGCTGCCGACTACATATTCGTGGAAAGCGTCCTTCACAAAAGCGTGTTTGTCTCCGCTGTTCCACAAACGACATGTGTTACTCTCGTTCTCAGTGAAAAGCGGTCTCGGAAGTTGGCCAACCAGATCGGACCCGGCATGCAGAAAGAAGCGGCCCAGCATCGGATGGTTGAGCAAAAGGCGATTTCCGTCCTGCGTAATAGACGGTTTCGTAGTGATGCCTTCGTCTGTGTGTCCCCAAGACCATTGGTTACGAAACCAGGTGGTAGGCAGCAAGTGCAGCGTCGCTGCTTCCGGCCCGCGATTGGCCACAGTGATTCGAATAAGAATGTCGTTAGGCGATGCTTTCGCGTATTCGGCGACGACGTCGAAGTAGCGGTTCTCGTTAAAGACACCGGTATCGACTAACTCAAACTCCGGATCGCGTTTGCCGCGCCGCTGGTTCTCCTCCTCTAACCAGACATATGGAAATGCAGCCTGCGGATACTTGTAGAGCGCCTTTGCGTATGAGTATGTTGGAGTAGCGTCGAGGTAGAAATATTGCTCCTTCACATCTTCGCCGTGATTCCCCTGGGGATTTGTTAGGCCGAACAACCGCTCTTTAAGTATCGGATCTTTTTCATTCCAGAGTGCCAAAGCGAAGCAGAGTCTGCATCCGCGATCAGTGATGCCGAGCAAGCCATCTTCGCCCCAGCGATAAGCCCGGCTGCGAGCGTGGTCGTGGGGGAAGTAGCCCCAGGAATCTCCCGTCTCCGAATAATCCTCTCGAACCGTCGCCCATTGCCGCTCCGACAAATAAGGCCCCCACCGTTTCCAGTCGGCGGTGCGAGCGGCTTCAGCGTTGATGCGCTCTTTTTCGACAGGCGTGCTCATGCGATCCGAATAGGCAGGTGTTCGCTGGTGACGTCCTTTTCCCAAAGGCGAAACCCTCCCCGGAAGGCGTTGGCGTTTTCGCCTGCGCGGCAATGTAAAGGCAGCTCCTTAAGCTTCTTCACGTTGCCGCCACCTAGGACCACCTCTTCTGGACAAAGCGCATCCATCAAGATCTCGACAACATCAGCGACCAGACGTCTCCATTTCTTTTTGCCGTGTTTCTCCAGTCCGCGAATGCCGACGTAGTCCTCGAAGGTTCCTCTCTTAAAGGGAAGGTGAGCCAATTCCATCGCATGGACGGAGCCGTCGAGGATTAGGGCAGAACCCAGACCGGTGCCTAGCCCGAGAAAGAGCATTGTTCCTCCATTGTAACTACCAAGCGCTTGTATAGCGGCATCGTTTATAATTTTCACCGGGCGCTCGAAAGCGGCTTCAAAATCGAACCCAACCCAACCCGGAGCAAGATTTCGCGGTTCTGCCTTTGGACAGCCACGGAGAACCGGCCCCGGATAGCCGACGGATATCACTTCATATTTCCAATCCCGCGTGCGCTCCTTAACCCCCGCAACCATCGCCTTGGCAGTCATGGCGGGCCCGGATGGGAATTTTATTGGTTCCTTCTGCCCGGTGGCCAGGATCTTTACGTTGGTCCCACCGATATCAATCACCAGCACATTCATAATCGAGCTTCCAAGACGCACCGGTGAGGATAACCGCGGCGAAGTCGGCTCGCGGTTGGCTGTGAAAGTTCGTTCATCACGAAACAGTCCGTGTTGGCAACTGTCCGCTGTCGTCCACGACCAGCCCCTCGCGTTTCAGCATCGCCGCATAAGTCGCGTACTTATAGAGATCGCCCAGTGTTGGATAGTTGAAACAGGTGCGGTTGAACAGGTCGGCGCCGGCCTCGGCCATCATCGCGATCAGACCGAGATGAACAAGTTCGGTCGCCTGTTCGCCAACGACGTGGACGCCGAGCAGTCGCATGTCGTCCTGCCGAAAGATCAGTTTCAACAGACCGCTTTCATCGCCGATAATCTGGCCGCGCGCATTATCGGCATAACGCGCCCGACCGACCACGTAGCCGATGCCCTTCTTCTTCAACGACTCTTCGGTTTCACCAGCCATGCTCGCCTCCGGAATCGTATAAATGCCGGTCGGCAGAATCGGTGCGACCACGTCTTTGAAATCGAACCCGAAGGCAACACAGATGCCCATGCGGGCCTGTTCCATACCCGTCGCGGCGAGCGCAGGCGGACCGACGACGTCACCGGCGGCAAAGATATGCGGAACCTCGGAACGACAGACCGCGTCTACTTTGATCAATCCGCGTTTACCAGGGGTGAGACCCGCCGCGGCAAGATTCAGATCGGTCGTATTGCTCTGGCGTCCGGCGGCGACCAGCACGTCGTCCACTGCGATGGTCGCGCCGGACGTGAGCGTCAGCGTTATTTTCCCGTTCGCCGGCGCACCGCACCGCACCACTTTTTCTTTCCAGATAAAGTTCACGCCGTCCGCTTTCATTGCTTGTTCGATTGACTGGGAGATTTCGCGATCGAGGAATGAGAGGAGCGAATCGCGTCCGTCGATCAGATGCACTTCGACGCCGAGAGCGTTGAAAGTACCGGCATATTCCGCACCGACCACGCCCGCCCCCACAACCGCGAGAGTTTTTGGGAGCACGCCGATCTCGAGAATTTCGTCGGAGTCATGCACGCGCGGATGCTCGAATGGGAACTCCGGGGGACGCACCGGCGATGACCCGGTGGCGATAAGAATTTTCTCGCTGCGCAGCAACGTATCTGGCGCGACGCGAATGGTGTGGGGATCGACAAAGCTCGCCGCACCATGAAACGTCTCGACGTTGAAGCTTCGCATTTGCTCTTCCCTGCGCCGGCGTTCGTGCACCGCGACGTTGTCCTTGTGGCTCATGAAATCCCTGATGGTCGCCTCTCGTCGAAGCGAAAGATCGACGCCAAAGAGCTTGCGCGAACGCATGCCCGAAAGGGCCAGCGCGGTTTCGCGCAAGGTCTTGCTCGGGATCGTGCCCGTGTTGATCCCGGCGCCACCGACATCGTGGAGTCTTTCGACCAGTGCGACGCGCTTGCCAAAGATCCCCGCGGTATTCGCTCCGCTAATGCCAGCCGGTCCGCCGCCGATCACTACCACGTCGAAATCCTTAGTCATCGACGAACTCATTTTCTTTAGCTTATAGGCCCATAGTTCCATATCAATGGTTTTGCGATGCGGAGAAGGTGGGTATTAAGTTCAGCCGGCCAGGAAATTCCTCGAGGACGCCAGTTCCAAGCGTGGTCGTTAGGCGAATTCGCTCGTTTGAAACATAACATTTTGAAACTGACGACATGACCACGACGGCCGAGCAGCAATGCATGGAAGCCGACGCCGCCAGGCAACGAGAAGCAACGCCGGGTAGCAGCGCGTACGCGGGGAGCAAAGCGCTTGATAGAAAGAACTCGTAGGGCGTCGCCAGCTTGTCTTAGGCCTAGTTGAAGGGAGAACAGAGCGATCGCGGAAACAGCGGCGAGCACTGCCTAGAGGTCGGTCATATGGACCTTCGCGTGGCCTTATTTCAAGAGTGTGATTTTTCCCGTGTGCAAGTCATAAATCCCTCCAACAATCTTGATCTTGCCAGATGATTCCAGTTCCGCCAGGATCGGACTGTCTTTGCGAATGTCAGCCATTGTTTGTCGCACGTTTTGTTCGACCACCTTTTCAACAAACTCATTGTTTTTAGAGGTGCGCTCCTCAGGTTTGAACCCTTGTACAGCATCCACGGCCGGCCTGATTTTGGCGAGCAAGGCTGTGAGGTTTCCAAGCTTCGCTCCGTCGCAGGCACCCTTCACCGCACCGCACGCACTATGGCCCAGCACAAAGACAAGCTTGGCGCCGGCGAGTTTGGTCGCGAACTCCATGGAACCGATCTGGTCCTCGTCTTCTATATTCCCCGCCACCCGACCGACAAAGATGTCTCCAATTCGTTGATCAAAGACCAGCTCGACTGGAACCCTGGAATCAACGCAAGACAACACAACGGCTTTCGGATACTGGCCCTCAGCGGAGTTTGCTATCCGTTTCTTGATCTCGAGGTCGCCAATTTTGCCGGCTACGAAGCGGCCGTTGCCCTCCATGAGATCGGCAAGGACCTTGTCCGGCGTAAGCGCCGATTGTTCTTCCTTCGTTACTTGTGCATTCGCCAAGCCTTCAAGGGCGAGAATGAATGCTGTCACTATTCGAAGCTTCTGGTTCATCGTTTTCATTGGTTTTTGATCGTCATTTTCTCTCCGGGTTTACGTTTCAGTTTGCTGCGTTGAAATCATTTCTGGAGATCTTGGCCAAAGGCCTTTGAGGTTGTGTGCCGGGCATAACCGATCAGGAGACGATGTCCATCGTGGTTCGTGGAGCGGCGTTAGGATCTTCATCGGAACAGCAGGAAGCAAAGGAATGCGATGATTGTGGGCGCGAGCGCTCCCAAAATCAAACCTATCGCACCCACGCCATCCTCGAAATGCTTGTTCAGAATTGACTGCCCGGCTGGATTCGGCGCGTTGGCAATCACGGTCAGCCCGCCACCCGCGACCGCGCCCGCGACGGCGGCATATTTCATTCCGGCGGTGAAAGTAGGCACCAGCGTGCAGAGGTAGGTGATGGCGGCGTTGTCATTGAGCGCGGTCAGCGCCATAGCACCGAACATGAGCGGCACCTCGCCAAGCTTTCCGAGCACCGGAGCGATCCACCATTGTTGCAGTCCACCGTGGATCACGAGCCCGGCCAGGAAGAAACCGACGAGAATCGGGGGGCGCAGTGTGAAGTTGTCTTGGAAATCCTCGGTGATCTCGACGAAGGCCAGAAAGAACAGCATTCCAAGAACCAAAAAGGGCGGGTTGTGCGCGTGAACGATCGTGAAAATGAGGAACCCGAGGTGACCGATGGTGACCCAAAGGGGAATCGGTGACTTATCCGTTTCCTCACCGAGAGCCGCGGCGTGCCTCTCCGTGAGACTCGTTAGTTCCTTTCGGAAGTAACAAAAATAGGCGGCTCCAGAAAGAGATATGGCGAGGGCCGCCTTCCAGCCAAAGTTTTTCAGCATGAACATTGTGTCCCATCCCCACGCCTGCACCACCATTAGCACCGGCGGCGCCGCGAAATGCGTCAGAGTTCCGCCGATAGAAATGTTCACAAACAAGAGTCCAAGCGTTGCGTAGGCGAGAGCGCGACTCGGCTTGAGCGCGTAGAATTTTCGCGAGAGCAACAGGGCACAGATGGTCATCGCGGCCGGTTCGGTGATGAACGATCCGAGCAGAGGTCCCGCCGTTAGGATGGCCAGCCACCAAGCCACGGGCGTCTCGCCGCCGAGTCGCGCCAACCATCGCAGTGCTTGTTCGGCCACTTGCAGAATCGGACGCGTGGCGGCGATCGCCATGACGACGATCACGAACACAGGCTCGACAAAGTTAACGTGATGGCTGACGTAATTGATCATCGTCGAACGGCCCACGAACGCGTTCATTAGAAAGAGTAGCGGGATGATCCAGATACCGAACACCGCTTCGACCTCGCCCAGAAAATGAAACATCCGGGCGGAGCCGCTAACCCGACGCACTCCCTGGGTTTGTCCTGACGCGGCGGCCAGTCGAAATTTCTCCTGGTGGCGATGCTCCAGAACATGGGCGATGTGCCGCAACCGCTGCGTCAGGAAGGTATGGATGATCGCCCCGAAGAACAGGAACGTGGCCCAGAGATTGAAGGGTTGCTTTTCGACCCGGTTGCGAAGGACCTCCCACAAATTCGTTAGTTGGGCGTCGTTATAGCTTTCGAGCGGTGGAGGAAACGCCGCGCTGGCCTGACCCGAGCCCGGTGCCGCCGCGATCGCAACTGCCCCCAGTACCGAAAACAGGACGAACGCACCCAGGACCAATGCCCGTCGCTTCCAACGGCGTCGCTTCAGGATGATGCGGTAGTGATTCATGCCTTAAAGCTCACAGTGTCGCGAGTCACGTAGCTCGCGACGGAATGCGGAATAGGATCGCGTAGAACACCGGTAGGACGACCATGGTCAGGACGGTCGCGCACATGAGACCGAAAATGATGGTCACCGCCATCGAGACGAAGAAGGCATCGACGATGAGGGGCAACATGCCCAGAGCAGTGGTCGAGGCGGCCATCGCCACCGGCATCAAGCGGTTCGTCCCTGAATTGAGCAGCGCCGTGAATGGCTCGTTGCCTGCAGCCGTCTGCACGTTGATTTCATCGACCAACACAATCGCGTTCTTGATCAACATGCCGATCAGGCTGAGCAAGCCGAGCAAAGCCATGAAACCGAACGGCTGCCTTGTGACGAGCAGCCCCAGAGTGACGCCGATCAGGGCGAGCGGCACGCAAAGCCAGATCACAAGCGGTTGCCGCAGATTGTTAAACAGAGCGATCGTCGTCAGCACCATCAGAACCAGAAACACCGGCAACTTCGACGCGAGCGCGCCCTTGGCCCGGTTGGAGTCCTCGTATTCGCCTCCCCATTGGAGCTGGTAGTCAGCAGGGCGTCGGATCGCCTCGATCTTTGGCCGCAACCGGTTGAACAACTTGCTGGCCACTCCTTCGACGGGATCGGTCAGGATGGTCAATGTTCGTTTCCGATCCCGCCGGTAGATGATCTCGTCCTCGAAGACCGTCTCAACTCGTTGTATCACCTGGGATAGGGGAATGTATTTATTGGCTGCAGGACTCCAAATTTGCAGGCTCATCAAGCGACCTGCGTCTGCGCCCTCGCTGGCAGAGTCTCGCGCGACAATCGGCAGCAACAGATCGCCTTCGCGAAATACCCCGACGCTTTGGCCTTCGAACGCCTCGCGCAAGGCGTAGGCGACGTCGCGGCGTTGGATTCCGGCGCGACTGGCCGCTTCCTCGGAAATCACAGGACGAAAAACTTTTACCTGATTGCGCCAGTCATTCTTAATCGCACGCGAATTTGGATCCTCTGCAATGATGGCCATAGCTTGGTCCCCGAGTTGACGCAGCACTTTTGGATCATCCCCAATGAAACGTACACGGATCTTTCCGTTCGATCCGGGTCCTAGCTCAAATTTGAAGGCGTAGGAAAGCACGTCCGGGTAGGCTGCGGCCCAATCGCGATCCACTTCCCGTACGAGGCGATCTATGACTCCCGCGTTTTCGACATCGACCACGAACTGCGCGTAGGCAGGGTTCTGTTTCTCCGGCATGTAGGTCAGCAAAAAGCGTAGACCGCCCTTGCCGACCAGAGACGAGACGTGCGTCACGCCGTGACGCTGGAGGAGGTCTTTCTCCATCTGCTCCACCCGCTTCAAAGTCTCGTCGATGTGCGTCCCTTGCTGTAACCAAATGTCGATCATGAACTGCGGCCGCGTGGAAGGTGGAAAGAAACTCTGCTCGACGAATCGAAAGCCGAACAGGGCCAGGAAGAATGCCCCGGCCACCACCGTTACCGTCGCCCAGCGGAACCGAATGCAAATTCGGAGGAACGCTCGGTAGACCCGGTAGAAAGGCGTGTCGAAAGGGTCTTGGTTTGCGTCGGTCTTCCTGCTGAACTTGAGCATCCATACTCCGAGGAGCGGAGTAAGAGTCACCGCCGTTACCCAACTGAGAAACAGCGAAACGAGGATCACCTGGAATAAGGAACGGCAGAACTCGCCTGTGCTGTCTTGGGATGTCCCGATGGCTGCGAAAGCCAACACTGCGATCGCCGTGGCGCCGAGCAACGGGACCGCCGATTGTCGCACCACTCTTATCGCGGCCTGTTGCGCCGATTCGCCGCGTTTCAGCCCAATCAGTATTCCGTCAACAACGACGATCGCGTTATCCACCAGCATGCCGAGGGCAATGATCAGGGCGCCGAGTGAGATGCGCTCGAGAGCGACGCCCATCTGAATGAGAAAGGTGAAGCTGCCTATAATAGTAACCAGCAACACCGCGCCGATGATCGCACTACTGCGAAGCCCCATGAAAAATACGAGAACGACGATCACGATGGCAACTGCCTGCAACAGGCTGCTCGTAAAACCTTTGATCGCCTTGGTGACGGCCTCCGATTGCATCGAGACGATGCCGAACTCGACGCCCACGGGCAAGTGCGGAGCCAATTCCTTCATTTTCTCGCGCAAAGCGTTTCCCATCGTGACCACATTCCCGCCGGAAACCGTTGAAATCCCCAGCGCAATCGCCGACTGGCCGTCGTAGCGAATTGCCTCCGTGCGTGGATCGACATAACCCCGGCGAATATTGGCGACTTCCCTGAGATAGAACTGCTTGTCGCCGGCCCGGATGAGAAGATTCTCGAAATCTCTGAGTGTAGAGAACTCGCCCGTTGGACTAAGCGCGATAAATTCCTGGCCGACCCGAACGTGGCCGCTGTCCCAAACAACATTGCGCTGTTTTAACTCGTCGTAGATAGCTGTGGTGGGAATGCCGAGTTGCGTCAGCCGATCCTGGCGTAGTTCAACATAGATGGCTTCGCGCTGTTCACCGAACGCGCTGATCTTGGCGACGTCCTTTACCAGAAGGAGCTCTTTTCGCAACAGGTCAGCGATCCGTTTCAGTTCCGCATAGGAGAAGTCCTTCCCGTAGATAACGAAGAAGACGCCGTAGACATCGCCGTAGTCATCCACCACGATCGAGGGGCCGGACCCGGGCGGCAGTTTGCCTTGAACATCATTAACCTTCCGCCTCAGCTCGTCCCACACCTGCGGCAAGGTAGTTTTGTCGTAATTGTCCTTCGCGCTAACGGTCACTGTGGACAGGCCCCGATCCGATTTCGATTCCAGCTTGTCGACTTGCCCGAGTTCCTGGGCCGCCTTTTCGATCCTGTCGGTGACTTCCTCCTCCACCTCAAGTGCGGACGCGCCTGGGTAAGGCGTGATGACCAATGCATCTTTGATCGTGAACTCGGGATCCTCCAGTCGGCTCATTCGCTCGTAAGACACCAACCCCGCTGCGAACAGGGCGATCGTCAGGACCGCCGTGACTGTGCGTTGCTTGAGGCAGGTTTCCGCGATGTTCACGGTTGTCCGGGATCGTTGCCTTGCCAGCGACGGACTTTCATTCCCGGCTGGAGCCGTGGAACTCCGGAGATCACAATTTCGTCGGCAGCCGCGAGTTCGCCAGATACTTCGACCATCGGACCGCTCGCCTGACCAATTGTGACGGGCACCTTAGAAACCGTCATGGTTCCAGGATCCAACCGCCAGACGAAGGCTTTGCCATCGGGCTCGCTGGCGATCGCATTCGAGGGCACATGGAACGCGCCTGCGGCGCCGGCCGCGTCGGGCTGCACCTGAGCGATGACTTTGGCGGTCATTCCAGGGAGAATCGTCAAGTCGTGCGGGGGAGCGAACACCACTTTCGCTTCGTACGTCCGCGTGGCGGGATCAGCCTTCTGCGACGCCTCGGTGATGCGGGCGGGGAACCGCCGACCGGGAACGGCGGTCAATTCGATCATCGGTTTCGCCCGCTCGGTGATCTCTTCGAGCGTGCGATTGGGACGTGAGGAAGCCACGAGGGATTCCGGGATGTTGACGGCGACCTCGATCTCGACCGTGTCCTGAAGCACCAGCACTTCCTGCTTGGCAGCGACATTCTCAAACTGTTTCAAGAATACCTTCGCGACAACGCCATCAAAGTCCGCCTTCAACATGGTATCGTCCAGGGCCTTCTGTGCCTGGGCCAGATCCGCAACCGCCACCTCATATTCGCGCTTCGCCTCTTCGAAAGACTGCTTCGACACAGCATTCTGTCGAGACAGTATATCCGCCCGCTCCATCTTGGGCTTTGCCGCGTCCCGCCGGGCCACCGCCGCGTCGAGCTTGGCCTTCAGATCGCGAGGGTCAAGTCGCGCCAGCACCTGCCCGTCTTTGACGACGTCTCCTTCCTTGACAAGAATTTCGGAGATGCGTCCGCTCACTTCGAATGCGAGCACGGCTTGCTTGATCGCTCGGGTTTCGCCCGGCAGCTCCATGATTCTCCTTCCCGCCGCCTGACCCAGCGTGAACACCTTCACCGGGCGCACGATCTCCTTTGATTCTTCATCCCGCTTCTTCCCGCACCCGGTCGCGACCAACAAGGCGATCGCGGCCACAGCAACAGCCGCCAGCGCGAAAGTGACAGTGGATTTCCGTTGAAGCGTACCTTTCATGCCGATCAGGTGAATAAAACGATGGTATGGCGAGGCCGGTCCAAAACAAAGGCTAAAGATCGTGACCTTGTCCCGACTGTCTCGCGTCATGGGTTCATCAAGTGATCATAGAAGATCCCCGCGGTATTCGCTCCGCTAATGCCAGCCGGTCCGCCGCCGATCACTACTACGTCGAAGTCTTCAGTCATAGACACGTGCCATCGCGGCGAGTAACAACTGAAGTCATCGCCTTCAGGCTATGGGCGTAAATGCCCTCAGCGCTCACTCGGCGAGCCACGCGCGCGCCTCGGATTCGGCTGTTTCGGGAAAAAACTTCACCGGTCCTTTGCGAAGACCCGCGCCCGTGAAGGCCAGAACTTGTGCTTCCCACCGCGGATTGCCGACGACGGCAATTCTGTCAAAGTCGTTGCGGTGGCTGAAGAAAAAGTCTGTATCGCCCCACGCCTCGCTACGTTCCCAACCGGTGAAGTTTTCCAGTAGCACGAGAAGTTTGACGGTTCCGGCGCGGGTGATTATTTCCACGAACTGGGATTGCGCGGCATCGAGTTCGGATTTTTTCAGTTCACCACCGACGCGAAGGACGCAAAGGCGATCATCATGTTGTTCGAGATTGGCACTCATAGATGTATTGGGTACTTGGCGATGACAAACCTGGCTACGGAGATTTGTCCGATGTTTAGGTTATGCTCCGGCTGAGCTGGTGGAATTTTTTGCGAGGCGTGTCCGGCTCTCTTCTCTCCTATTACCGGTGGGGTCATTGCGGAAGCATCATTGTGCGCGCGACGGCGACCGCGAACACCGCCATGGCAAAACAGAGCGCGGCCATCCGCACGCGGCGTTGTTCAAACTTTCCTGCGGTGTTGGCAAAGAAAAGCACAGTGGCAAAGAGCACGGTGTTCGCGAGGTACTGGCCGGAAACATTGCCGGCCGCACGCGCCTCCTGCACCTTGCTCGCTGCATTCCTTGTAGCTTCGGCCGCCTCGCGAGTCCCTCGCATCTCGTAAAGATTTGGCACAAACGGGTGAGGGTCTGCATGCGGATTCTCAAACGGCTTTTGCGCCATCCATGCGTCGTACGCCTTCCGCACATCGGGCGGGAAACGTTCGGCGTAAAAGTTCCTTAGTTTTTCGTCTCCCGAGTGTTGTGCCGCGAGCAGTTGCATGAACATGGCAGTGTGAATAGTCGCAGCCTGCATTCCTTGCAGCACCAGCACGCCCGCGCGGCGTTCCAACGAATTGTATTCGTTCATCAGCCGATTGCTTCGGCGCGTCCATGCCGCTGATTGATACGAACACCATGCCGTGCCGATGGTCGTTAGGGCCATCAACAAGGCTACGACCGGCTCTACCCATCCTTTCCTTTGTGGCTCGAGATCCCGCACAAGCTGTAGATCAGAAGATTTCTCCATAAGCAGTCGGTGTAGGAAGGGCAGCCATTCAGTAAGCGGGTTAGGCCTCAATTAGTGGCGGCTCATATGCGTTTTGCATATCGGACTAAGGTCCCATGCACTTAATAGGGCGGAAATTGCGGCGCCAAGCGTGCCCCCAACGCGGTTCCCGCCAAACGTGGCCGTCCTAATTTCCGTGTCTGCGAGGGCTCGAGGTCGTTTACGATGACCGCAGAGATCATTGCACAGAGCGGATATTGAAGTCGCAACAACTGTGCGAACGTGACCGCCGGCGCCGCTGTCAGCGCGGCTCGGAGGGAAACCTGAAAGGCGGCTGTATAGGTCGAATGAATCATTGGTAATTGGGCGGCGTCAGACGCATGACCGATGTGGTCCTCCAATCGAAGGAGATGGCCAAAAGCCCCAGGCTCAGTCGTTCGCATGGGCCTTCAGAATTCGTAGCACATCCGCAATGGCCTTTGGATCCTGATGCGCACCATGACCGGATGGGACGATGTACTCGGTCTGGGCGCCGTCCATGTGCGAACTCCAATACGGAACGACGCCATCGCTGGAATTTGGAGAATCGCCCCGGCGCGATCACCAATGATGGTATCGTAGGGCACGCCGGGCGTGATCGGGATGGTGTTGATCACATTCACAAAACGGCTCTTCGGCGACAGGGTGTCGACGCTATTCGCCTCACGTTTCGGTTTTAGTTCGTTCTCTTCAATGTTCGCCACACGAAGCATTTCCTGGCTGGCCTCACTGCTCACCGAGTGTTCGCGAATAAAAATATTAGCGATACTTCCGATCAAGCCGGTCGCAAGATTGCTCCCACGCAGCGGCGCAGCGATAAAGATCACGCGCCCAATCTCCGGGCGATGCCGAAAGAACAGCTCTTGCCGGAAGTATTCGCGGGTGTGGGGCGACAGCGGTACTTGATCTGGTGGCTTGCCGAAAATTTTCATCCAAAGTCGATCTCCGCTATCGGTGAGCAGCAGCCGGCTGATGCAACCACCCATGCTGTGTCCAACGAGAACCATCGGTTTGCGCCCCGGAAACCGTTTTTCGACCGCATCGAGTTCGTTGCGCAGAATGGCGGCGGAGTACGGATACGGATAACCGCTCGGGTAGCTGTAGAACCAGAACTGGTAATGCTTTCGTATCACCGGATCGCCGCGGAGTTTGTTGATCATCGGTGTCCAGGTCGCTTGCGAATCCATCAGCCCGTGAATAACGAGCACGATTGTCTTGTTCGGGTTGTACGGCTGAAGCCGCTCGATCGCGGCGGTGTGCGCATATTTCTCCGGGTTCAGGACGCGCGAGAGTTCGTGCCTTTTCGGATCAGTACTTTCGAGCATGACCGCCAGAGGCACGGTGAAATCCGCCGCCAGTGGAAACGTCCGGCCCTCGAACGTGACGGTTTCCTTGTCCAGCGGATCTTCAAACGCGAGGATGCAGCGCCGCTCCTTAAAATGCGCAACCACGGTAACGCTGTAGAAAATGCGCGACGGCGCGAAACTCTCGCGGGCGCCTTTGTTGTGCTCGCGTTCTACGGCAACGGTCGGCGCGCCGATGCCTTCGCGGGTGGTGCGCTCGGTAACGTATTTGCCGTGGACATCGAATTGATCCGCGGGCGTAAAGTCGTAGAGCGCGGGATTCGACTCCGGGCGCGGGTCAGGCTTGTAGGTAAGCATGAAGTTACCCTGTTCGCCCGGCACCGTGAGTGACTTCGTCCACGGGTCGAGCTTTGCTTTTCCAATGATCTCGAAGGCGCGACTGATCGCAAAATTGTAATCGCGCCGGGCAGCTGCATTCGCCGGGCTGCGCCGAAGTTCACGCGACGCGATTTCGATCGCGGTAAGGCAATCGCCAAGTGCGACGAGCGGTTCGGCGCGTTCTTCGTGCACGGCCTTGGTGATTGTTTGTTCCGCGGCTGCCAGCAGGCCGGTCCCGGGCGGCCCGGCCAGGCATGGCTGCTTTTTCGAAACCTCCGCATACTGTTGCGCACAGGCAGAAAGTAAGGATGCGATAACAAGCACGGAACTCGCGACGGCCAAGCGCTGCCTTTGCTGGAGTTTGAAAAACCAACTCATCGTTTATCTGGCCACGATCCCACGGGTGCGCTTCGGTCGTTTTCGCCCGGGCCGCATGTGCGCAGAAATTACGTTAGCCCTCGAGGATCGCGGAATCACCGCGGCCCAGGACGACCGGTCGATCGGCGGCTCCTTGATAGACGCGGACGCGTCCGACATGGGGCGCGCCCAGAGCGGCGAAGTCTCCCTGGTTGCCTTGACCTCTTCGTAAATGCGGCTGAACTCTTCGGCATCCAGCCAGACGCCACCGCATTTGGGACATTGGTCAATCTCGACCTTCTCCAAATCTGAAAACCATTTGCGATCGAGCACCTGTTCGGGGCAGCGCGGGCACAAGCGCGGCTCGGTGATCTGCACGTTGCTGCGCGGGATGCGCCAGATCGTATGCAGCGTCGTGGCGGCTGCGGCGGTGGCGCTGATGCGCTCCAGCTCTGCGGCATCAAACCAAATGCCACCACACCCGCCGTAACAAAGTTCGAGGGTCATATTGCCCGCTTTTTTCTCAAACAGCGGATTCTTGCAAGCGGGACATTTCATCGGTGCGTGATGATTTGGTCTGGGTTGCAGGTTTGACGATTCGAAATCCGGCCTCGGGATGAAGCGCGCGGCTTTAGCGTCCTTCGACGATCTGCTTCAAAATCCCCAGCCCCTTCGGCTGCATCGGGCCCATGCCAGTTCCTGGCACGAACCACATGCCCTTCTCCTTGGCGTGGCAGTAGATGATTTGAACGCGGTCGTGCGTCGTCGCGTGATGGAACGTGGCGCCCGCGTTCTCGGTGATGAAGCCGAAGAACTTTTCCCTCCACGGGTTATCCATAAGCGGGAAGAGTTGTTCGCCGAGCCCCTTCAGCTCCTCGGCGCTGATGGTGCGAATGGATTTCGCGATCGCTTTGCGCCGGGCTTCCGTGATTTCCTCCATGTTGATGGTTTCGAATGGCATGATGCTGGGTTGGTTTGATAGTTTCGCTGATCAATAGGGCGTGGATGAAAGTACACCGTCGAAAAAGATAAGCACGACGAAAATGGCGATGAGGAGCATAACTCAGAAACTCACGCCGACAGAAAAGACCCACGTCGGTTTATCCCGATCCAGATTGAATACGTAGGTCGTGAAATCTATTTTCTTGTAGGAGAAACCCACGAGCAATCCACGCTGGATATCGACGTCAGTCTGGTAGGCTCGCGTTCGCTGGCCCACCAGACCAAATCGAAACCAATCCACGGGGGAGACGCTCAACTCAGACCAGTTGTAGAAGAAGCTTCCCTCCGAATTGCCCGTGTCGAAGACGAACTCGCCTTCGCTGAAAAGCTCGAACTTCCAATAAGTAAGCGACAACTTGTAGCCCGGCGCGATGCCGGTCGTATTGCCAAACACGCCGCCCAGCATCGGCGTGAATTCCCACTCCAATTTTTTGCCGCCGCTGAAATTGTAGCCGATCCACGCTGAGCCCGTTTCGAGGTTCTCGTAGTCGTAGCGAGCTTCGAGATGCAGCCAGCCGCGGTCCGCGGTCAAGGTCGGTTGCACATATTCCTGGAAGTCGGGCACGATGTAAGTAGAGGCGGAGGCCGAGAAGGACCAGGCTTGCTCGTCCGCTTGTTTGGTAAGCGCGGGAGTCGCGTCCTTCGCCGTGGAACCGGGCGTGTTCGCCGTCTCCTGGGCCAGCGCGTTGTCGCCTGCCAAGACAACGGCAATCGCGATCAAGGACGGAAACCGCATTCGTTTCATCCTCCCAACGCCATGGTCAGGCCCACGAGAATCAACCCAAGGACAACCATCGAAATACCCACCAGCCACGGGGGACGCCCGGTCATGCGCCCGAAGGCGTAGCCCGTCAAAAACAACATCACGATGGCGATGGCATTGGAAACTCGAAGGGCCGGTCCAGCGTTGTGCATGAAAATGAACGGAATCACCACCGGGAACGTGCACAGGAAGACCAAGAGAAAAACACCGACGGCACCCAGCCAATCATCCTTGTGCAGCCGCACGTGATCGGGTGGCTCGGGCAGTTGTTTCAACCGCTGATACAGCGATTCCATTTCGACTGGCTCCAAAACGGACGCGACCACCGAGGGCAACGCGTCCGCTATGAGGCGTTGCGCTTCTTTTGGATCAGGCGCTTTGCGCACGGCGCGAAACGTGAGCAGTCCCCGGCCCTTTTCCGCCAGGCAGCCCATGAGATACAACACCCCGTCAATGATCCCCCAAGCCAGATTGCATCCCAGCGCACCAATAAGCATCGTGCGCACCTCACTCCGTCCCGCCTCGGCGATACTCAGCGAACCGGTGAAAGTAAGGACCATGATCAGGCCAAAAAGGATTTCAGAGACACGGTCAATCGGTTCCAGCACACGCTTGGAAGATCGTTCGGAAGAGTTTTCCGGCATAGACGTTGGCGGCTGGATCTTCGAGAGCGCGGTCAGGGGGAATTAATGGGTTCGTTAGACCTGCTCTTGGTCGCCTCGGATCGGGGCGGCAACAGATAAAGCGTCATCGCGAAAATCGCGTACACCATCAACACGAGTACCCCAACGAACCACGTCGATCGACCGCTGTTCGTGACGAGCGACGCCGTGAGCGTGGCAAGGAAAATCATCACCACCGCGCCGGGCCAGAATTGCAAATCCATCGGCGTCGGTCCGATGAAATAGCTTGCCAGCAACAGAACGGGCGCAACAAAGAGCGCGATTTGGGCCGCGCTCCCCAACGCAATGCCTACGCTCAGGTCCAGACGGTTCTTGCGCGCCCCAGAAAATGCCGAGGCCATTTCCGCCGTGCCGCCAACAAGTGCGACGACGATGAATCCCACGAAAGCTGGAGTCATCTCGAATGACTCCGCCGCTTTCTGGACCGACTCGACAAACACTTCGCTGACCAATGCCACCAGCAGCGTGACGCCGGCCAGCGTGGCCAGGGCCAGACCGATGGGCCAAGGCGCCTCGCCTGCTTCGCCGTGTTCCGTGCTGGCAAATAGCTCGCGGTGTGTCTTGAGCGAAAACAACATGCCCAACCCGTAGGCGACGATAAGCAGCATCGCTAAACCCACGCTCAACTTCTGAGTGATCGCCGCTCCCGCCGCTGGGTCGGCTTTGGAAATCGCTGATGGAATCAACAGCGCAATCGTGGCCAGAAAGAGCAGGCCTGCTTGAAGGCGGGCGCTGACTCGATTGAATTCCTGCACATGGTATTTGAGTCCGCCTAACAAAAATGACGCGCCCAACATGAACAATGAGTTCGTGACAATCGCACCGGCAATGGACGCTTTCACCAACATGTATTGCCCGGCGCGCAAGGCGGTGAGCGCGATGACCAGTTCGGTCAGGTTTCCGAGCGTGGCATTGAGCAGTCCGCCGACCGCATCGCCGGTCTTAGCTGCGACCGATTCAGTCGCATGACTCAGCAGCGCGGCCAGCGGCACGATGGCCAGGACGGATAACACGAACAGTAACGTGTGCGCTTCTGGTCTGAATTTCGAGGCGGCGAACACGCCGGGCACGAAGGCCAGCAGCCAAAGTAGCGGATTGTGACGGATTTCTTTGAGGAGTGCGCTCATAATAGTCTTTAGGCCATGGTTTGTTTTTGAGATGCCTCTGTCGCGTCGGCGACCGTGCTGAAGCGATCGATGCCGCCGAGTTTTGCGTCCACTCCTTCGCTACGCAACCGCTCACGCACAGAGGAGCGCGCTTCCACGGCCTGCACCCGGATGCCAGTGGCGGAAAGTTCATCGGCGAGGCTTCCAAGCATCTGCGCGCTGTGCATGTCCACACGCGGCGCAGCGGAAAGGTCGAGCACGACCAGCTCGGGCGCGGTGGCTTCGACGCGCACCCGATCCAAAATGGTGTCACGCACGTGATCCATATTGAAATAGATCAGGCCCGACTCAGGCCGGAAGATCAACACGCCGGGAATCAGCTCATTGTCCGGATGGCGCTCGTAATCGGAGAACCGCCGCGTGCCGGGAATGCGGCCGAGAACGGCGACGTGCGGTCGCGAAGCGCGTCGTATCAACAGCACCAGCGAGATGATCGCACCAATCATCACACCGCGCAGCAGTCCCTCTCCTAACACGCCGACTATGGCCGCAATCGCTACGACAAATTCCGTCCGATCGCCGCGCCAGAGATGCTTGAGAGCGGAAACTTTGAACAGACCGGCAACAGCGACCAAAATCACGGCGGCCAGCACCGGCTGAGGCAATGCCGCCAGCAAGTGCGAGAAGAAAAGCACCACCACCAAAATAATCCCGGCGGCGAATGCACCTGACAGTGGCGTGCGCGCGCCCGCGCCTTCGTTGACCAGGGATTGTGACATGCCGCCACTCACTGGAAAGCCGCGGCCGAGACCGACGGCGAGATTCGATGCGGCGAGCGCGAGGAATTCCTGGTTCGCATCAAGGCGGCCGCCATGTTTGGCCGAAAACATGCGACCGATCGCGGCCGTCTCCACCGCGCCCAGCAGAAAACAGGCGAACGCCAGCGGCAGCAGTTCGTCCCAATCGGCCCAGTAAATCGCTGGGAGTCCGAAGGCCGGCAATCCTTGTGGGACTTCACCTAACAATTTTACGCCGCGCGCTTCCAGGCCGAGCCAGCCCGCGGCGACAATGCCGCCCACCACCACGAACAAGGCCACGGGTTTGTTCTTCAGAAAAATCTTTCCGAGCACGAGCAGCGTCAGCGCGATGCCGCCAATCGTGAGCGAGGTGAAATTAGTTTCGGGCAGATGCTTCAGAAAGTTGCCGCTGTTTTCCCAGAAATTGCCGTGGGCCCCGTGGATGCCAAACAACTTGGGCAACTGCGTACTGGCGAGGAACAGCGCCACGCCACACTTGAACCCGACCATCACGCTCTCGGAGATGAAGTTGACGATCGAGCCTGCCTCAACTAGCCAGGCGATGAAGGCGATAAGCGCCACAAGCACCGCCGTGCCCGCCGCCAGAGCGCTGAACCGGCTCGTGTCGCCGCCCGCAATTCCGCCCAGCGAAGCGCCGGTGAGCAGTGAAATCGCGGACGTCACTGTGATGGTCGTGTGCCGTGAACTACAGAATAGCCAGAAGACCAATCCGCCAAACAAGCACGCGTAGAGTCCCGCTTCGGGAGGCAGGTTGGCTAGCGACGCGTCGCCCAGACCGGCGGGCAAAAGATACGCCGCCAGCGTTATGCCGGCGATGACGTCAGCCCGCAGCCATGCGGGCTTGTAGCTGCGCAACCAACGCAGAGCCGGCACGATTCCGGACCAGCGGCTTGGGCGCGCCGACGCATCGTCGCTCGTGGCCGCTGCGCTCATTTACTCGCGAGTAGAGCCTTTTTTACTTCGCCCAGTTCTTTGGCCTTCGCTGCGCTGACTTTCGGATAGCTCAAATCCAACGACGCGAGCCCATCAATCACCGCCGCGGCCACGATCACGCGTGTGAACCACTTGTTATCCGCCGGTACCACATACCACGGGGAATCTTCCGTCGCCGTCTCGCGGATCGTTTCCTCGTAGGCTTTCATGTAATCGTCCCAAAATTCACGCTCCTTCGCGTCGTTGGCGGAGAACTTCCAGTTCTTCTCCGGCAGGTCGATCCGTTCGAGAAAACGCTTCTGCTGCTCTTTTTTCGAGACGTGCAGGAAAAATTTCCGCACGATCGTTCCGTTGCGCGTGAGGTAACGCTCGAAACCGCGGATGTCCTGAAACCGTTGGTCCCAGATGTCCTTCGTCACGCACTGCTGCGGCAATTTTTGTCCAGCGAGAAACGCCGGATGGACGCGCACCACCAGCGTCTCCTCGTAGTAGCTGCGGTTGAAAATGCCGATCCGTCCGCGCTCCGGCAACTGCTTCACACAGCGCCAGAGATAATCGTGATCGAGGTCCTCGCTTGTCGGCCCCTTGAACGATGATACCTGGCACCCTTGCGGATTCACACCGGACATCACGTGCTTGATCGTCCCGTCTTTCCCCGCCGCATCCATCGCCTGGAAGATGAGGAGCAACGACCAGCGATCCTGTCCGTAAAGCATGTCCTGCAATTCCGTGAGCGCCCCCAAACCGGTCCGAAGCGCCTCCTTCGCGCGCGGCTTATCCTCGGACGTGTGTTCACCCGTATCGCCCGGATCGACATCCTTCAGCCGGAATTTCTTTCCGTTCCTGACGCGGTAAGGCTTGGACAATCTGTGGGCTGCTTCGATGACTTCCTTGGTTTTCATATGATGATGTTGGATTGATGCGGCGCTCTCAGCGCCGCGGAAAGGAAAATCAGTGGTGGCGGCAGCTTGCCAGCGTGTTCAAGAACGACGGTGATGGGAATGAAAACGAACAGCCAGTGGATGGAAGGCTTCATGATTCAATTCTGTCTTGACCCAAGCCCGAAACGTACAACTTGCTGGCAACAATGAAGAAGAAGCCGGTGGACCAGCCGCACATCAGGATGCCAGTGAGCGCTTCGACGCAGGCGACGAGACGCCAGCCTTTCGCGAGCACGAGATCGCCGTATCCCACAGTGGTGTAAGTGACAGCCGCGAAATAGAGCGAGGATTCAAGATCCGGCAGGCATTTCTCCCACCAGAAAAATAACCCCCACATCGCGATCTCGACCATGTGAATCGTGATTGCCCACGAGGCGAGCTGGATGAGGAACCATGTGCGCGGCATGAAACCCGTGTCATCCGCCGTTTTCCACAACGGTATGCGGCGCAGGACGATCGTTAGGCCGGCGGCGTGGATTATCACCGTGAGGGCGAGCAGGAGAAAGGCGTCGGCGACTTTCGCGAGCATGGGTGGATGCCCCTATTTCCCCGATACTCCGGTCCCTTTGAAATCGCCGCCAAGCGCGAGGTGCAGGTTGACCCGTTCGCGCAAGCGAGAGGCGCGGACTTGAGTGAGTTGGACTTTTGCGGCGAGGTTTTCCCCAGTGAGACGCAGGACAGTGAACATGTCGATCTGCCCCTGTTCGAGCTGCTGCCTACCGAATTTCACGGAGTCGGCACTGTTCGAAACTGCGTCGCCCAGTGCGCCTTCGCGTTTACGTAGATAATAATCGGCGGCGAGAGCGTCTTCCACGTCTTCGAACGCGCGCAACGCGACGCCGACGTAGCTTGCGGCAGCGGCTTTTTGCTCAGCGGTGCGAAGATCTTGCGCAGCCTTGAGTTCACCGCCAAAGAAAATCGGTTGCGTGATCCCACCGGCGAAACTCCAGACGAGGGCATTGAGCGTGCCGACTGAGTCGAGGTCCGCAGTTCCGAGCCCACTCCCGGCGCTGAGTACAAAACGCGGCAGGCGCGCCGTGCGCGCCTCGTTCACGCGATGAAAGGCCGCGGCGAAGCGGCGCTCGCTGGCGATGAGGTCCGGCCGGCGTTCGAGGATTTGCGCGGGCAAACCGGCGGGCACGGCCTTCGGTTGGCCGGGGAAGGAACGTCGCACATCAAACTTGCCGGTAGGATAGCGGCTCGTGACGACCTCGATCGCGCGGATCGTCTGCGCCCGCGCGGCCTGTGCGGCGTAGAGTGCATCCTCGGCCGCGGCGGTGCGCGACTTGATCTGCGCCACGTCGAAGTCACTCGCGAAGCCTTGCTGTTTGCGTACGTCCGTGAGCTTTACGTACTCCTGGTAGATATCGAGCGTCTCCTGCGCGTTAGCTTCCTGTTGCGCGGCCTCGATGGTAGAGATGTACGCGCGCGCGACGGCAGCGGCAAGGGATTGCCGGGCAAATTCATAGTCGGCTTCCAGCGCGGCGCTTTCGGCCTTGGCGGCAGCTTTTTTCGAGCGAATGCGCCCCCACACGTCGGCCTCCCATGCGGCACCGGCAAGGGATTGCCGGGCAAATTCATAGTCGGCTTCCAGCGCGGCGCTTTCGGCCTTGGCGGCAGCTTTTTTCGAGCGAATGCGCCCCCACACGTCGGCCTCCCATGCGGCACCGGCGGCGACACCATACACCCACCGCTGTGATGATGAATCCGTGCTGGTGTCGAGTCCGGCGCCGCCGCTGTTCTCCGTTCCCGAACTTCCGAAGTCAGGCGGATTGATGCTGCGACCGAGGTCGCCATGAAGTTCCTGTCCCTGGCGCTCGCCCAAGCCCTTCATCGCGATCCGTGGGTAGAGCGATGATGCAGCGATGCGCACCGCAGCGCGCGATGCTTCCACGTGGGCGGCGGCGGCCTTCAGATCGGGATTCCGCTCCACGGCGTCCGCAACGAGTGCACTCAGCTCCGGGTCGCCGAAATTGCGGATCCAGTTCGGCACCACGGCGCCGCTGCGATGCGGGCCGGCCCAGCTTCCCGGGATCTTCGCGCGAGCCGACTCAGGTATGATGTCAGCGCCAAAGGGCGGATTTTTCAGAGCGCAGCCCGCCAGCACGAGGCTGTTGGCGGTAGCAAGAAGCAGGGTGCAGCGCCGAGCGTTCATTGTTTGATCCTAGTGGCCGCCGAAGAGAGCGGAGAGATGTTTGATGACGAACCAGTCGAACTTGGCCGTGATGCGGACGATCACGCGACGGATGATCTGGATCGCAGTAATATCGTTCGTGTAGATCGCTCCCCCACCGCGGGCGCCAGCAGCCAGGAAGACGTCTTTATCCTTCCCATCTGTGAGGAGCCGCACTGCGATGCGCTGTTCGGGCGCCGACACGGGCATGGTGTTAGGGAGGTTGCCGTTGATCGGCAGCTGGCCTTGTGCCGTCGCCCAAAGGATGGAATCGACCTTGCACTTGATGATGCGGCCCGGATACACCTTCATAAAGATTTCCGCTTCATCGCCGGGTTCGACGTAGCGCAGTTCGTTTTGCCGGTAGAATGCTAGCAGCCACGGATCGTCCTCCTGGATGAAGCTCATCACGGGCATTGTCGCGAACTGGGTCGCGCGCACGCCGGGTTGCAGGGAAAGATTGGCAACGCGACCGTTGGAGGGAGCAAGGTAGACGCAGCCTTCGAGGTCGAATTTCGCATTGATGAGGTCGGCCTCTGACTTGGCGATCTGCGCTCTGGCCTGCGATTCCGTGGCGTCGGCGGCAAGGAATTCGCTTTCAAGATTGCCGAGGTCGCTTTGCGCCTGCTCGAGGTCGGCCCGCTTCCCGGCCCCGGTCGCAGCGAGTGCTGTGAATTGCTCGACCCGCTTTTTCGCCAGGTCGATCCGTGGGGTCAGCGCGGCTTTTTTGTTCGCGGCATTGTTAAGTTGATCGTTCGCTCCGCGCAGCGTGGCTTCGGCGGCTTTTACCGCCGCCTCGAAAGGCACCGGGTCGATCTTGAATAGCACGTCGCCCTTCTTAATCCGCCGGTTCGGTTGAATCGGCACCTCGGTCACCTGGCCGGTTATGCGCGGAACGATCGGAATCACGTAGTTCATCGCGCGCACGTCGTCAGTCGCGGGCGCGGCAATGTTCAGAAGGAGGAAAAGAGCCATCATTGCCACGATGGGCAGCGTGATGGTAATGACCGCCGCGGTAAAGTTCATGGGCAGCCACTTGAATTTATAGAAAATGAGCCAGACGAAGAACCCGTAGATGCCAAGCAGGATGACTTCCATTACGCTTTCCCTCCCTTAATCTCCGTTTCGAGTTCCGCGACGCGGGCGCGGAGTTGTTCGAGTTCAGTCGTGGCGGATTTTTCCCCACCCGTCTGCTCGTGCGAGTAATCGACATCGGTGCCGTAGGCCATCTTGTGAAAAACCGGCTTTGAGTAGGCCCAAAGCCATGCGATCGGCCAGAGCAGTCCGCCGAAGCAAAGCGAGAGCAGGCACAGGCACTTGATAGCCCCGAGCTGCGGATGGTGCCGCTTTTCGGCAACCTTTTCAGGGAGGATATGGACCAGCAGGAAGACCCCGATTAAGACGGGCGGGACGATGATGAACGCGAACCACGCAATGACGCCCGCAACTGAATCGAGCGTCTCACCGTGGAGGAACGAGGCGTGGGCGCGCGACGGTAGCGCCAGGAACATTAAAGCAATGAGCGGAATGAAACGTCTGGCGCGAGGCCAGCGCGACGTGGTGTGGGAACGGATGAGTGACTCTTTGGTTTTCATGGTTATCAATTCGCGATCTCAGTCTTGTACATCTTCAAGCATGTCTTTGTCCAGAAATTCGAGGGACGGTTGTAACTGCTTGCCCCCGCCACTTCGCTGCGCAGTGTTAGTATCCCAAGACATCATAGCTGCTACGCGTGGAATCATCGGAGTGATCTCCAGCAAAAATCTATTGGACTTTCGTCGTACTCTCTCGCTCACATTTCCATGATTGCTGTGTGCACGTAAGCTGGACCGGATCTGCGGGTGGTCGATCATGCCACCCGCACAAGTGCGGTCTATTGAAACGCAGGAGCTCGGTGGCAACGTGATCCAAATGCATGAGCAACTGGGCGAGTTCAAAGAGCCCTGACTTCACTTTTTTATCGCGCTCCCATACATCTCCAACTCAACCTGTCCCATCTATGACTATTAGCAAAATCATCGTCTGGTTGATCATCGGCGCGCTCGCCGGCACGCTTGCGGGTCGGCTCGTGACCTTCAGTAAACAAGGCCTTGGATTCTGGACAAACCTTGGTCTCGGCGAAATCAAAATCACCTTCGAGGATTTTGATCTCCGCGTTCGTCGGCTCGCTGCTCTGTGTCATCTTGCCAATCTCGAGACGCTCGCGGCATAGCCCATTGCAGTAAAGAACGACCGGTCGACTCCGTCTGCAGAGGCCAGCGCGATTCAAACCGTCACACCCAACGAAATCTACAGTTGACCCCGGGCGGACGTGCGTTTGACTCAACAATCAGAGCGCACTTGGATTGAAAATAAATGGTTCGCTCTCATCGCGCCGCTCTGTTGCTGTGAAAGTCGAAACACTTAGTGATCTACACATTGTGCTTAAACAGCACCCGCAGGTGGCACTCCTACTCCGAATTTCGTATCAGCAATCCAACCACTGTTCATCGTGAAGTTAAAACCATCACTCAGTTGGCTCCTTCTGTTCGTGCCGATCGCGATTGTAATGCGCTTCTGGCCGGGTGCGGAGAATCCCACGGCGCTTTTCATTTGCTCGGCCATCGGCATTATTCCGCTGGCGGGATGGATGGGACGCGCGACCGAGGTGTTGGCCGTGCGAATGGGCGAAGGAACCGGCGGATTACTGAATGCCACGTTCGGGAACGCGGCGGAACTGATCATCGCCGTAATTGCGCTCTCGAAAGGCCTGATCGGCGTGGTCAAAGCGTCGATTGCCGGCTCGATTATCGGCAACATTTTGCTCGTGCTGGGGCTGTCGATTTTGTGCGGCGGCACAAAGTACAGCGAGCAGCGGTTTAACAAAACTGGCGCCCGCACCTCGGCGATCTCCCTCTCCCTGGCGGCAATCGCGCTGATTATTCCGACGGTGTTTCATATGGCCGCGGAGCGCAGCCCAAGTGGCTGGAGTCCGATGGCGGAGCAGCGACTTTCCCTGGCAATCGGCTTGGTGCTGTTTTTCACGTATTTCGGCGTACTCGGTTTTTCGCTCAAGACGCACCGGCATTTTTTTCAAGGCCCTGAAAGCAAACTGGCGGAAGAAAGCGAGCATTGGTCGAGCGGTAAAGCGATCCTGGTCCTGCTCGTTGCCACTGGATTCATAGCGCTGCTTTCGGAATTCTTGATGGGCACGATCGAGAACGTACGCACAACGTTCGGCATCACCGAGACTTTCGTCGGCGTCATCGTCGTCGCGATTGTCGGCAACGCCGCCGAGCACTCGACCGCCATTCTGATGGCATTGAAAAACAAAATGGATCTGAGTGTTGGGATTGCGATTGGATCGAGCTTGCAAATCGCACTCTTTGTCGCGCCGCTGCTGCTATTCGTCTCCTATTTGTTTGGTAAGCCGATGGACCTCGAGTTTTCGCAGGCGGAAGTCTTCGCTGTAGTCGCTTCGGTTTACATCCTGTTTCAAATCAGCGGCGACGGCGAAACCAACTGGATCGAAGGCGTCCAGCTTCTCTCCCTCTACGTCATCCTCGGTTTTTTATTTTTTTATCTGCCGGGAGCTGTCGTGCATTAGCTCCCGGAAGTGAGCGCGGGCGACCGATTCGCGTTTATGACAGGGCTGGCAATGTGATTGAAACGCACGAGCAAGCGGGAGATTTCAAGGAGTGGTGAAAGTTGCTCGCGGACGCCGTTGGTGAGGATTCCGCCGGTGCCGGAAGAGACCGTGCCTTCTGCCTCCTGCGTGCCAGTGCTGGTCCAGATGGTCACGACATGAGACGTAGCCAATCCGTCGTTATTAAGATCCCAGAAACCGAGCTGGGTCACGAGGACCGGGTCGCTGAGAGTAAATGCCCAACCAATAGTTTGATTATTGCCGGGGCCCGCATGGGCGCCACTGTCTGTCAAGCTGAGCGCAATCGTGTCAGCCCGTGTCTGGAGCGGAGAGCACGCGATCAGAGCGGCAAAGAGCCCGCCAAAAAACAACGTGGTTCTGCTGAGAATTAAATTTTTAGTTTTCATAGGTGTTTTTTCATAGATGTTTTTGTGTCTTTTGTATCGCCTTCATTACGGGAGACCATCTCCGACATGTGACTTGGTCAAGGCGGCATCGGTACTGGTGAGGGAACCATTAGCGTTCACATCCTCGCGGAAGTTGGAGCCGGTAACCGCTTGACCAACCTGGGATTTTACAAGCGCGACATCCGTTCCGTTAACCAGCCTATTCCCGTTTACATCGCCGATCAAAACGTTCATGCTCACCGGGGTCGAGGGAAGTACCTGAGAAAATTCATCGATGACCCCGCTGAGCGTGACGGTAATTTGTTCAACATCGGCGAGGGCGGTCAGATTCACCGTCATCGTATTATCCTCGAAGATCGGACTACCGGAGACGCTCCCAACGCCACCGGTGACGCTTGCGTTGCCGCTTACGACACTGTTGTTGAAAACAAATACCAGGGCGTAATTACCGTTAGCGCGGCCGGTGCGGCATTCAACGCCGGGCTCGCCGGTACGCGGCAAACTGACATCGAAAGTTCCTACAGCTCCATGTGTTTTGCGGGAGGAGGCGGCTGTAAGCACTAGCGGGTCGATCGTAGCAGTTCCGAGGAGGATGCTCGTGTAGAATCTGTTTCCTGGACTTGTCGATACCGTAAAACTAAGCCGCGATTCGTATGAGTTGATTGAACTTGGGACCTGTTTTTCTCCGTTCGCATCGCACCGTGATTCGCGTTTACGATGAAGCGAGCAATGTGCAATTGCAATTTGCCCGTGACGATCTGTATATTTTTTGTTTTCTTCTTCCGTGACAAGGCGGATTCCTGTATAACTAAGCCTGTATTGTGGTGCTGAGCGTGATTATGCCGCAGCGCCGCACAATTCTCTGGCACATGAAAGGCTCATCGTCTGCGGGCAGATGTTGTCAGGGTCAAACCAGTTAGACGAAACCATGAAAATCAAAAAATCTAATTCAAGAATCGTCATCATCCTTGCTTCGGTTACCGTCGTCCTCTTTTTGGCCGGCTGTGCCGAGATGGAAGCAACTAACACGAAATCGCTGCTTTCCACGGCGGGCTTCCATGTCCGGACACCACAAACGCCCAAGCAAAAGGAAATCTATGCCGCGCTTCCTGCCTATCACGTCGAGCGCGCAACGGTGAATGGCAAAGTCTTCTATGTCTTCAAGGACGAGAGAGACGGCGTCGCTTACGTCGGCCGCGAGCCAGAGTACCAGCGCTATAAACAACTCTGCATTCAGCAGCAGATCGCGCAAGACTATTACATGGCCGCGCAAATGAACAGCTACTATGCCCGCGGTTGGTACGGGGCGTGGGGGCCGCGCGGGGTCTGGTGAGGAAAGCTCGTCTGGAGTTGGGGCTACGACGGGCGAGATGTCGTCGGTTTGCAGACCCACAGAAATTTTGACACAAGAAAGTTTTCGGTGAAGCCACCCGCCATGTCTAACGAATCGCTGGAGTCAAACGCCGGCCGTCGCGATGCGCAGACTTGATTTTATGAAACAGTTCTCGATGTTTGCCGCGCTCGCCGGGCCGCCAGCGGTGGGCCCAGCTCCCTCTCGTTAGACACCAATCACACCCCTATGTCTGACACTGTGAAGCAGCAAATTCAGGCGTTGGTCGAGCGAGCGACGTTGGGCTTGAACACCAGAAACCCGGACTTGTTTCTCGACGTGATTCATCCAGACATGGTTTGGCCGTGGCCACCTACATCACGCGACCACGACCCGGTCCGCTGGAAGTTTGTGTTGGGGCGCTTTGACAGAGAGCGGTGGCGTCAAAACTGGCAGGACATTTTCGACCAGTACGACTTGGTTCACAATTATCGAAACACGGTCAAGATTGAGGTTTCAGTTGAAGAGGACGCGGCCTTAGCGGTTCTGGATGTTGACTCCCTGTGGCGTGACAAAGACACAAAGCAAGAAATTCATTGGAAGGGTCGAGTTTGCAATATTTACACGAGAATGACCGCTGGAGACTGGAAGTTAATTTTCCAGACAGGACCACTGGATTATGGATTGTGCCGAGATTGACGCCTAACCAACCTGCAGCCTCTATTTTCTTTAAAGAGCTCCACTTGAAGGCGGATGCAGAAGAAGGGCAAAACGCTCGCTAATTTCGAGCCGGAATCTTTCACGCGCGCGAAGGCTCAATACTTTCTAGACAGTCAAAGTTTTTTCGCGGCTGCCGCCGAACCTGGTCCGCATGGTGTCGCGTTGGTCTTCGGGAATCTCATCTAGCGCGGAATCGTATTTCTTTTCCCATCCGCTCAGGGACATGATCGTAAGTGTGCCAGTAGCGCGCAGTGTTTGAAGCCGCATTCTACAGCAAGCCATTCATAAATAAGTACACACCAGACTGCTGGTGACATCTCGTCATCACCGAACTGTGTTCGAACTGCTCCGATTAAGGTGCGAAAATCCGTCGAGCTTTATTTTACGGGCTGGAAATAGACCAAGCGTGGCTAGCCGGGAACGGACTGCTCTGGCCCATCTGTGGATGCCGAAGCTGATAGCACATGGCTGGCACTGCCCCAAGCGAACTCGAACCGCCGGTCCGGCCCCGGCTTGCGATCCCCTCAGGAACGCATCTCCTTATCGACGATAGCGGAAGTGATGCTTGCCGGGCCCCTCAACGGCTTGTACGATATTTCCTCGACCGAGTGGAAGTGCGTATAATAAGCGGAAAGGACTCAGCCGAAAAACTACATGCCCCGGTTACGCGTTCTTGTAATTTCGTTTGCCGTCTTGCTGGCAGCGGTCTTGCCGCTGCTCTTCTGGCGGGAGCGCGTCACGATGGTGCGGCATCACGCCGTGCCCCACGAGCTTGAGGTCGCGGCCAGCGTCGTCGGGTTCCCGGATGAGGTTCGCTACTTTGCCCGGGATCCCGGGGACATCAAACTGATGACCAAGGAATTCGTGGATTCCTGGGAGCGCGAGAAGGCGTATCTGCACGCACAGGTTCTGCCCCCGACGTCATATCTCGCCATCTCCGGCGGCGGCGACAACGGCGCTTTCACTGCCGGATTCCTGAATGGCTGGACCAAGGCCGGGACGCGGCCGCAATTCAAGTTTGTCACCGGTGTCAGCACCGGCGCGCTCATTGCGCCGTTTGCCTTTCTAGGGTCGGACTACGACGAAGCGATCAAGTCGATTTACACCAACATTTCAAGGAAGGACATCCTGACAGACCGGATCTTCTATTCGGTATTCTTAAGGGATGCGATGGCTGATACGACGCCGCTGTCGCAACTCCTCAAGGTGAAGGTGACGCAGAAGATGGTTGATGCCATCGCGGCGGAGTATGAAAAAGGCCGGCTGCTCTTTCTCTCAACGACGAATCTCGATGCCAAGCGCCCTGTCATCTGGAACGTGACCAAGATCGCTGCTAGTCACAAGCCCGAGGCGCTCGAACTCATCCAGAAGGTCATGCTCGCCTCGGCCTCCATTCCCGGCGCGTTCCCACCGGTGATGTTCAACGTGGAGGCCAACGGTCAGAACTTCGAGGAAATGCACGTGGATGGCAGTACCACGGCCCAAGTGTTCGTATACTGGACGGGCATGGAGCTTAAAAAGTTAGCCGAGGAGCATGGCGCCCAGCGCGAGCGAAAAGTCTACATTCTTTGCAACGCCCGCCTGGATCCGGAGTGGAGCGAGGTGGAACGCAGAACCCTGTCCATTACCTTTAGCGCCATCGCCACCCTTATCGAATATCATGTGATCGGAGACTTGCACCGCATTCATGCCGTCACGCAAAGAGACGGCACGGACTTCAATCTAGCCTATATCCCTCAGAGCTTCAAAGTCCCACACACAAAGCAGTTCGATACGGCCTACATGCGGCAGCTCTACGACTTCGGCTTTGCCCGGGCGGCAGCGGGGTATAGGTGGACAAAGCAGCCACCCACGCTGGTGGGTGAGTACGAGAACGACGCCCCGCCGTAGTCTTTTTTTGGTGAACGGCTCAATAACCGCCGCGAAGTCTTGCAGGAGCTGCCACCATCTGGTGCTTTTTCTACTCTCAGGCATTTTCGCCCCAAGTCGGTCTGCTCGGGTCGTTTTGTTTGCTGCGACCGTTGCCGAAGCCGTTGTCTTCCTCAGTTTCTTGCTCCCTCGGTTTCAACCCCACTGAAATTCAAATGCTGGCTCTTTGTGCTTGCCTAACTAATCGTTTTCGCGCCTAAGGCAGCATTCGCTGTGTTCGTAGTGCTGATGATTTTGATACCGTTCTGGGTATTTGCTGGAGTTGCCTCGCTCATTGGCGAATGGAGCGCAAAGAAACAACGGGCTCCGGACACACCAAATCATATAACCAGCCGATGAAGAGCCGCCCTCTCAACTCACTTCCTAATGACACAGAAGCCTCCACACCGCTCATATAAGCCAACGGCCCCATACGTTGCAAGTTCAGTGTGTTTGCCACGACACAGAACGTCAGTGCAAAAAGGAGACAGTGGAGGAGTGCGTCAGGATTCTGGCACGGGCGCGAGTGGAATCCACTACGAATGTAAAAGGGCCGTGCGGCTACGCTTTCAACGCCAGCTTCACACGCCAAACCGTCGATACACCTTTACCGGCGATCTTCGCGGCATTGTGGGTCGAATGCCCACCCTTCAACAAACGCACTATGGCTCACAATACCTAAATGGACCGTAACCCGGCACCGTCTGCCATTCCCTATGCGCCCATGGGGGTCAGGTTGTAGCAGCGCGCCAGGTCGTTGATACTCGCGCGCAAAGCCGTCCATAAGCGTTGTGCCTGGCCGTCCTTACTCCCTTTCCCCACCACCTGATTAACGCGGCGCGCGCTGTCCATGACCTGCTCCATTTGCACTTTGGTCTCCAGATAATTCGCCGTTGCATCGAACTTGCGCCGCAGACGGTTTGTCGTGCGATTCAGATCGTCCATGGCATTCTGAAGGTCGTCTTTTGATTTCCCAGCTTGATCCTTCCGCGCATCCTTGTTCGCGGCGTTTGCACCCTGGCCGCGCTTTGCTGCTCCGCTGCTCTTCGCCGATCCGGCCTGATCCTTGGCGTTTTCCCCGCGGCTGGTCAGATACTTCTCGAAATCATCCACACCGTTTTCCACTTTGCGGATGCGGTCGCCCACCTGAGCCTTGTTAAATGGAGTTGTCTCGGCAAACGTTATTGTGAAAAAGCTGACAGCGGAAAAGATCGCTGTGCCACAAACTAAAGTTTTTATTCTCAAACGCATATCTGAACCTCCTGATAAAAGTTAAAAGTTAACGTAATCCAAGACATTTTGACCAGCACGGCCGAGAGCCGTATATGGGACCTTAGTCCTATGCGTTTAGGGAGCCGGAACAGACGGCAAGGGAATCGGCGAAATCGCCAGATGTTTTTTGAAGCGCCCGAGGTCGAGCCTGTCTTTGACACTTGATGCCCGCAATCCGGGCACGCCATAGCTCGCGCTGAGACACCGCTTGGCGCGATCTCCAGATTCAACTGGAGCCCCGAGGCTTCCGAAGCAAGGCCGCTCTTCAAAGCGCCTTCCGAAGAAGGTTCCTCGTTCCGCACGGATTTGGAGCAGTCATGGGCCTACCTGACTGGCCGCTTAAAGATTCAAGGCAGCCATAGGTCGGTAAAAGAATTAGACAATATTTTTCCTTAAAACTTGGAACTATTTGTAGCAGCGTCGCCTGTTGATTCTGCGATCGCGGGTTATTACAATCTCGACACCAGCAAGGTTGAATGGAAGGATAAATAGCGGTTATGCCTGGCAATCCAACTGATGATTCGGAACCTTTGCCGGCTTCCAGGATTATCCCTGGGCCGACTCACCTGCGGCACTATCCCGCTCATAATCTGGTTGCCTGGCAACCACAAGGTGTACTGGATGATCAGCTGCTGGACGAGATTGGTGAATGGCTCTGTCATATCGAAAAAGCGTCAGCACCGTTCAAGAGGTTCGTTGATTTCAGTCGATTAAGTAGCGTGGCAGTTCGCACCCGTCATGTTTTTGAGTTTGCGCGGAAGCGGGTAGAGCAATTCGCCGGGGTTACGCCGGTGAAGTCGGCCTTGTTTAGCGACGATTGGGTCGGTTTTGGCGTTGCCCGCCTTTACGAAAGTCTAATGAAGGAAACGCTGATCGAGGCGCAGGCATTTCGCGACCGCGCAAAGGCAGCCGTCTGGCTGGATGTGCCGGCGGAGATTTTGAAACTCGAAGATAAACCGGGGCCTCCCCATTAGGCTTCATTTGGGGACTGACTGGGCGAGTCGCGCCGAGCGAGTTTTCGTAGTGACGAAGTCGATTCCAAAACGTGCTTCTCACGCCCGTCGCGGCGTGTTACAGATAAGGCACATCAAAGCCTTCACGTGAACCGGAACGATCACGCTTGGGCGGCCGGTCTCCGTATATCGAGGGCGCCGCTGGCGAGCGCTGCGACAGGGGTAGCGTCAAAGCGTCCACCGGACAGTATGTTACGGTTGTGTGACATCGGGAAAGTGCGGCGCGCGCCGTTCTTTCTGGTCGTCGCAGTAGCAGCTGCGATCCCGTTACTCTTCACGCCCAACGCGTCGGCGGCGGAGCCGAAGCGAGTTGTCCTTGTTCATTCCTTTGGCAGTGCCGCGCCACCATTCACTGTCGAGTCCACGGCATTCGAGACTGAGCTGGTGAAAAAGATGGGCGAGCGCGTGGATCTCGACGAGGTCTCGCTGGACATGGCGCGTTATGCCGACAGCGATATGCAGGAAGCGATTGTTGATTATTTGCAAAAGCGGCAGCGCAAATGGCACCCCGACTTGGTAGTGCCGATCGGAGCGCCAGCAGCTATCTTCGTCGCAAAGTATCGCAACCAGCTTTTTCCGGAAACGCCCATCGTATACGCCTCAGCCGATCGAAGGTTATTGCCGGCGGGCGCGCTTGAGAAGAACGCAGTCTACATCGGGCAGGTATATGAAATTTCCGGCTTGCTCGAAGACATGCTGCAAGTTGCGCCCGCGACAAAAAATATCGCTGTCGTAGTGGGCGCGACACCGCTCGAACACATCTGGCGGGAGGTCTTTCAAAAGGCAGCCGAGCCGCTCGCCAACCGCATTAATTTCACTTACTACAGCGATCTCTCCTTTGACCAAATGCTGCAGGCGGCCGCCAAGCTGCCACCAAACTCCTTTATTTTCGTTCTCCTGCTACTGCGTGACGCCTCTGGTGTAACACACAATGCCGACGAAGCGCTGCAACGTCTCCATAAGGTCGCAAACGCTCCAATCGACGGCATCTTTGATCATCAATTGGGCTTGGGCATCGTGGGTGGCCGCCTCTACCAGAGCGAGCGTGTCGGGAAAGAAGCTGCTGACATTGCTGTTCGCATATTGCGTGGTGAACCAGCATCCGACATTCCTCCAATACTCCTCGAGCGTCTCGCTCCGCGTTATGACTCACGCGAGCTACAACGATGGAAGATCCACGAGAAACTTCTACCAAAAGGAAGCACAATACTTTTTCGGGCGCCGACTCTCTGGGAACAGCATCGAACATTAATCCTGGCTGTCGTTACCGTATGTGTGCTGCAGGCACTGCTTATCAGCGGTTTGCTGGCCAATCTCGTGAGACGCCGCCGGGCGGAGCGTTCATTAAGGCAGGCCGAAGAGGAGGCACACGGTCATCGCGAACAAATTAACCTGCTTAGTCGCGTCAGCTTACTCGGTGAGATGACTGCCTCACTCGCCCATGAACTGAACCAGCCGCTCTCGGGCATCGTCACCAATGCGAGTGCTGGAATGCGGTTTATCGACAGGGGCGAGAAAGACCCTGCAACGTTGCGCGAGATCCTGGTCGACGTGGAGGCAGACGGGCGCCGCGCCCACGATATCATCCGCAACGTGCGTAACACAATTAAGAAAAGCGATCCTACCCTGAGCCGCATTAATCTGAATGAGCTGGTCACTAAAGTAGCGCATATCGTCAGGCCTGATGCAGTGGCTTATTCCTGCGAGGTAGAAATATCGCTGGCCAAGGACCTGCCACCGGTCGAGGTAGATCCGGTCCAGATTCAGCAGGTCCTGGTGAACCTGGTCAGTAATGCCTTTGATGCCATGCAGCAGACCTCACTAGACCGACGCAAGGTAGAGATTAGCACGGCTGGCAATGGCGACAACGAAGTCCGCTTGAGCGTTCGCGATCATGGCACAGGCATTCGCGCTGAAGTGCACGAACACTTATTCGATCAGTTCTTTACCACCAAGGAGCAGGGGCTGGGAATGGGATTGGCAATTGTGCGCTCCGTCGTGGAGGCTCATGGCGGTAAAATCCAGGCGGAGAATGTCGCCGATGGCGGCTCGCGTTTTTATTTTACTTTGCCGGTAACGAAGCCGGCTGGTTAACTCTTGGCGCATTACTTATTCCAGCAATAGAGAACCGTTATGTCGGACAATTCAAAACCATTGCCGGCTTCCAGGATTATCCCTGGGCCGACTCCCCTGCGGCACTATCCCGCTCATAATTTGGTTGCCTGGCAACCACAAGGTGTACTGGATGATCAGTTGCTAGACGAGATTGGTGAATGGCTCTGTCATATCGAAAAAGCGTCAGCACCGTTCAAGAGGTTCGTTGATTTCAGTCGATTAACGAGCGTGGCAGTTCGCACCAATCATGTTTTTGCATTTGCGCGGAAGCGGGTAGAGCAATTCGCCCGGGTTACACCGGTGAAGTCGGCCTTGTTTAGCGACGATTGGGTCGGTTTTGGCGTTGCCCGCCTTTACGAAAGTCTAATGAAGGAAACGCTGATCGAGGCGCAGGCATTTCGCGACCGCGCAAAGGCAGCCGTCTGGCTGGATGTGCCGGCGGAGATTTTGAAACTCGAAGATAAACCGGGGCCTCCCCATTAGGCTTCATTTCGGGGCTGACTGGGCGAGTCGCGCCGAGCGAGTTTTCGTAGTGACGAAGTCGATTCCAAAACGTGCTTCTCACGCCCGTCGCGGCGTGTTACAGATAAGGCACATCACAGGCTTCTCATGAACCGGAACGATCACGCTTGGGCGGGCCGGTCTCTATGGGGGCGCCGCCAGCGAGCGCTGCGACGGTGGTAGCGGCAAAGCCTGCATGTCTGGACGGTTACAGTTGTGTGACATTGGGAAAGTGCGGCGCGCGCAGTTTCTTAATTCGCGGTTTGATTGCCGCATTGTTTTGTTCGTTAGGCTTCTCGCGAAAATGAGCGATAAAATCGAATGAGCAGCACGGAGAAGAAAAAGGCTGGATCGTCCGGCCGGATCGTACTCCAGGTTTTCCTAACTGGTCTCGCCTATTATGTGGCGACAGAGATATGTGGCGACAGAGATTGCGTGGGCCCTTTGCTTTCCCAATAGTAAAGTTTCTCTACTTTTTCCGCCGCACGCTGTTCTGGTCGTTATTCTGCTGTTGGTGCCGGCGCGGCACTGGTGGGCCTACACTCTCGCCACAGTCTTCGCTCATTTCGTCGCCACGCAGCAGGCGCACTGGCCAATGCTTTACGCTTTGCACTGCGAGGCTTTCGACGCCGTGCAAAACGTGTTGGCCGCGGCCGGGATTCGCCTCTTCATTAAGTCGCCTTTGAAGGGGATTACGCTACGCGACGCAATGCTTTTCGTTTTGATTGCCGTGATCATCGTTCCCTTCGCCACGGCGTTCTGGGGCGCGGCCTTTACCGTCTCCAACCATTTCGGAACCGTTTACTGGGTTGAATGGCGTAACCTGGGAATTTCCAACGGAGTCACCGCGGTCGTGCTAGTCCCGGCACTTTTGCTGGCGGTCAATCGTTTGTCGGGTGGCGGAGCCAGAGTGACGTCGGCACGCATGATCGAGGGAAGTTTGCTGGCGTTGGGGATCGTAATGGTCGGCACGTATGTTTTTGCAATTGTGCCGGCCGGACCGAAGACCTCGCCGGCTTTACTCTACGCGCCGATCCCGCTGCTCATTTGGGCGGCGTTGCGTTTCGGACTGAGCGGAATCAGCGCGGCCATGCTGGTGGTCACATTTCAAGCGATTTGGGGGGCGATGCACGGACGTGGTCCGTTTCTACTCCAGAGTCCGGCGGAAAATGCGCTCGCCTTACAGATGTTTCTCATCGTCACGGGCATTCCGCTCATGTTCCTAAGCGTGCTGCTGGAGGACGATAGGCGGTCACAGCAAGCGCTGCACGAAGTTGAAGAAGACGCCCGCCATCACCGCGAGCAAATCAACCTGCTCAGTCGGGTTAGCTTACTCGGTGAGATGACTGCTTCGCTCGCGCATGAGCTTGGCCAGCCGCTTTCCGCCATCATTACCAATGCCAATGCCGGCAAGCGTCTTATTGACAAAGGCAAGGAAGATCCTGAGACGTTGCGCGACATCCTCGTGAACGTGGCATCAGACGGGCATCGCGCCCACGAGATCATACAGAACGTGCGCAACACAATTAAGAAAGGTGACGCTATCCGGTGCCCGATTAACCTGAATGAGGTGGTCACTAAAGTAGTGTATGTCGTCAGGCCGGATGCGGTGGCCAATTCCTGCGAGGTAGAGACATCGCTGGCCGAGGACCTGCCACTGATCGAGGGGGATCCGGTCCAGATTCAACAGGTCCTGGTTAATCTGGTCAGTAATGCCTTTGATGCCATGCGGCAGACACCACCGGGCCAACGTAAGGTAGAGATTAGTACGGCAGGCAATGGCGACGGCGAAGTGCGCTTGAGTGTGCGCGATCATGGCACAGGCATTCGCAGTGAGGTGCACGAACAATTGTTCGATCAGTTTTTCACCACCAAGGAGCAGGGGTTGGGAATGGGATTGGCGATTGTGCGCTCCATCGTAGAAGCTCATGGTGGTAAAATCCACGCGGAGAATGTGGCCGCTGGCGGCGCATGCTTCTATTTTACTCTACCGGTAACGAAGAAAACATGATGGCGCCGGATCCGTTTTAAACGACGCCGAGGTTTGAAAAAATCGCGTTCAGTTGTCAAGACGATCCGCTGCCAACGCCAATCGCAAATTCGAGTTCGACAAAGGTAGTCAGCTTTTCATCCGCGCGCACAATGAAACGCTTTCCGTCGCCGCGATGTGCGTCTGCAATCCAGATCGTTCGCCCTTTGGAATCAATCGCTGAGACGCAGCCCGAACTCCAATCGCGCTTTTTGAGGTCGTCGGCGATTATTTCCCGGTACTTCATCTTATGTCGAGCGTGGCTCCTTTCCGTAAAACAGCTTGGTTGAGCCTTACCGGTTTTTCGGCGCGGGCGACGCGGCCAGTTTTTTTAAAGCGTGGATCCTTTCGGAGCGGATCGAACATCGGATCGAGGCGGAGCAGCGCAGGCGTAAGCGGTATGTTTCCAGCCACGCCTGCATACGGTACCGAGAGTATTTTCTGCAAAGCTGCGATGGCGCGGTCGGCCTCTCCTGTGCGCGCCGCGACCCGTGCGAGGATCTCGAGCGGAATGGGGCCAGTTAAGGCATCCTTCTCAATCGGATTCGCGGCTATCGCCCGTTCCGACAGAGCCAACGCAGCGACCTTGTCACCGAGACCCATATTGATTAGAGCAAGATCTTCAATGAGAAACTCGTTTTCCGGCTGTTCTTTAAGAAGAGATTCAAGTTCGCTGCGCGCCTGTCGCCAACTTTCGTTGGCGGCGACATGGTCGCCCGCGACTTCCTGCGCCCAACCTAACCAAAAGCGCAGGTCGCCATTGAAGTAACCCAACGCTGGATCAGGCCTAGCCAATATCTCCCTTAGCCGAGAGATCATTTGTGCAGGGCGGCGCTCCAGGATGGCTTGGTAAACTTGTGTTTGCAACGCGCTGGAATCGTCGGCCGCTGGATGGAGCGGAGCTAGGAGCGCCGAGGCCCGCGGCAGATCGCCCTCGGCTTGTGCGATACCCGCCTTTAATACAAGGGTATCCAGGTCGTCCGGTGTAATGTTGAGAACCTCATCAAGCTTTCGCAGGGCTTCCGGGAAACGACGAAGACAGATGTAGTTACTTGCGTACTGGGTGATTAGGTAGACGTTGCGCGGGTCGAGCTGCTCGGCTTCGTTGAAGTACGATTCGCTCCGGTCCCACTGGCCTCGTCTCCGTGCGACATAAGCCAGCGATTCTGGAATCCGGCTGCTATTCGGTAGGAGCTGACGTGCTTGCTCAAAGTAACGCACTGCGGTGTCGTAATCCTTCAGACAAGCGTAGTAGTAAGATCCCGTCGCCAGCAGGGCCTCGCCGAGATCGGGCTGAAGAGTGAGCGCGGTTTCGGCTGCCTGCCGCGCCTCTTCCCGCAGCGCGACGGTTGGTTGAAGACTCTGTGTGCCGTAGGCGCGTGAATTAACGAATGAAAACAGTGCCCAGGCAAGAGCGAACTTCGGATCCAACCGCACCGCTTCTCTGAGATATTTCTGTGCGCCAAGGGCATTGGCGGTTGTGGGGAGAGTTTTCAGTGTATAGGCCAGACCGCGTAGATAGGCGTCATAGGCCTCAGGATTGTCGGTCGGCTTGGCGGCAATCTCTCGCTCTTCTCGACCGGTGAGTTTCGCTCGCAATTGGTCGGCAACAACTTTGGCGACCTCACTCTCGACAGAAAAGATGTCAGTCAGTTTTCGGTCAAACGTGTCGGCCCAAAGATTGGAATCATTAGCTGCTTTGATCAACCGCACATTCACGCGCACCTGATAGCCCGCTTTTTGGACGCTGCCCTCAAGAATGTTCGCTACTCCAAGCTGCTTCCCGATCTCGGAGAGGTTGCCAGGGTTGCTCTGATACCGCTGCGTGGAGGTGCGCGAAATCACTTTTAAGTCCGCGACCTTGGCGAGGCGCGTCAGGATTTCCGCCTGGATGCCGTCGGCAAAATATGCGTTGGCTTTTACTTCGCTCAGATTCTCGAATGGAAGCACAGCGATGCTTTTCTCGGGAATCAAAACCGCGCCCTTGCTAGCCGTCTCCTCGGGAGGAGTCGATGGGGTCATCTTCAGTGATACTCGCTGGAAAAAGGTCAAAGAACTAATCACCATAGCGAGGGTAGCGACTACTAAAGTAAGTACCAGCAGGGACCTTGGCCGCCGGGGCAGGCTAACTGGGCGAACTATGTCCGATTCTTGCTTCCATCTTCTTCTGCGCCTGAGTCTCCCAGGAACTTGTGGATTTCCGAGACCATCCTTGAAGAGGTTAAACAAGTGCAGGCGCAGCCCGTGCTTCACTTCGTATTCACCGAGATCGTGCAGGTACGGCTGCCAGTGCCGGTAATCCGCTAAGTCATCGGCCAAATGCTTTGACAAAAGAATGTGTCCGGCATCACCGCAATCAAGCACTCGCTGCGCGACATTGATTCCCGATCCTGCAAAGTTCGTTTTATCATTAACGTCGGTGATTCTATTGACAGGGCCCCTGTGAACCCCCATTCGCAACCGAATATGCGGATGATCTCGCAAGGCACCGCTTATTTCCAGCGCGCATCGCACCGGCTCCTCCGGACTGCGGAAAAAAAGGAGTGCCATCCCGTCTCCAGTCGGCACTCGGATGAGTTTGCCCGCTGTTTCTGCAGCCCGAAAACATTCGGTGCTGCGCACGATGTGATTGAGGTCTTGCAGCAATTCAATCTGCTCATTGTTCGATAGCTTGGAATAACCAACCGCGTCGATTGAGAGAAGGTGCGCGATCTCGGGTTCCAGATTGGACTTCGGCTCCACGGACCTGTCTCCCTCAGTTTGCGCCGGCTCTGTCTCGAGCGATTCCAATGCGGAAATGACCGGAGTGGGTGGCGTACGAAGTTCGTGCGGAAGCATGGCCAGGAAACGGCCTTTGGTCCTGTTGGCGGTCTCCACAACTACCTTTTGTTGCTGAAGCTCTTCCTCAACGCGCCGGCCTTCGGCCATAGCAGCGGAAAGCGCCATCGCCGTAATTGACAGCACGGCTGTCCACCATTGCACAGCGAGAAGCGACTGATTTTCCGTTTCCCTGACGAATGGGCCGAAGCCATGCAGCGTCCCCCACACCGCGATCGCGGACAGGATGAAAATTCCCGTGGCAGTTTCGCGTTGCGTAAAGCGGAAGGCAGTCCAAATCACAATCGGTCCGCAAATTAAAACGATTGGATAATTTCGGGCGGAAACGCCAGGCCATCCGCCAAAGACCACCCCGCTCAACAGCACCAGCAACAGGAGGAGCGCGCCGACTTCGGCGGCTTCCTTTTTATTCCAACGTCGTTTTGAGGCAACACTCCACAGGAGAACTAGTGGAGTGAAGACAAGATCGCCAGTTACATCGCCGAGCCACCATGTCAGCCAAATCGCGCCGTAGTTTGCCCAATCGGCAAAGCCGGCGACTCCAAGATTCGTCACGCCGAAAGCAGGGCTAATGATGGTGCTGATCCCTGCCGCGAGCGCAAATTTGAAAACACCTTGTGGACGATCAAAGACATTTGTGCCGCCGGCGAATCGATTCACCAGCCAGGCGCCCACGAGCGCCTCGAGCGTGTTGCCGGTGGCAATGGCAAATGCCGTAGCGACATTTCCCGCAGTCGTGACGTTCACCAGAAATGCACCGATAAAGATGCCCGGCCACGCGCGATAACCGAGCAAGAGTAATCCGGCAAGCGCGATTCCCGCCGGCGGCCATACCGGCGATGCACTCGTGTGCAACGACGCCAGCATCAAACCGAGTTTGCCGGCGATGAAGTAGATGACGGCCAAGATGCCGATGAGCGGGAGCCCAGAGAAACGTCGCGATTGCATCGCCCAACTGCCTTTACGGTATACGTCCGGCGGCTCCAAGTTCGCATCGGAACATGTCGGCTGAGGAAATTCAGCTCGAGATCGCATATTGTTTGTTCATCGACATTATGGGATCGCAGCTGCGAGTAGCTTTCATCTTTCCGAAGCAATGTAATAAGCGTTGATCCATCCTATGTAGCCATTCATGCTCGTCACTTTCTGCCAATCGGCGGGCGACGGCGGACGGTTGATCAAGGGATGTGTTTTGGACGTCCGTCACTTCTCGTCATTGAGAACTCATTTCTGGCCGCTTATTGAATACGCCTTTTATGCGCAGCTATGGCGCGTGTAAAGAACAAATTTTACGACGACCTTTTTTAGCGTATAAAATTTATTGCTTTCAGCCTGCGTGATCGCCTATGAAGAACGAGCTGTAAAAAACTTTTATTGGACTTCGGTCCCCATCCGCTTGAGATCGGAGGCGCGATTTAGCTGCGAATGGCAAAATCCAAAAAGAACAAGAACAAATCGAAGCTCAACCTGACGGTGCGTGAGGAGCAACGAAACAAACTGGAACAAATGGCATCTTTAGAGAAGCGTTCCGTCTCCAATCTTATTGAGGTTATGGCCGATGAACGTTGGGAGCGATTGGTCGAGCAGCAGGGCATTGCTTACGCTAAAACCGTTGCGGAGGCGATGAACCTTAAACTCGACATGGACAATCCAGCAGACCGCGAGAAATTGCGCCGGGCAGTTCTCGATCTTGTCGGCGGGAGAAAAATGCGAAAGCAAAAAGGGCATAGTTGAAATTCTCTTGTTTTCTTTCTGGCAAGCATTTTGTAGTGGGATTCACCTTGCTACCACGCGCGCGCGAGAGAGACGTCAGCTTAGGTCGGCACGAAACGCTTTCCGTCGTCGCGATATGCGTCTGCAATCCAGTCGTTCGCTCATCGGAGCGATGTCCTCAGTGTGGAGGTCAAGCGCTTTATTGCGAGTGTCCTTACGATGACGACTTGATTGATGAGCCAAGTACAAAGACTTAACCAAACGAAAAGTCATGCAGCGTAAGCCAGACAAAGCGGCTAAGTGGGCGGACATTACGCTTCCACGATTTACTGATTGCCCGAGAAAACCACGGCACATAAACTCGATGCGATGCCACAGGTTTCCTCGATTCCGTCCCAGCGGGGCCAAGCGGATTATGCGGAATTTTCTCGGCAAAAAGGACGAGGTAATCCCGCCCACATCTCGTTAGGTGATAACAATGTCTTGGCCTGAGAAGAACATCGGAACCCAGCATGCCAATCATCGAGAAGACAATTCGCTTTGCCGCCATTACCTTTGCCGTTCTGTTCATTGGCCTGAGCCTTTTCGGCATTTTCGGAGCGTGGTTCGTTGATCGCAAGGCCAGCGACGTCGCGCTGAAAGGGTTTGGCCTCATCGAGGTCGGCATCGGGGTAGTCGATGCCGGAGTGAGCCGGGTGGACGACCTCATCGCGGCGAGCCGGACGGAAGTGCGGCAGGCCTCCGAAACCATCACCGCCGCCGGCGCACAGGCGCAGGCAAACAACCCCGTGCTCAACGCGCTGAACGAGCGCTTGGAGACGAGTCTGGCGCCACGCATCACGCAGATGCAGCAGCTGCTGGCTCCTGTGCGGGATGCGCTGGGGACCGTCGGCAACGCGGTGAGTCTGCTGAACTCGCTACCGATGATGGCCGACCGTGCTCCGCGGCTGGCGGCGCTGGACGACGCCTTTAACCGGCTCGAAGGGCTGTCCGCGGACGCGACGCAACTGCGCGGCACATTGCGCGCACTGGTGGTGGAGAAGAAGAGCGATATCGCCCCTGAGACCGTTGCCGTGCTCAAAGGGCTTACGCAGCGCATCGACACCAGGCTTGGTGAGGTGCAGGCCAACATTGACGGGGTGCAGGCCGACATCGCGGCGCTGCACGTCCGGCTGGACACACGCAAGTCGCGGCTGCTGTTCGTTTTCAACTTAGTTGCGTTGCTGTCAACGCTGATGCTGGCCTGGATCATTTACACCCAGGTCGTCGTCATCCAGCACCACTGGGCCCGCGTGCGGCCGCCGCGGCCAAACCGGCGCCCGGCGACGACGAGTTAGCGCCTACATCGATTAAGCGCATGAGACGGGGAGGACTCAATGCCATCAGCTAAGCTCAGTCGTAAATTGTCAGGCTGCTTTTTGTTCTTCCGATTTGAGGAACCTTAATCTTGTGAGTCCTCCTCCAGATCGTCCTCGGTTACTTTCCAAGTTTTATCGGGATTGTACCGGTCCATGCTCTGAAACTTCTTCAGGGTATCGGGCCCGAGATCTTTTTGGTACACGACTCCGTTAGAGCCAACGATGAAGGTCTGCACTCCCGTAACCCGATACTGGGCCGGTGCTGCCGCTAGGGCGAATCCGCCGATCATTGCTCCTTCCACGACAAAGTCCATCTGCCCCAAAGGCGCGGCGGGACCTTGCCCTTTCAAAACTTTGAAATAATAGCCGTGAAACGGCTGGCTCCGCTCCGTGTAGCCCTGTTCGAGCGCTTTGGCGACTTCTTCTCCAACCGGACCTCCCCAGGTTCCATCCGAGTTCTGCCACGCCAAACCATCATGTTTCCCAGGCGTGCTGATGATTCGCTGGGCGTACTGGTTCACCTTGGAATCGTCGTGCTTTTCCTGAGCATATTCCTGCTGCGCTTCGACGAAACCACGGCAAATGGCAATCGCATCCAGTTCGTTGGCACCGATACGCCGATTCAGAATTTCTTGACGGCCCGCCTTGGCATCGAAGTACCACTTGCCCTTTTGCTTCACGATTGGAATCGGAAAAGGGAAATCGTCGTTTCCAATCGTGAGAACAGCGCGGTTCGGATTCTTCGCATCCGTGGCAACTGAATTCTTCTCTTTCGCCTTCGCAGCAAATGCGACCGCCCGATTTTTGTCCCCGACCGGATCTTCGGAACTGACGAGGTCTGTGCTCTCTGGTCCGAGGATCTCTTTCAGGACAGGCACGTCGAATGACTCCGCCGCCTGAACAAGGCTGTCGGCCGCCTGTTGCGGTGTATCGAATTCTTTTTGTTTTATCTGCGGTGTCGCGGCCGCATCTGTTTTGGCCGCTAGCGCTGAGTGCAAGGCGAGAGCTACGAAGCCCGACATAAGGATCGCAGAAGCGAGAATTTTCGACGAAGTCGTGATGTTTAATTTTCTTTTCATTGGATCTTCCTCTATCAACTGTTTGCTCATCTACCGCGTCCTCCACCGCCGCCGCCTTTTTTGCCGCCGCCGCCACCTCCGCGGCCGCCCCCACCGCCGCCGCCTTTCATGCTACTGCCACCTCGATTGCTCGCGGCTTTAGCAGAACCCCCACTCCCGCCAGCGAAGGCGCCACCGCCGCCGTCCGCTGACGGCTTATGGCCACCGACCTTGTCTGCGCCTCCTTTTCCGCCGCCACTCGTTGCCTTACCAGCGCCGCCGCTAGTTGCCTTACCGGCGCCGGCACCAGTTGCCTTACCAGCGCCGCCTACGCCACCCGCACCGCCGGGACCACCAGGCTTTCGAGCACCACCAACGCCACCCGCACCGCCAGGACCGCCGGGTTTTCCAGCGCCACCGGGTTTTCCAGCACCGCCAACGCCACCCGCGCCGCCGGGGCCGCCGGGTTTTCCAGCACCGCCACCGGCGGACCGAGTCCCGGCCCCAGTTGCCGGCTGCCTGGCCTCACCGCGAGCTGTTCCTCCATATTTATTGGCAGTCTGCTTGTTTGCATAAGGGGTGCCTCCGCGGTGTTCCGGATTGTGTCCCCACTTGTTGTTCTGGTTAACGTTCTTGTTAATGTTTTTGTTATAATTGTTTACGTACTTGTTGTTGTTATTGATGTTGATCTCGTCACCATCCCACCCGCAACCGTAGCCCCAGCCTCCGCCCCACGCCGCTCCCAGTGCGAGCCCGGTTCCGAGCGAAAGGGCCATACCCGGTACGTAGCCCGGGTAGGAATACGACGGATAAGGATAGGCAGGCTCCCCATAGACCACCGCCGGATCGTAGGAGGGAACGTAAACCGTCTCCGGGTTGGCTTGCTCCACTACGATCACTTGCTTGCCTCCCTCGACTGTCTGGGTCTCCACTTTCTGTTCCGCGCTGGTTTTTAAATTTCCCGTCCCCTGGGCCTTTGCGCGCATGCGCTGGACTGCGTCCATCACGTCGGCCTGTTGCTCCAGGAATGCGTTGCCCAGGTCCGTGGTCCATTGGACATTGCCGGCTAGCCGTTGGACTACGTCCGGAAAAGCCGCCATTGACTGGACGCTCGCGTCCCAAGGTTCCTTTGCCACCGCGTCCGCCAGGGCTTTGTCCTTGAGGTTCTTGTTCTTCTCAATCCATTGCTGAAGCTGGATGATCTCCAGCGGATAGGTAGAAGCAGCCAATGTCTGGGCGAGGAGTGGGTCGGCATAAAGGGCAATCGGCGCCACCAAAGAATCCAACTGGTCGTTCGGAATCTTCGGAGCTTCCTCCGTGGTAGTCATTTCCTGCGATTGCGCCTGCGGCTCCTCCTGCGCCAGGACCAGAGAAGAGCTCCATGGGAGCGATGCCACGCACACGATGGCGATCACGCCATAGAGTGCTTGCCTGGGAATTCCGGATCGGGGGCCTCGTAAGTTCATAAATTTCCGCCTTTCTTTGCGAATCGCATTATTCCATCCAACATCACCTTAGTTTGTCGCATGTCTGCGTTGCCGCGGAAATGGGACCTTGGTCCTATGTTCTCCGAAGCCAGGACGCGATCGGTCCTAGCTTGTCCGGCCTAAGCTGGCTTCCTGATTTCTGGACGAGCAAGCAGCGTGGCCGAGATGGTCAGCGCAGGCGAGCATGGGACGAAAGTCTTATTGAGATGCGGAGACTTTCTGCTCTTATAAGCTTTTACGTCTCTGATCATCCTATGAAATCATTCAAAATTGTCGCTCTTTCTGTCGCCCTGCTCACCACCGTACAGGCGATGCAACAACCGTCGTTTCACACCAAAGGCACGCCCACCGGAAAACCGACCGGCCAACTCAAGCCAGGCCAGTATTGGTGGAAACCGCAGCTCTCGCCGAGCGGTCCGCTCATGGTCCTTGTGAGCGTCCCAATGCAGACCATGAGCGTGTATCGCAACGGCATCCTCATCGGGCGTTCAACGGTCAGCACGGGCTCGAAAGGTAACGCCACACCCGGCGGCGTCTTCAGCATCCTTGAGAAAAAACAGGAGCACTACTCGAAGAAATACGACAACGCGCCCATGCCAAACATGCAGCGGCTAACCTGGACCGGCATCGCCATGCACTCGGGCAATCTGCCGGGTTACCCGGCGAGCCACGGTTGCATCCGACTGCCCTACGATTTCTCGCAACTTCTTTTCAGTGTGACGTCGAAGGGAGGCACCGTCGTGGTGGGGGACGGGAAAACGCCGGTGCCGCATCTGGCATCGAATCCCGGTCTGATGCTCGCGCCGAAGGATTTTACGCCTGACATGTTGCGCCCGCTTGCGCATAACGACTACGATTGGAAGCCGGAACGGAGCTCGAGCGGACCAATCACAATCGTCGTCAGCGCTGCCGACCGCGCGCTTTACGTCTATCGCAATGGCAATCCCATCGGACGCGCTGCGGTCGAGATTGAGCGGGGTGGACGACTCGGTGAGCAGGTTTTTTCGCTACTTGAAGGCACTACGGGACAACAAAGCTCGCTGGCTCCTGGCCGGGAGGCGCGCCGGTGGATGAACGTAACGAGTAGTGGCCGCAGCGTTCCTGCCGAGAAGATCGCAGCGCGCCTGCGCATCAACCCGGAGTTTGCGCACAAGGTCTACGACGTCATCGAACCGGGTACGACTGTTATCATTACCGATCAACCCGTCGTGCGGAGCCGCGGCAATGCCGCGATCCTCGAGGGCTGAGGGCCTTCTACCTGGGCAGATGCGGCGCGCTGAAACGGCCGAGGGGCGTCGGTCAGATTGCGGCGGGATAACCGTCGATCGGTTTCTTGACTTACAACAAACGCAGTGCTTTGCCCGCACGGGTTCCATGCTGGCAATGGCATTTGTGCTCGCCAGTTGCGCTGCGCCGTACGCCGAGGTCAAGCCAAAGAAGCCGAGCCCAACTGGTCCGCCTGGCAGCGGAACTTTGGCGCCAGCGGAGCAAGAGTTGGACAGAGTTGTGTGGGAATATCGTACAAAACCGTTCGAAGCGATGGGCCATTGTCTCGATGCTCTCGAATCCACCACCCGTGAACTGCGCCGCGATCCGGGCAACGCCACGGCGATTCGCGACTACGATTTTGCGATCGCCCGAATCTTCCAGATCATCCACGACGCCAAACTGGACCCGTGGACCAAACCGCTCACCGTACCGGGTCCGCAGGGCGACTTCGTGCTTACACACAAACCCGACCCACGCCCGGAGTGGAACGCCGCACTCTACGAATTCACGCCTGCTGACGAGTTCGACGTTGGCGGCAAGTACGTCACCGAACGAACTACGCGCGCTGGAATCGGCGCGCCGATCGTGGCCGTTGAACGCGAGCCAAATAAAAACGCGCGTCAAGATTTTGCGCCATCACGAATCTTCTACAGCGTCACTGTAATCGCGCAGTTCGAGGGCCGACGATGTATTCTCTCGTTCGAAGATCCGCTCGCTAAGGAGACCGTCGAGTTTTACGGGCGCACGGTTCCGCTCGCGGCGGATTTCACTGTTCCGCTCGCGGTCATGTTGCAGCAGACCGACCCAAAGAAGCACGAGATCTCGCGTGTCCTCAATCCGGAGAAGTTCGCCCACACCGCCGCGATCGAGCGGCTTCAGCCTTACGATCCTAACAAGACGGTCGTGCTTGTCATCCACGGGCTGATGGATTCACAGGCGACGTGGACTCCTATGATCAACAAGTTGCGCGGCGATCCTGTTATCCGGAAGCACTACCAGTTTTGGTTCTACAGCTATCCAAGCGGCTATCCCTATCCCTATTCAGCAGCCATCCTGCGCAAAGAACTCGACGCGGTGGAAAAGCGGTTCCCAAACATGAAACCAATGGTCGTCATCGGCCATAGCATGGGCGGCTCCATTAGCCGGCTGCTATTGACCGACAGCGGCAATCAGCTTTGGATGAAAATTTTTGGCAAGCCGCCGGACGACGTTCACCTCTCGCCGCGCGTCCGCGAGTATTTTCGGGAGGAGTTGTTCTTTCACCATCGGCCGGAAGTTGGCCGGGTAATTTTCATCGCTGCGCCGTTACGAGGGAGCAATCTCGCTACCGGCTTGATTGGCAGTATCGCCAACATTCTTATCCGCGAGCCCACCGTGAGCAGCCAGGCCAGCCAGGAGATGCTTCGCACGAGCAACATCAGGGAAGAAGAATTAAAACCAAAGCGTCGCGCGAACAGCGTTGACACTTTGTCGCCGAAGAGCCCTTTCGTGAACGTCATCAACACCATTCCGATGACGCCGGGCGTGCCATACGACACCATCATCGGCGATCGCGGTCGCGGGGATTCACCCAATTCAAGTGACGGCGTGGTGCCCTACTGGAGCTCGCACATGAAAGGGGCCGAGCACGAGTACATCGTTCCTTCCAATCACAGCGCGCACCAGGATCCACGCGCCATCGCTGATGTACTTAGTATTTTAAAGTCCCATGCTCAGTGATTTGCCGGGGTACGACCAATGTCCGATAGACTGGCGCATTCAACTCATCCCGGAGGCAATGCTCGCGCAAGCCGTCGAGGCCAACGTGCGCTGGACCATGCGGCAGATCCTTCAAACACCGGAAGGCCAGGAACGCCAGATCGAAGGCGCGTAAAGCTGGTTGGCGCCATCTACGAAATTGAAACGGGCCTCATGCGGTTTCTCGAATGATCGGCCACCGATGCCCGCGCTCACGAAGCCAGATTTCGCCGGCAACAGACTCGCCGGAGCGGCTCAGAACCCGCCGCCCCAGCGGTATTGCCATGCGATGCCGAAGGCTTGGAAGTCGTGCTCGCGATGCGCGTTGTAGCCGCTGATGCTATAGAGCTTCAACGATTGATAACGGTTCACCGGCAGCACGAGCGTCGCGCCGAAGCGAATGCCTTGCTGTTCAACGTCGCTTTCGACCTTATCGACCGTCGTGCGTCCGCCTTTGAAATAACCAGCGTTGAGCGCGACCCAGCCGCCGGGCACGAAGGTATAGCTCAAACCTGATTGCACAGCGTAAAGCGGCGCCACCTGGCGCGTCTTGCCTCCAAAAAAATCGCCATTATCCGTGTAAAAGGTGACGCCAGGAGCGAGCTCAACCGTCCATGGCCCGAAGGCTTTTGAGAATCCGATCTCGGGTTTGAACGACCAGCGGTTGGTGCCGATGTTCACGAGCTTTTCAGCGTCGTATTGGCCGAGCGGCGCAGTGACGCGCAGACTCATGCCGAAGATTAAATCCTGGCGATAGTCCTTGAACTCCCCCGCCGTCAGCGCGGGTGCACCGACGAAATTCATCGAAAGGCGGAACGCTGGATCCGCAAAGCCGTCGACGTATCGCGAATGTGGCAGACCGAAGACGAGACCTTTCGCGGCGAGGGAGGCGTAGGGCACGATAAGGCCAAACTGCCCGGACTGCCCAAACGCGCCGAAGGTCCTGGCGAACCCGATGACACCGACGTGCAATTCGTTGCTCACGTTCTCCAGCGGTAGCGACGGATCGGTGAGCACGGTACCCGACGCGTAGCCGTATCCGGCGATTATGAAATTGAGACCGATCGGCGAGTTGCTGTAGGCGCGCGGCTCTAGATCCTGCGCATGGAGCGTCGTACCGAGCACGCCGATGAACGTGCCTACGGCGGCAGTGACAAGGCGCATGATTCCTTTCAACTTAGCAGGGTACTCACGAATGTTCGTCACTGGGTGCAACGGCAAAAAGCGACGCGGTCATCGCAGGGATGCTATGAAGAAATATCAGCAGCGTCGATAAGACCAAGATCCGACATTGAATCTGCCCTGTCCGGTAATTGAGTATCTTATTCTCCGCGTAACAGCGAACCTGAAGGCGGATCTTCGCAGCTCACGAGTCGTCGGGTGATATGGGCAATACCGACACTGTTTTCCAATTGAAGGCAATGGCGAGCATGCGAAAGACAAAGCAACAGCCAATCGCCAGCAATGCTGCTGTTGCTGCCGACATCTTGAAGTACAAGATAAGCAACGTAAACAGGCTTGCTCCAATCAAGGCGGCGAGCACGTAGAGTTGGCCCGGTTTGAACAGGATCGGTTCGTCGCTTACCAGCACATCGCGCAACAGCCCACCGCCACAGGCAGTCACGATGCCGATCATGATCGCGGTCAGAATCGGGAGCTGGGCGTTGAGCGCGTGCTCGACACCAACGACCGCGTAACAACCCAACCCAAGCGCATCGGCAAACAGAAAGGCAGTTTGCAAACGAGCGATGTGATTGCGAAACAAAGCCGCGGCAATACAGCCGATAATAACAACAGCAAGATAACGCCCATCGCTCATCGCAAGGGGCGGTCCGTGTTGAATGAAAATGCCGTCACGAATCAAACCGCCGCCCACTCCGCTCACCAGCGCCAGCACGAACAAGCCGATCACGTCATAGTGCCGGCGAATCGCGAGCAAGGCGCCGGTCATGGCGTAGAGGCATGTCGCGCTTAGGTCGATGTAAATCGGAAGCGTGAAATAGCTCCTCATAACCGGGCATCCTCCCTGGTCGTAGCGCGTAGCTCGGATGAAGGTGATTGTCCATCAGGTGAGGCCGCGCTGCGGATCTCCGAAATCGAGCTAATGAAGACTGTCAACATCTGGAGAGTCAAAGAAGGGCCGGTCAGACGGATGCCGCTTCGCCGAGCGATGTTCCGTCAGCTGATCGGATGCACAGCCAGCGAGAAGGAGCACTGAAAACACAAAGAGTAAAGTAGTTGTTCTTACGTGACGCGAAGAATTGCCTGGCGAGATATGTGACCAATTATGCCGTCCGATCCGCTCGCGGTCCTTGTGGTAAACCGATAAAAGCGAGTCATGGGAACTCATCTTGGCTGGAAGCTCGATGCGAATAAAACTACGTGATGACTCACGACATCGCAACGAGCTTCCGGCAGTGGTTGATTGACCAGCATTCGCCCACTCCACCGCCCATCGACAATTTCAAGCTAGTGATTTTGATGGGACTTTCGCCCGTTTCGAGCGCCACCTGACCGTCATTGGAAGGGACCGTCCACTGCATTTCCACCACGGCTACAAAATGCAGGCGGCAATGGCGAGGCCCCCACGTTGCTGCCACGCACCACCTACGTCATCATGGCGACCAAGACTGGCCCCCATGCCGTGAGCACGATATTGCCAATCGCGTAGGGGACGGTGTAGCCGAGAGCGGGGAGGTCGCTCTGCGCCTCTTCCTGGATCGCGCGAAGCGCAGCGGTGATCGTCCCCGCGCCGCAACAAGCACCCAGGACAATGACAGGGTTCATCCTCAACACATAACGACCGAACAAGATAGACACGGTGTGCGGGAGAATCGCGATCACAAGGCCGACGAAGACCAGGGTGACCCCCGACTTCTGGAGTCCCGAAAAAAAACTGGGCCCTGCAGCAAGCCCCACGCAAGCCATGAAAACCGTCAAACCCACGGTGTCGAAGATCCACATGGCGGACCCTGGGATTCGACCGAATGTCGGGTGAACCGCGCGCAGCCAGCCGAATACCAGACCCATGATCAGCGCGCCCCCGCTGGCGGTGAGCGTGAGCGGCAGTCCTGCAACTGTAAGGGAGAGCAATCCCATGAAGCCGCCGAGGACGATCCCCAAACCGACGAAGATCATGTCCGTCATCACCGTCTGGCGATCGGCGTAGCCCAGCTCCTTGGCCGCCCGCGTGACGTCGCGCGTAGCTCCGACGAGCGTCATTACATCGCCTCGCTCCACCCGTGTCGCGGAAGAGAACGGCATCGGCTCGCCAGTCCTGGTCAGCTTCTTCAAAAACACCCCCCTGGCAAACTCCAAGGCAGCTAGATCGACAATAGTTTTGCCGACGAAAGACTTGTTGGTGACTACCACGTCGAGCACCTCGATCGGAAAACTCAGGAGTTCCTTGTCATCTACTTCCGCCCCGATCTCTCCCCCGCGTGCCGTCAGCAACTCCGACCGCGTCAGAACCGCGATGATGTCACCCGAGCGAACGACCGTGCCTGGGTCGGCCTCGATGATCTTGCCCTCCCTGCGGATCCGGGAGATGAAGACGCGAGCTTGTTTGGGACGCGCCTCCAGTTCGCCCACGTTCCGGTTGATCAAATCCGGGTTCATAACCTGGTACGCGCGAACCGCCAGCGCTTGGTAGGCAGAAGTAATCTCCGGCTCGCCAGCGCCCGAGGCCGCGATCTTGGCACGAAGTTTTCGCGCCTCCTCCTTCAGATCGACGCGCATCAGCTTCGGACCCACGTTCGGGAGAAACCAGACGATAAACGCCGTGCCGACAAGATAAGTGACGGCGTAGGCTACCGGGATGTTATTGATTAGGCTGGTTTTGTCCGCGTCCGATATGGTGGCCACGCGACCGATGGCATCGCTTGCGGTTCCGATGACGGTGGATTCCGTGAATGCGCCGGCAAGCATACCAGCTGCCGTGCCCACGTCGTAACCGAGGAGTTTCGCAGCGGCATACGCGGCGAGCAGGCAGGTGATGCAGAGGACGAGCGTGATGGCAAGCTGCGGCAACGCATCCTTCTTTAGCGCGCGGAAGAACTGGGGTCCCACCTTGTAGCCGGTAGTGAAGAGAAAGAGATCAAAGAAGACATACTTTACCACGGCGGGAACCTGGATGCTCATTTGCCCAATCGCGACTCCCGCGAGCAGCGTGCCCACGGCCGTGCCCAGGCTGAACGTTCCGATCTTAAAGCGGCCGATGAAGAAGCCGATCGCCAGGGTTAAGAAAACCGCGAGCTCCTGATGTTCCCTAAAAGCGTGGGTAAGATAGTTCATGGTGAGACTGCCCCTTTCATAGCGAAGCAATACCTGTAGCCGTTAGGCTGTTGTCACCGGGTTGGATTGGCTGTGGGCACATCTTGGAGCGGATCTACGGAATCGAACTAGTGAAGGCTGTCAACATCTGGAGTGTCGAAGAAGGGCGTGTCAGACGAATGCTGCTGCTGACGGCGATTGGACGCGCAGCCGGCGTGAAGGAGCACCGAAAACACCAAGAATAAAGTCGTCGTTCTCACGGGACGCGAAGAATTGCCTAACGAGAATGTGAGGAATTATTCCGCCCGATCCGCTTGCGGTCCTCGTAGTAAACCGATAAGAGCGGAGTGATGGGGAAATCATCTTAACTGGAAGCGCGATGCGAGTAAAACTGCGTGATGAGTCACCACATCGCAACGTGTAAGCACGATATTGCCAATCGCATAGGGTAAGGTGTAGCCGAGGGCCGGGAGTTCGCTCTGCGCCTTTTCCTAGATAGCGCGAAGCGCGGCGGTAATCGTTCCCGCTCCGGAACAAGCGCCCAGGACGATGAGGGGGTTCATCTTCAACACATAATGGCCGAAGTTCATTTTGTTCATTACGGTTGTTTTGGATTCTGGCACGAGCCTTAAGTTTTCCGGGCTGCGGGTCCGGTTTCTTTCAGAAGAAAAGTCAGGATCAGCGCGAGAAGGACCCCGTAGAGCAAAGGTGCGAAGCCCGCCTGGTAGTGCGCCAAAGCTGCCACGTCCGGACCATCTGGAGACCGGACCAGTCGCGCGCCGAACACCGGGCCGAGAAGAGCGCTGAAGGTGAAATTGATAAAGTTGACGACGCCGGTGGCGGAGCCGCCGAGCTCCGGCGGGTTGGCTTCCTTGATGACGGAATACGGAAGCATGGCGGCACCGGATGCGATGCCCATGAAAATTCCCACCATGGGGCCGCGCAGAATGGCAGGATTGCCGAAAAGAACCCAAGCCAGCATACCCAGAAGCATAATCGTGCCTCCAAGAATTACGGGCTTGCGGCGGCCAAGGCGATCCGAGATGAAGCCGAGCAGCGGACAGCCGATCATCCATCCAAGTGGAACTGTGGCGGCCATTGCGACGGCAGTCTCATATTCGCGACCGCGCGCCTCTTGCAAAAACCGGACACCCCAAGTCATGCCCAAAATAGTTGTGGGAATGAATAAGAGACCGGCAATCACGCCGCAGAGAATGGACTGTGGATTGCGAAACACCTTTCCTAACGAAACGAACAACGTGGCGAAACCGCCGGCACTGCTCGTCGTCTTCGGGCCTTCCTTAGGTAAGAGGACAAACAGCAATGCGCTGATCGCCAGTCCAGCCAGGCCTGTGTAAATCCAGAATCGACTCCAGGGCAGTCCACTTTTGATGATTGGCCCAACGAAAAACTGCCCGGCCGATCCTCCCGCCATGCCGAACATTTGCGTTGCGCCGATGAAAGACGCGGCGACGGACGCGGGAAAATTCTTCGTGATCAAGTAAACGGCCCCGATGAGAGCAAACGCGCCGCCCGCGCCTTGAAGGAATCGTCCGATGTTAGCGGCAGTTACGTTGCCCATGCCGAACAGCAGCGCACCAATGCCGACGACGGCCGCTCCAATCGGAATGATTCGCTTCGCGCCGAAGCGGTCCATCGATGCGCCGGCGACGAGGCTGAAGGGCGAATAGCCGTAGTAGAACATTCCCACAATCGCGGAAACTCCGAGCGCGCTTACGCCAAATGCCTCGGTCAGTTGCGGCATCATCACGCTCGGGGCGGAGCGAAGCGCGTACTGGTAGAAATAATAGATCGCGACCAGCAACCACGCGCCTACCGCAGCGACTGGAAGTTTGGAAGGCATTTCAAAAAGAAAGCCGTTACTTCCTTGCCGTCACCGTGATTTCAATACTTGAGAGGCGATTTTTCATTCAACATTCAGTTGTTGTCTGTCGTTTGTAGTTGTCATTGGTATTTCTTTTAAACGGTTTTAAGTCCTGCCGCTCGAAATCTGGCGATGGCTTCGTCAGTCGTCGCGCCCGTGGGTGGTTGGGCGTCCTTGAGTTGGTAGTCCATCCCGAGTTTTTCCCATTTGAAGCGGCCCAGTTGGTGGAACGGCAGCACGTCCACTCGCTCAACGTTTCCAAGGCCCGCTGCGAAAGCTGCGATCCGCTCGACCTCGGCCATGTCATCAGTCCAGCCGGGCACGAGGACGAAACGAACCCAAATCGGCCTGCGCGCGGCGGCGAGTCGCCGGGCGAATTCATGAATTGGCCGGTTGTCCATGCCGGTGAGCCGCCGATGCAGATCGGGAGTCATGGCCTTGAGATCGAGCAGTACCAGATCAATGACAGCCAAGTCCTCATCGCTGAGGCGCTCGCCGAAGTAGCCATTGCTGTCGAGCGCCGTGTGCACGCCCATTTGCTTGGCCGCCGCGAAGACCTTGAGCACAAACCGATATTGCATCAACGGCTCGCCGCCGCTGATCGTTAGGCCGCCTTTCATCGTGTGCAAGCCATGGCGGTATTTCTTAATCTGCTCCACCGCGCGCGCCAAAGGCACCGGTATCCCATTGGTCATTTTCCAGGTGTCGGGATTGTGGCAATAAACGCAGCGAAACTGGCAGCCCGCCAACCACGCCACGACCCGCATGCCCGGCCCGTCCACGGCGGAGCCGGTGGTGAACGAATGAACGAAGCCGAGATCGCCGCTCTCCAGCGCCGCGCGGATATCCAGCTCGCTCACTCGCTCGCCCAGCCCCACGCGCAAGTCATAGGGACTCCCCTCGAGCGCAACGTCGGGATCGGTGGCAGCGGCGTTCAAGAGTTCAGGAGGCGCCGTGGAAGGTGCGGTTGATGACGTCCATCTGTTGGTCGCGGGTCAGCCGCACAAAATTCACGGCGTAACCGGAAACGCGAATAGTTAGGGAGGGATATTTCTCCGGGTGATCCATGGCGTCGAGCAGGGTCGCGCGATTGAGAACGTTTACGTTCATGTGATAACCGCTCGTCCCGAAGAACGCGTCCATCGTACCCACAAGATTGGTGATTTGATCTTCCGGCGTGCGGCCCAGGCCCTCAGGGACCATTGTCGTCGTGAGCGAAATTCCATCCGCAGCGTCGCGATATGGAATCTTCGCCACCGACGCAGCTGAGGCCATGATGCCGTGCGAGTCCCGGCCGTGCATTGGATTGGCTCCGGGCGCAAACGGCTCACCTTTGCGGCGTCCATCCGGTGTGTGGCCAGTGCTCTTCCCGTAAACGACGTTCGAGGTGATGGTCAGCACGGATTGGGTGTGGATCGCGTTGCGATAGGTCGGATGCTTCCGCAGTTTGCTCATGAACATAGACACAACCGTCGACGCGATCTGGTCGACGCGGTTGTCGTTGTTGCCGAACTTCGGGAAATCTCCCTCCGTCTGGTAATCCACCACCAGTCCCGTCTCATCGCGAATCACTTTCACGCGCGCGTGGCGCATCGCTGACAGGCTATCCGCCACGACCGAGAGACCCGCGATCCCAAACGCCATCGTGCGCACGGGCGCGTAATCGTGCAGCGCCATCTCGATGCGCTCGTAGGAATACTTGTCGTGCATGTAGTGAATCACGTTCATCGCGTTCACGTACACTTCCGCCAGCCATTCCATCATCCGCTCGAACTTCCCAGCAACGTCTTCGAAATCGAGGTAGTCGCTCTGGACTGGATCGATTTTCGGCCCGACCTGCTTGCCGGTAATTTCATCGCGGCCGCCGTTGATGGCGTAGAGCAGGCACTTGGCGAGGTTCGCGCGCGCGCCGAAAAATTGCATCTGTTTGCCCATGAGCATCGGCGAAACGCAGCAGGCAATGGCGCCGTCATCGCCCCATGCGCCGCGCATGAGCGAGTCGCTCTCGAATTGCAGCGCGCTCGTGTCGATCGCGACTTTCGCGGCAAATTTGCGGAAATTATCTGGCAGCCGCGGCGAGTACCAGATGGTGAGATTCGGCTCCGGCGCCGGCCCCAGGTTGTAAAGCGTGTGCAGAAACCGAAAGCTACTCTTCGTCACCAACGAACGCCCGTCATCGCCCATGCCGCCGATGGACTCCGTCACCCACGTGGGATCGCCGGCAAACAGGTCGTCATACTCCGGTGTGCGCAAAAAGCGAACGATCCGCAGCTTGATGACAAAGTCGTCAATGATCTCCTGCGCCTGCGACTCGGTCAGCGCGCCTTCGGAAAGGTCGCGCTCGAAGTAAACATCGAGGAACGTCGAGGCGCGGCCCAGCGACATCGCCGCGCCGTTCTGTTCTTTTACAGCGGCGAGGTAGCCGAAGTAAAGCCATTGCACTGCTTCCTTCGCGTTGCGAGCCGGACCTGAGATGTCGAAGCCGTAGCTCTTCGCCATCTCCTGCAATTCCTTCAGCGCGCGGATCTGCTCACTCAATTCCTCGCGATCGCGGATGATGTCGTCCGTTGACATGGCGCTGTCGAGCGCCGCCTTTTCCTGCTCCTTCTGTTTGATCAGCCGCGCCACCCCGTAGAGCGCAACCCGGCGGTAATCCCCGATGATGCGCCCGCGGCCATAGGCGTCGGGCAGGCCCGTCAGGATGTGCGAACTGCGGCAGGCGCGGATGTCAGCCGTGTAGGCGTCGAACACACCCTCGTTGTGCGTCTTGCGATACTTGCTGAACGCCTCCACGACCGCCGGGTTCGGCTCGTAACCGTAGGCCTCGAGCGAATTGAGCACCATGCGCAGACCACCATTGGGCATGATGGCACGCTTGAGTGGCGCTTCCGTCTGAAGGCCGACGATGATTTCGTTCTCGCGGTCAATGTATCCAGGCGCGTGCGCCGTGATCGAACTCGGCACCTGGGAGACGTCGAGCACACCCTTCTTCTTGCGTTCCTCGACGAACAGATCCGTCAGCTTCTTCCAGATTCCCTTTGTCCGTTTGGTCGCGGGGGCGAGAAAAGAATCGTCTCCCTCGTAAGGCGTATAGTTTCGCTGTAGAAACCAGCGAACGTTGATATCGCGCTGCCACAGGCCGGGCTCGAATCCACGCCATGCTTCGGTTGTGTCGGGCAGGTCGACTTTTTTCTTTGCCGGTGCTTTTTTCTCCAGAGGAGCCGTTGTCGCGGTCGCGCTCATGTTTTGCCCAACGAACGCTTAGCAAAGGGTGAGGTTCTGAGCCAGACCGGCTTCGCTCGTTTCCTTGTACTTCGCGTTCATGTCACGGCCCGTGTCGGCCAGCGTCTTGATCGTTGTGTCGAGATCAACCCGGTGGCGTGACGCAATCTCGTTGGTGGCAATCATGAAAGCCGTCCAGGCTTTGACCGCGCCGAAGGCGCAGCGCTCGATGCAGGGAACCTGCACGTATCCGGCGACAGGATCGCACGTCATTCCGAGATGATGCTCAATGGCCGATTCGGCAGCGTTCTCGAGAACCTGGGCATTGCTCCCCATTACCTGGGCGATAAGCGCGGCGGCCATCCCCGACGCCACGCCGATTTCGGACTGACAGCCACCTTCCGCTGCGGCCAGCGTGGCGTTGTGTTTGCACAAGTAACCGATTGCCAAACCGGCGAGGAGACCCTCACGAATTTTGTCCATGGGCACCTGGCGTTTGCTATTCACCAGGGCATATACAACCGCCGGCATTACGCCCGCCGAACCGCCCGTTGGGGCGGTGATGACCAAGTGGCCACGCGCGTTTTCCTCGGACGCGGCAAGCGCAAAAGCTGAGACCATCGCGATCGCTTTGTCGCTTTCGTAATTATCGTCCTGTGCGCGCTCCCAAACCGTTGCCGCTTTCGACTGTAACTTTATTGGTCCGGGCAATACTCCTTCCTTCACGGACAGGCCGGACTTTACCGTGGCTAACATCGCATTCGCGATCTTGTCCAGAAACGCGTTGACCTCTTCTTCGGTCTTTCCGGACACTGCGATTTCGTTCGCCATGATCACCTGAGCGATGGAGAGATTATTTTTCTCCGCGTGCTGGCGCAGTTCCTTCATCGTTTGGTAGGGATACTTCGGCGCGCCTTTCTTGGGCGGTTGATAACCCTTCCACTCGATGAATCCGCCCCCGACAGAATAATATTCCTGTTCGAAGATCGGCTTGTCTCCGCCCATGAGTTTGCAGGTCATCGTGTTCGGGTGCGGAAAGTCGCCCTTGGTTGCGTCGTAAACGACGTCGGCCAGCGACAGATTAAACGTCTTGTCGCCCAGCTTGACCGGATAGGTTTGCGTCGGCTTCTCCTTCATTTCGTCGAGGAACAAAGGATCGACAGTGGCCGGTTCCTTGCCTAACAAGCCGGCCAGAGCCGCTCGCTCGGTACCGTGTCCTTTGCCCGTCGCGCTCAAACTGCCAAAGAGGTGCACCTTTAAGCCGGTGGCCTTTGCCAGTTGGTCGGCGGGCAGCTTTGTGCAGCGCTGGTAAAAATCGTAGGTGATCCGCATTGGCCCGATCGTATGCGAACTCGACGGACCGGGGCCTACTTTGTAGAATTCATCTGCGAGTATCATTATCGGGCCTTTGGATTCCTTCACCACATTCAGGTCGGGAGAGAGGGTCCCACCCATTTTGGGCTTGGCCGCTTCTTTGGCAGCCTGCGCGGCACGCGCTTCGGTTGTCCAGGCTGTGCCGGTCATCACCGCCGCCGCGCCGATGACGGCGTTGCGGATGATAAACGATCGGCGGTCGATGGTTTCGGGCAAGGAGGCTGTCTCGGGCAATGATGGGAACTGATCTTCATTTTTGTCGGGCGTATTCATAGTTATGGGATTTTCTCGGTTTGTGGCTGCGTTTTTTTCTACAAATGGTTCATCCTTCGCTTTGGATTCCGTCGATGAATCCCTCCGCGCCAGCCTGCACATTGGCCGCGTTCGCTTCGTCGGTGTCGATATGCATGGCCAGTGCGAAATTCGGATCGACGCGCACGAGCACATCACCGAAGACAAGCTCGCGATCGCCGGCGATTCGTACTCGCACAAATGATTTGTCGCGCACGCCGTAGCGCAGCGCGTCATCCGGTGCCATGTGAACGTGGCGCAGTGCGCAAATGACACCGCGATCCACTTTCACGCTTTCGGTTGGACTTTCGAGAATGCAGCCGGGCGTATCTGCAATATCACCGCTTTCACGGATAGGAGGAAGAATGCCGAGTTTGAATTGCTCGGTCATCGCGATCTCGACCTGCGTGTATTTGCGCGCGGGTCCAAGAATGCGGACGCGATCCACGCGACCTTTCGGCCCGACGATCGTGAGTTGTTCCTTGCAGGCGTACTGGCCCGGTTGCGAGAGGTCGGCGTGCTTGGTGAGTTGATGTCCCTTGCCGAACAATGCCTCGACATGTTCCTGTGTGAGATGAATGTGATGTGCCGAAATCTCGACGAGAAATGGTTGCTGCTTCTGCGCCTCCAGGACGCGCGTGATGTAAGAGCGACTTAAAGTGCGCAAGGCTTCGCGCGCCATCATGCGTTCCTCGTCGGTCGGCACAACGAGCACCTCTACTTTCGAATCGTCGGTTGAGATCCGGCTTATCTCGTCGCCGCTGGCTTCGCGATTGCGCTTGTCGTCAAGCGTAATCCCCATGCAGTCCAGTCCCTGCAGTGCCAGGGCGCGAACCACTGCGCTTCCCTGGCCGACACCCCCAGTGAAAATCACAGTGTCGAGTCCACCCATGGAGGCGACGTAAGCACCGATGTACTTTCGCACGCGATAGCAATACGCCTTGAGCGCGAGCATCGCGCGTCGATGGCCGTCATCTGCAGCCTTAAGAATTTCGCGCATGTCGCTCGAAATGCCGGACAACCCGAGTAGACCGCTCTTCTTATTTAACAATTCTTCGCTCTTTGAAGCACTGAGTTTTTCCTCACGTTCAAGAAATGCGAGCACGCCGGGATCAAGGTCGCCGCAGCGGGTTCCCATAATTAAGCCTTCCAGCGGCGTGAAACCCATTGTCGTATCAACCGAGCGCCCATGATTTACGGCGCACATCGACGACCCATTTCCGAGGTGACAGCTAACGACGCGTAGCTCGTTAGGGCGCCTCTTTAAGAATTCCGCAGCCCGCAGTGCGACGTAGTTATGCGACGTGCCGTGAAAGCCGTAACGGCGCACCGCTTTCTTTTCATAAAACTCGTACGGTAGCCCATAGAGAAATGCATAAGCCGGCAGCGTGTGATGGAATGCAGTGTCGAATACCCCCACGTGAGGGACGGCAGGAAAGAGCCGCCGCATCTCGCGAATGCCGGCGATGATTACAGGGTTATGCAGCGGTGCGAGCGGATTGAGTTTTTCCATTTCCGCGACGAGTTCGTCAGTGAGGAGCGTGGCTTCAGTGAATTTTTCGCCGCCATGAACAACGCGATGCGCCACGACACTCACTTCAGCCGTGCTGCTGATGACTCCAGTTTCCTTTGAAGCGAGTTCCGCCACCATAGCGCTGAAGGCGGCCGCGTGATCTCCTTTTTCCAGGTCGCGCTTCAGTTCGCCCTTCGGTCCGCGATGCTTCAGTCGAGTGCCATCGAGGCCAATGCGCTCAACAAGACCTTTCGCGTGACGCGATTCATCCATCGTATCATAAAATGAATACTTCAGCGAAGAAGAACCGACGTTAATGACGAGAATTTTCTCGGGCCTTTCGCCCTTGAGCATGAGCCCGTACGGATCATTACCCTGGCGAAGTGCAGCCTTCGTTTTCGCCGGATCGGCCGCAAGCATTCTTGTCCGATCGGCGATTGTCCGGGAGATGTGCTGCACCACGCCCGGCTCGGCGACAATGATCGATTGAAACAGCGAGACCGGAATAAGCAAGACTTCGCAGTGTGACCCGGCGATGAAGTCCGCGAGCAATGGATTGCCCGTCATCAACGCGGCTTCAGCAAATGTGTCGCCGGCCTTCAACTGCCCGAGCAGTTGCCGCGTGCCGTTCGTCACCGCTGAGGCCGCTACTGTTCCGCTCAACACAACCCCGAAGTGGGTGGCTTCTGCGCCCTGATGCGCGATTGCTTCGTTCGTATCAAACGACCTGATCGGCGAGCCATCCACCAATTGTTTAATGCGCTCGGCACTGAAGTCCTTGAACACACCGACGCGTTCTTTGATGAAGCCTGCCGCGTCCATGATCAATCCCCCTTCGAGCCTTGCAATGTTGTCCTAAGAGGCGCGGCGGACATATTGGACCTTAGTCCCATACTCAACCGGTGCTCACGCCCAGTTTGCGCTCGATGGAAGAAGACAATTCACACAGATATCGCCTTTGTAACTCGACCGGTCTTAGTCGAATATTGAGTACACTACGCCGATTTGAAGGCGGAAAGCATCGCCATCAGCGCCGCTCTTTTCCTCCTTATGGCCGTACAGTCCTTCAAACCCAATGCTAAGACGCTTTCGCGCCTGCCATACGAGATTCACGCTTGCGTAGTGTGTCTGATGGTAGGCGTCAGGTCCTTGTGAGAACTGGTTATCCAAATGGACGTATCCATAGCTTGCCGTTGAACGCAGCGTGTCCGTCCATTTGTGGGTGTAGCCAATCATCGCTCCGAAAGCAGGAATCGCAGTGAGCTTTCCTGAACTATCGAAGGCGGCGTCGTTGTTGACGAAATCGTCGTTAAAATAGCGAAAAAGACCTTCCCCGTAAGTTAACTGTGTCTGCACCGAATCGCGGTCGAAAACGTTTAACGAACTCGACAGGTTCAGGCCCCAGCCAAACGTGCTTTGATTGCCGACAACGGGGCCTTTGACGCCGATATCGCGGAAGATTGCCCCGAGTTGGACGTGGCCGACCTTCGAGTCTTCCCATCGAACGTTTAAACCACCGTCGGGAGTGTGATTGACCGAGCGTGCATCGGGATCAATCGAGGTATCGACTTCCGCGCCCGGTTTTTCCAAGCCGAAATTCAGCTGCCATTTCTTGGTCAATGGCAATTGATAGCGAACCAGCGGACGCCGCGCAAAAATTGCGGAGTTTGGCCCTTCGTAGTCAACTGTATCCGGCCAGGCGTCGGGATCTTCGAAAACGCTAAAGGTCTGTCCAAGCACAACATTGTAAATTTGTCCGTAGAGTTGTCGGACCCGGAACGGAAGTTCCCCTCCCCCGCTACCAAAAAAGTCATTTTGGTAATAGAACCGAGGGCTTCCCGGGAGCTCAGGCGCGCGCACGTCGATACTTAATTGCGACCCTTTGGCGTTGGCGTTGAACTGGTTGCCGCCGCCCTTGAAGAAGTCGCCCTCGACTGGGATCTGAGCGGTGACAAAACGGTCGTTATTTCCCGTGTTCTGCGGATCATCCGTGAAGTCGACGCGGGGCTTGGCGTTAAATTTGATCAACACAGGCGTATTTGGAATGGGAACAAAGCCACGATACTTCGGATCAAGAGTTAGATCGTTAGGCCGAGGCGCAGATTCCTGCTGATCGTCCATCGCCGTACGATCCTTTACCTCGCTGGCGTGTCCTTCGATTGTGACCGTAGGTGGAGCGATGGTGACAATTTGATTGCCATTGGCGTCAACCGGCGGCAAACCGGTTGCCGGTCCTTCGGCCGGCGCTGGCGGCGGAGCCGTTTTGGTGGCAGCGGTCGCTTGTCGCTTCTGCTTCTGATTTTCCTTTTCCAGTTCCGCAATTTTCTGCTGCATCTGCTCCATGCCTTTTTGCATGGCCTGCATCTGGACCTTGAGGTCGTCGAGTTCGGAAGCGCGCGCAGTTGCCATCGGTCCGACAGTAACGAGCAGCGCGACACTAACGATAAGTAATACTTTGTGGATCGTTCTCATGAGTAGGGTTGGTTATTTGCGGTTTATTTATTGCAGCGAAATGTTGACATGGAGTGCGAGATCTCGTGGTGAGCTACTTCGCCTTGGCTGCCAGCGGATTTCCGCCGAGCTCGTTCGAGATCGCGGTAATCGCGCGCTGCGCTCGAACGCTGTTACCTGCTGAATCGAGTGGTGGCGACACCACGGCGATTCCGAACTTGCCGGGCGAGACGGCGATGATCCCGCCGCCGACGCCACTCTTGGCCGGCAGCCCAGTGTGGTACAGCCACTTGCCCGAGTCATCATACAAGCCCGCGGTTGCCATGACGGCGAGCACCTGCGGTACTTTTGCTTGATCAAGCACTTGTTTGCCGGTAACCGGGTTCTTCCCGCCGTTGGCGAGCGTAGCCGCCATGTTCGCGAGGTCTTTCGCATTAACGCCGACCGAGCATTGCCGCGTGTAGAGATCCACGGCCTGTTGCCAGTTGTCCTTGATGTAGCCGTAGGCAAGCATCAGCGCGCCAATGGCCTGGTTCCGCTGGTTTGTGTCCGATTCGGATTTGTACACGTCCTGCAACACAGTCAGCGAGCGTCCCGCGTAGTCGTTATAGGTATCGGCGATCTTCTTCCAAACCTCGTCAGCGCTCGCGCCTTTCACCATGCTCGTCGCCGAGATAGCGCCGGGGTTTACAAGCGCATTCATCTCAGGCGCGCCGGTGCCGACGACCGTCTTGACCGCTTCGACGGCGATGATCGAATTGAATCTGGCTCCGGTCGCGTCGACCCCGATCTGCTTTTCGATCGCCTCGGGGCCTTGTTCCTGAATGACCTGCGCCATCGTGAAGACCTTCGAGATCGACTGCATCGAGACCTCGGTGGTGATGTCGCCAGCGGTGTAGACTTTTCCGTCCACGGTTACGAGGGCGATACCAAACAATTTCGGATCGACTTTGGCGAGTGCCGGTATGTAATCCGCGTTCTTGCCCTCCGAGTCGTCCTTGAATTTTGCGTAAGCCGCGTTCACCACGCTTTGTGGATCGCTTTTTGCAGAAGCAGCGGCTGGCTTTTCGCCTGGCTTCGACGTTTGCGCCTGCGAAAGCGACGCGACAAGTAATCCAAGACCCAAGGTGGCGGCCTTGAAGCAGCGGCCGATGATGTGCCTATTATTTGACTTCATTTTTGATTAATCGGTTAGGTATTTCAATTAGTACTGCATGAAGGCTTGCTGAAGCTTCGCCGGATCGTTGGTCTTCATCAGCGCGAGCATCAAAAGGATCCGGGCTTTTTGCGGACTCAATTCCATGGCCGCGATAAAACCGAGCTTGTCGTCATCGACTTCTACGTTGCGCACCACCAAACCGCTTCCGGTGCGGCTAGATCGGACGACCGCGACACCTTTTTTTGCGGCAGCCGAGAGGGCCGCGATTGCGGTGTCGGTGCTGTTCCCATCGCCTACGCCTGCGAGCACGATTCCTTTTACTCCCTGCTTCACCAAGGCGTCAATGATTTCAGATCCTAAGTTTTCGTAGGAATAGACAATTTCAACATCAGGCAGGTCAGCGACGGCTTTCCCGTCAGTGGAGAACTCACTTTTGGTGGTGTGGCGCGTGGTGTTCTGATTGAAGAACTGCACTTTGCCGACATTCATTACGCCAGCACGGCCGCGATTTGGTGAGTGGAACGTGTCGAGCTCGGTCGTGTTCGTCTTCTGCACCTCACGCGCGTAGTGAATTTCATCGTCAATCACGATCATGGTCCCGCGACCGCGCGCTTCCGGACTGGCTGCCAGCGCGACAGCATTATAAAGATTTGCCGGGCCATCGGCGCTGATCGCGGTTGCTGGCCGCATCGAGCCAACAAGGACAACCGGCTTATCGCTCTTTACGACCAAACTGAGGAAGTAAGCTGTTTCCTCCAACGTGTCGGTGCCATGAGTAATGACAACTCCATCAGTGTCGTTGTCTTTAAGTACTTCATTCACCCGCTTCGCCAGCTTGAGCCAAACTTCGTGGTTCATAGTCTGGCTGCCGATGTTGGCGACCTGTTCTCCGGTCAAATCTGCCAGGTCTTTTAATTGGGGAACGGCTTTGATCAAATCATCTACGGAAAACGTTCCGGATTTGTAGCCGACCTCAGAGCTGCTTGCCTGCGCGCCGGCAATGGTGCCACCGGTGGCGAGAACCTTAATTTTCGGTTTTGCTTGAGCAGCGGTCGAAAGCGTCAACGCAATCACCGCAGCGAGATATAGATGTTTGTAACTTTTCATTTGTTTTTTGTTTGGGGTGTATCTGCTTGGAAATGCCTAACCTTTTTTCTCCTGAGTTGATCGCCATTCGCCCACGTACCCTTCTGCTGCCTGGCGAAGATACTCCCCGATTTTCGGATAGGTATCCTCGGGCAGGTTGGCCAGCGACACGCGGACGGACCAGGCCGGTCCGCCGAAGCCGCCGCCGGGCATCAGCACGATGCCGCTATGCTCGGCTAGCCGGAAGAGCACATCAATGCACTCGTAGTTCTTCCGGAGGAATTTGGCGAAATCCGGCCCGTAGGTCTTCTCGGCCCACACCATCAGGTCGAGCTCGACGTAATAGTAGGCCCGCGTGCTGTCCTCGGGTAGGGTCAGTCCGAGCCCGTCGAACAGCGCATGCCACCGGCGGCGACAGATGAGCTGGCAGAGGTTCTTGTAGCTGTCCGACTTGTCGAGCAGCGTGAAGGACGAGAACAGCATCATCTGGATCTGCGACGGCAGGGACAGTCCGGCCGTGTGGTTCAGCGCCACCATCCGGCTGTCCGCCACCATCCGGTCGATGAACTTCACCTTCTCGGGCGTGAGCGTGATCGGGCTGTACCGGTGGTTCAGCCTGGCTCGCACCTTGGCGGGCAGCTTCGCAATCATCTTGTCGAAGATGTTGTTCTGGTGGACGGCCACCACGCCCAGGCGCCAGCCGGTGCAGCCGAAATGTTTCGAATAGGAATAGACGAAGATGGTGTTCTGCGGCAGTTCGGCCATCGCCGAACGGAAACCGGGGACGAACGTCCCGTACACGTCGTCGGTGATGATGATGAGATCGGGCCGCTTGCTCTTGACCAGCTGCACCAGCCGCCGCATCGCCTTGCCGCTCATGGCCACGGACGGCGGATTGCTGGGGTTCACGAGGAAGAACGCCTTCACCCGCTTGTCGGCGAGCTTGTCGATCTCCGCATCCGAGTACTGCCACGTGTGGCTCCCGTCCTTCCGGTATTCCTTCGCCGCATCAATATTGACCACCTTGAAGGCAAAGCGGTCCATGTGGGCGATCTCGATGTACGGGGTGAACGTCGGGACGGCCAGGGCGATGGTGTCGCCGCGGTGGATCAGCTCGTTCTGCATCAGCGTGTCGAAGATATAGCACATCGCCGCGGTGCCGCCCTCGACCGCGAAGATGTCATACTTCCCCGCGGGCGGATGCTGATCGCACATTTCCTTGACGAGGAACTCGTGCACGACGCGCTCGCAGCAGCGGAGCATCCGGCCGGGCACGGGATAGAGGTCGCCGATGATGCCTTGGCCCAGTTCATAGGCGAAGGCGTCGGGGTTGAATTTCAGCGTTCGGGTGCCGTATTCCCAAGTGTCGCGGAGCAGCTTGATGCCGGGCGCCTTGGGGTTGTCCTCCAGGAAGGTCTCGAACCGCTTGGCCAAGCCGGGAGTCAGGGTGATCTGGCGGCCGGCGTCGGGGATCGTCGTGTCGCGGCGGGACTCCTCGAGGCCGAAGCGGAGGAGGGTTCCGTAGGCATCGCGTGGCGTGGTGCAGATCCAGTTCGGGTTGCCGCGACCGGCGTCGAGGAATTGGGCCACATCATCGCGTTCGGCCACTTTGGCGAGTTTGATCAGCTCATCTTTCAGCTCGAACGGGCTGAGTTTAAGTAATGCCTCTTGGTGAGCGCGCGGCGTGGACGCTTTTTTTCTCATACGGTTGTTCTTTTTGAACATTGCGCGTTTACGATTTCGTTAGGGCGAGATGGTGATCTCATGAGAGCAACATGATGATGACCATGCCCCAGATGGTGAGGAGGATATTGCCGACGGCGTAGGTGACGGTGTAGCCCAACGCAGGCACCTGGCTCTGGCCTATATCGCAAATCAAGCCAAGCGATGCCGTCGTCGTCCGCGCGCCAGACACGATACCCAGGGTGAGCGCGTCGTGGAAACGGAAGAGATATTTGGCGATGAACATTCCAAGAACCAGAGGAACGGTGGTCGCCACGGCACCCCACAGGAACAGGCTAACGCCCTGTGTCTTCAGGCCGCTGATGAATCCTGGGCCGGCGGAAATCCCGACAATGGCGATAAAAATGTTCAGGCCGACCGAGTTCATGAACCAAACGGTGGGCGATGGGATACGTCCGAAAGTCGGGCGGACGGAGCGCAGCCAGCCGCCGACGATCCCGGCGACGAGAGCGCCGCCGGACGTGGAGAGCGTGAGCGGTATCCCTTTGACGTTGAGGGCTAACGAGCCGAGTAGCGCACCGAGAGCGATCGCGGCGCCGATAAATGCAACGTCGGAAACATCGGTGGTATGGTCTGGTACGCCTAACATCTTGGTGGCTGCGACTGTGTCTTGCGTTCGCCCAACGACGGTCAAGATGTCGCCACGCTGGATCTTGGTGTTCGGCAGGATGGGAATCGACGTGGCCGTCGCGCCCCGGGTGATCTTGCGCAGAAAGACACCGCGCGCGGCCGGCATTTTCGCCACCTCGGCCAGCGTTTTTCCATCGATCGCCTTGTTAGTCACATAAACATCCACGCCAGCCACCGGCACGTTCAGTAACTCCGGGTCCTCCACTTCCTGGGCGGTCGCGCCGAGCACACTCACCAGCACGTCCCGCGCACCGACAACGGCCACGACGTCGTTCTCGCGCAGCACGGTATCGGCTGTCGCCTCCTCAATGGTCCCGTTGTGACGAACGCGTTGCACAAATACGCGCGCGTCCGGCACCAGCGCTTCCGCTTCCGCGGCGCGGAGTCCGACCGCTTTTCCTCCGGGCTTCACCTGGAACGCGCGCAGCTCCCACCGATGCCAGGCGGAACCGGCGCCGCCCATTTCCTTCGTCCCGCCTTGCTTCTCCTCATAATCCTTACACGCGGCGGGGAGATTGATCCGGAGTAACCACGGGCCCAGGAGCGCGATAACCAGCGCGGAACCAATGGTGCCGAACAAGTAGCTGACGGCATACGCGACCGGCATCGAGTCGAGGACGGCCTTCGTCTTGTCTGCATCCATGCCTAACCGGTTGATGGCGTCTGTCGCCAGACCCATCGAAGCCGAAATGGTCTGCGATCCGGCGTACAGGCCAGCGGAGTAACCAAGGTCATAGCCGGCCAGCTTGGCGATGACGACAAGAGTTACCAGGCAGAGCACGCACTGGACTGCGGAGAACAGCGCCTGCGGTACGCCGTCCTTGGCTACGCCACGAACGAACTGTGGCCCAACCGAATAGCCGACGGCGAACAGAAACATCAGGAAGACTGTCGCTTTCAGCGGCTGCGAGATGGTGATCCCAACCTGTCCGATTAGGACACCGGCGAGCAGGGTCGCGGTGACCGCGCCCAGGCCGATACCCTTGAACGAGAAGCTTCCAAAGTAGTACCCGAAACCAAGCGTGAGGAAGATCGCGATCTCGGGGTAGGTCCGCAGTATCGTGAAAAACCACTCGATCATATTTAATGTCCGTCGCTTTTTCTGAAGGTGGTGGTTAGGCTTTCTTGCGGGCGGGTGCGCGCCGGCGGATTGCTCCGTTCTTCTTTCCGTTCGCGCCGATTATCTTTCGCCCAGGGCCGAGCTTTTCCGGCTTGATCAACTTCAAACCCAAAGCGTTCTGGTAGCCGTGGATCTCCTTCACATCCAGTTTGCGCATGAAGGTGATGGTCTCCGTGGTGATGACCTGGCCTGGCACCATGATCGGAAAGCCCGGAGGATAGGGGATCACGAAGTTCGCCGAGACCGCCTGGCCTCGTTTCACCAGATCATCGAGCTCCTTGCTGTTCAGTTTCGCGTGTGTGCAGTTCTCTTCGTCATAAGCGAGAAAGAATGGTGTGCGCATGTCCCCTTCGTTTGTCTTGCCGCGCGGATTCTCGCGGAAGGCGTCATGGAAGCGGCTGAAGTTCGGCAGGTCGGGAACGTCGGTAACCAGGCTCTTCACGCGGGCGTCGAACGCGGCCTTCTCCTCGTGATCAGTCGAGAGCCTGCGATCCAATTCGCGCGAAATATCCGCGAGGACCTTGATCAGGTAGGCGATGTCACTGCGGGTGTTGTTAATATTGGTCTGGAGCAGGACGCTGTTGCGCGAGGTCTTGTTGAGCTGGATGTCGAACTTACTTGCCAGCAACCCCTTGAACTGGGTGCCATCAAAGCCCGCGGAACCGCACAACAGGGTGATACGAGTGGGATCCAAAACAAACTCGTCGGTCGCCCATGCGTCGTAGATGGTTTTCCAGCTCACACCATCCGCATGGAAGTCTTCGAATCCGCTGGCACGGTGCTCGGCGGGCACCATCTGGGCGTTGGTCGCGATGCGGAAGTACTTGGAGATAAGCGGATGCTTGTTCACCTCACGGCGTAGGATCAGGGAAAGCTCGATCGAGCGGCCCACCAGCTCATACCCTTCGAGTTCTGCTTGTCGGCGGGCCACGTCGAGTGACGCGATCAACTGGAGATTGGGTGAGGTGCTGGTGTGGGCAAAGAACGCCTCTTTGAATGACGCCTCCGTGCTCTCCCAGCAATCGTCGTTCACCATGATGTAGGAACCCTGACGGAAGCAGGAGAGCGACTTGTGCGTCGAGGTCGTCGCATAGACCCGGATCTTTACCGCATCTGGATCGGGCAACAGATGCGTGTTGAGCAGCTGCTTCTCATTCTTCGGGTCAATTTTGCCGTGCTTCTTCTTGAACTCGGCATACTCAGCGCGGTAGGCCTCGCTGGCATACTTCTCGCGCAGGGCTTCGCAGGCACCCATGGCCGAACGCATGCGGTGGAAAGGCGAGAAGCGGTTGTAGGCATACCAGGCCTCGTCCCAAAGGAAGACCATGTCTGGTTTGATCGCGAGCACCTCTTCCATGAAGCGCTGCACGTTATAAACGTGGCCATCAAACGTGCAATTCGTGAGCAACAGCATGCGCGCGCGGTGGAGACGTCCTTCCGCCTTTAGGTCGAGCAGGGCCTTCTTAATCGTGCGCAGCGGCACCGCGCCATACATCGAATATTCGGTCAGCGGGTAGGCTTCCACGTAGAGCGGCTGACCGCCGCAAAGCACGAGACCGTAATGGTGCGATTTGTGGCAGTTCCGATCCACGAGCACGATGTCTCCCGGCCGTACGATGGCCTGCGCCGCAATCTTGTTAGAGGTCGAGGTACCGTTCGTTCCGAAAAACAGTTGCTGGCAACCAAAGGCCCGTGCCGCCTTTTCGTGGGCGACTTTAATATTGCCCGTTGGTTCCAAGAGCGAATCCAACCCACCAGTGGTGGCGGAGGATTCAGCCATAAAAATGTTGGCGCCGTAGAAGTGACCGAAGTCCCGAATCCAGTGTGAATTGAAGACCGACTTGCCGCGAGCCACCGGCAGGGCGTGGAAGGTGCCGATCGGACGGCGCGCGTAGTTTTTCAAATTGTTGAAATACGGCGTGTCGTAACGCTGATTCACGCCTTCCATGAGCGCCAGATGGATCTCCATTAGATCTTCGATCCCATAGAAGACGCGCCGGATGTTTTTGGAATCGAGATGGCTCGCCATCTTTTCCACCGCGCCATCTATAATTAGATAAACGTCCAGCTCAGGGCGGATCTTCCGAATGGCTCGAGCGAGAGCCACTCCGTGATTTTTCGGCTCCATAGAGCCGGGTTCCAGAGAAAGATGCTGCTGCAGATAAGTGCGCAGGAGAGGCGCGTCGAATTGGGATTTGAAGCGGAAGTTGTCCCTAATCACCACCGCCTGCACATCGGCATTCATCACCACACCGAGGATGCCGTCTTCAAAGCTCGGGACCGTGACCGCTTCATACACAAACGGGTCTTCCGGACGGCGAAGCTGCCGTAGTTCAGCACGTCCCTGGCGCACCTGTTCCGGAGTCGGGTCATCGCTCACGATCAGCACTTCAAAGTAGGGTTTGGAGAGATCGCCCGTGTCGAAGTAGTCTTTCAGCAGGCGATCATTCCGTTCCGCCTCTCCCTCCTCGCCCAGCTTCCAGGCATTCACGGAGCGACGATAGGAGCCGGTGATGATCGCCTTGGCAATGCGGTTGGTTATTCTCGAGAAACTGGAATAATCACGCCGGCCCAGCGCATCCTTCAGCGCACTCATCATTACTTCGCCCGGGTAAGCGCGGAAGGTCTCAATAACGCTGAGCGGTGCGAGGAGAGCTTCCACCGTGGCGAGCGTTTCCTTAGTCGAAGAGCCGGAGGAGGATTGGGCGACAAGAGTCTGGCCGGCATGAGCCAGCTCCTGCCAGCGATCACAGCGAGCCTCTCCGGGGCTAAACATACCGACGGAGTAATGGAACGAGGACTTGGCTGCTTTTGGCGATGGAGTGGACATAGTTGTTGTGTGCTTGGATGACTTGTTACGCTTGTTTGCGCGAGAAAGAGGACGAATGACTCGTCGTTCACCAGCGCGTGCGTCGGTCGCGCGAAAAAGATCATTGAGCTCTGCCAGCTTGGTCTGTGGTGTTTTCATTGGTTTATTCCTCTCAATCCAGTAGTGAGTTAAAGGCTTTGAAGAACATGAGGCTGTTCATCGATTGCTAGTCAGTCTTCCGATTTTATGCAACTGCTTTTTCCGCCCGCTATGGGACCTTAGTCTTATAGCGGGCGCCATTTCGTTTAGCGGTTGCCACTCACTCTTTTGCCGAGTCCTGGCGGACGTAGGCCTAAGGTCTGATAGCTGTCGAGGGCCCGTTCTTAAAATGGCCGCGCGCGCCTCCTCGATCTTGCCCGTCGCCTTGTCCATGATTTCAGCGGCTTCGCGTGTGCGTCGCAATTTCGTAAAGATTCGGCACGAACGGATCTGGGTCGGCCTTCGGACCTCCGGAATCGAGCTAATGAAGGCTGTCAACGTCTGGAGAATCGAAGATGCTCCGGTTAGACGCGTGCTGCTCCGACGAGCGACCGGATGCACAACCAGCGAGAAGGAGCACTCAAAACACAAAGAGTAAAGTCGCCGTTCTCACGGGACGCTGACAATTCCGCACTGAGGGGCGCTCGCATATGGGACCAAAGTCCAACTCCGCGTCGCATTGCTGTTTGGGGCGCGCGCTTCGACACCGAAGGTTTCCGTCGCCTAAAAGTGAAACCGCATGCCAGCACCGACCAGGTGCTGACCCACTTGATGATGCCCTTCACCGACGTCCAAAGCGACATAGTCGAGGAAGTGGTACTCCACGAAGGTGCTGAACTTGCACGTCCAATAGTAATCGGCGCCGGCGACAACATCCCATGCGAAGGAGCCGCTGCTTTTGCCGCCACCAGTGGAAAAAGTGCGTCCGGTGCGAACGACCGTGATGTCGCTCCCGGCGGCCGCTGCGTAGTAGCCTCCGACCCCAGCCCCGGCATAGGGTTGGAATTTCCCGAAGGCAAACCGCGCAATGAAGTTCGTCATAAACGCTCCGGAGTTAATCAGATTGCTGGCGTTAGCGCGCTCGGTGCCATTCACCTCAAGCTTAACGTTGGTCGAAACGCCGTTATAGAACATGTCTTCTTCGATGGTCGGGCGAAATGTTGCCCTTCCGAAGACATATCCAATTTTTATCCCGCCATACCCGCCGACGTTACTATCCGACTTGACCGAGACGACGTCGCCACTCGCAAGAGTACGTTCATGGGTTCGGTTAACATCCTGGTAGGCATTCGCGCCTCCATCCAAGGCAAAGTACCAGCCGGTGCCAAAATCACATGGCGGCGGCGCCGGGGCCACCTGCTTGTAGTCGGGCGGTCCGGCCAAAAGCGAGCCACCGGCAAGAGCAATTGTCGCAAAAGTGACGAGAGTGATTTGTTTCATAGGTTGGATTTTTAAGCCTGAGCATCAGCAACCGCTATTGGACCTTGGTCGTACCCTCCCCCATTTGCTTTAATGCTGCTTGTGGGCGCTCTCCGAAAAGCGGGAGCTCTCAGCGATTAGGCCAACCCCCACGACACGGAGCGTAGCATGATCCCCGGGGAAGGGTCGTACGGTATGTAGAGAGAGGAGAGAAAAATAAGCGAGAAGAAGGCCTCTCACGATCCCGCCGGCGAGACCGCTCCCACGAATCCAATTGGCGCTACCGGTGGAATGTCAACGCGACAGTTGCTCGCGCTTCGCGCCGGAAACATTCAAGGAGCAACCGCCGTACGAACGAGCTGCACCAGAACCTCGTCCTCAAAAGGTTTTGCCAAAAAGGCGAAAGCTCCCGCATCGAGTGCGGTCTGGCGCACTGACGGATCGTCGCGCCCCGTGATGAAAATAATCCGCGTTTCCGGCGAGTCTCGCCGGAGGCGAGCCTGCACTTCCAAACCGTTCATCTGGGGCATCCATACGTCGAGGACCGCTACACGACATTGGGCATGTTTGAGTTTGGCGAGAAAGACGACCGGGTCGCTAAACCTTTCTGCAACGAGACCGGCCGAGCTCATTAAACGGCCAAGCGCCTTGAGCATCGAAGCATCGTCGTCGAGGAGCCAGATAGAATCGCGGGCGGAAGCACTCAGCGTCGAGCCATTCGTGTCCACATCTTCGAAACCATTAAAGGAATTTGCATTGGGTATGTCTAGTCTAGCCTTGTTCATCGACTCATGGAAGAGGAATGATTCAATTATTATGGGAACCCTATTATGGGACTCTGCTTGATGCAGCGCTATAAGACCTTAGTCTCATCATACGCGGGACCACTGGCCGCACAAGTGGTGCCACGCTTTCTATACGTAAGTAAGTCGACGGGTAAATGGCCGTCTCACATTTTAGCTCGCTCTTCCGGTTATTTTTCTGCGGTTTTGCCTACACTCCGCAACCAGAACTAGGCGACTTGGAGTTGTCCCTCCTTGGCCTGCGGTAAACGAACTGTGAAACACGCGCCTCCCCCGTCACAATTTTCTCCCGAGAGGGTTCCGCCGTGCGCTTCGATGATGCTGCGAGAAATGGCCAGCCCCATTCCAGCCCCCTCGGATTTTGTCGAAAAGAATGGCTCGAAAAGTTGCTCGATCATTGCCTGCGGGAAACCGGGACCGGTGTCGCGCATGGTGACAACAATTTCTCCATCTCCGTTCCGGCCCGTGTGGATGAAAAGGCGTCGCGCATCTGGGCGCACAGCGGTCATTGCTTCAAATGCGTTCATGGTGAGATTGAGAAGGACTTGCAAGAGCTGCACCGGATCTCCCCAAACCTCGCCCGTATCGGGACCAACTTCCGCTGTTACGTTTACCTCCCGTCCAATGGCATCAGCGCCCACAATGCGGAGGAGCTCGCGAATGACGTCCCTGATCTGGATCGAGGAGCGGCGTGCCTCGCCTTTGCGAACCATGTTGCGAATGCCCTGAATAACCTCACCGGCCCGGCGACCGTCAGCCACGATATCGGCCAGCAGCTCGGTCAACTCCTCGGTGCCGATTTTGCCGGCCGCGATTAAGCGTAGCCCGGCGCTGGCGTTCGCTACCATTGCCCCAATCGGATTGTTGACTTCGTGCGCCAGCGACGCCGCCAGTTCACCCATCACCGCGACGCGTCCCACCCTGGCCAGTTCCATGTTTTGGCGGAGGTGCTCCGACTCCGCCTGCTTGCGCGCGGTAATGTCGATCACCGATGCCAGAACAAACAGACCTTGCGTGGTGTGCATCGGGCTGAGCCCCACTTCGACGGGAAATTCGCTGCCGTCTTTCCGACGGCCAAAAAGATCGCGTCCGGCTCCCATGGCACGGCTGCTGGGTTCGGAATGGAAACCTTTGCGATAGCCGGCATGTCGATGGCGGAAACGTTCTGGAATCAAGGTTTCGATATTGCAGCCGATCAACTCACCGAGAGAATAGCCGAAGGCGGTTGCGACCGATGCGTTGGCGAAGCTAATCACGCCGGCTGAGTCGACCATGATCATCATGTTCGGCGCGGCATCGAGCACGAGCCGGAATTTTTCTTCTGCGCGCATCCGCTCGGTGATGTCAATGCAAGAGCCGATGTAACCGAGGAACTCGCCATCGGGGGCAAAGCGCGGTGTTCCAGTATCCAGAACGCGGCGATATTCGCCGTCACTTCGCCGCAAGCGATACTCCATTGTGAACGGTTGGCGCGCGTTGAAGGAATTTACGTAAACGTCGAGACAGCGGTCGAAGTCTTCCCGGTGCACGCCCTCGGCCCATCCATTACCGAGCTCCTGCTCCAGGCTGCGGCCGGTAAAGTCGAGCCAGCCTTTATTGAAGAACGTGCAAAGCCTGTCTGGGCCCGACACCCAGATCATGACTGGCGCCGTGTTGGCCATGGCGCGAAAACGAGCCTCGCTTTCCCGCAGCTCCTCCTCTGCATGTTTGCGCTTGGTGATGTCGCGCGACACCCCGCGCGCCAAGGTTGGTTTGCCACATTCGTCTAACTCGACGCCGCCATAACCCGCGATCCAGCGAGTGCTTCCGTCCGGCCGCGTGATGCGGTATTCGCTCTCATTCTCGCCACCGTGCTCGAAAACATCCTGCACAATTTGCTTCATACGTTGACGATCTTCGGGGTGCACGACCTGGAGCAATCGGCCAAAGTTCACTGGCTCCGATTCCGTGAAGCCGAACAACTCTCTCCATTTCTCCGTTACCCAAAGTTCGTCATCCCGAATGTTCCAAAGCCACAGACCGAGGTTCGCCGCGTCGGTCGCGAGGCTCATGCGCGCTTCGCTTTCCCGCAGTGCCGCCTCGCTGGCTTGAACCTGCTTGGAAAGCTGCGCCGCCCGGAGCAGATCCTCGCTCAGCTCATAGCCCATTGCCGCGATCATGCCGAGGTACGTGAAACTGACAAAGAAGGGCGTGTGAATGACTCCCCAAACCACCAACGCCGATTGCCCGAGGGTCAACGTGATAAAAAAAATTGCGCTCCCTCCCACCATGAGTGCACGCCGCCGGTCGCCACGTCGCCAGACGGTGATCGTAGCATCGACGAAAAAGCTGAGGAGCAACAGCACACTGAGTTGGCCGACCAAGGTCCATGGGTTTGGCACGCCAATGGCAACCGAGACGTTTTCTCCGCCCCACCAGGGGACGTGCCGCAGGCTGGTAATTACCCAGTACTTGAAATTGGTCTTGAAAAGGAAATTGAGGACCAGCGCCAGTGTTCGCAGGCCGCAGATAGTCCATGCCAGCCACCGTCGTCCGGCGCGGAGATAGAGATGCACGAACCACACGACCGACACGGTCAGCATCCATACCGGCAGATGGGCCCATTGCATCAACGCGCCGTATTGCGCGGTCGTTTGCGCGCGCATCGTGGCCAGCTCTAACCCGGCGATGATTCCCGTCGCCACCGCACTGCACGAAAAGAACACATGCTCCCATCCCTCCCGCCGTTTGAACCACACCAGCAGATAGATCCCTGCCAGCGTGAAACATAACGCGGCGTCCATCGACCAAAGCAGTGTGACCCAGCTCATCGGCAGAGATGACGCCACTCGCGGTTGAACGCGAGCAATGACTTTTTTGGCAGTCGCGAAGCAGTCTCCTCTGAAACTAAGGAAACCAGCAAGCTTGCTAGCGGGATAAAACGCCGCATAACGCGTGAGTTAGTTGGGATAATAAGGAAACTGACGCCGACTGTAAATCCATATCGAGGCGGAATTCTTTTTCACCTCGACCAGGCGACTAAGCACGAATTCAGCACACCCCTGCTTCCGCCGATTTTAAGGTGCCTTCCCGCCTTGGGCCAGCAAAGATTCAACTGGAACGCCCAGCCATTTCGCCGCTGCTTCGCGTTCTTCGAACATCTCGACATTCAATGGCGAGTGATCGGTCATGAGGGCGTGGATTCTAACGATATGGGAAGCTTCCGGTTGCGTAACATAAAACGCGGACTTTATCGGTTCGCGCCCGGCATAGGAAAGGCGGCGGTAAAGCGCGACATGAAAAATATATTGGAAGCTGAGGTGAAAAGACTCGACGAACGAGAGATCAGCAAAGCGATTGAATGGCTTAGCGGCCCTGGTTTCTCTTCGAAGCAGATCTACCAGAAGTTTGTTTACTTCAGCTTCGTCAAGAATGCGGCGTGGCCGCCAGACAAAGAGACGGGCTTCTTCGAGATACTCGACGTCAGCAGGTGGTTTCATGGCGGCGAGGGTGGGTTGCTTTACTGCATTCCTCTCTCTTCAAACCAGCGCGCCCGGCCGCGAAACCGGGCAGGTCACGCCAACGCGGAATCATGAAAACTAGTATTCGAACAAACTGCGATGCGCATATTGGACCTTAGTCCCATCCTCGCGGCCCCCAATGACTATTAGCTTTGGCTTCGACGGTGGCTGGCGAATTGAAAGTATTTCCCGTCACCATGTTTCTACCTGAATCCGTATGTCTGCCGAGGATAAGAAAGAAATCGAGTTGGAGCTGGCACATGTCCTCTTCATCGACATTGTTGGCTACTCGAAGCGTTTGATTAACGAGCGCTGCACCCTCCCGTCGACGACATCGCTGCGTGGGAAAGACAAGCTTACCAGGCGATCCTGGAGCGCCGTCCTGCACAAATCATCCCTCGGCTGAGGGAAGTGCTTGCCAAGCCTGATCCAGCATTGGGTTATCGCAATGGCGAACTGCGTTTTTGGTTGGGCTGGGCGCAAGAAGTCGCCGGGGACCATGCCGCCGCTCAGGAAACTTGGCGACAGGCGCGGAGCGAACTGGAACCTTTGCTCAAAGAAGAGCCGGAAAATTATAGGCTCATTGGAAATCTTGCGCTGATCAATATGGCCCTCGGTAACAAGGCCGCCGCGTTGGCTCTGTCGGGACGGGCATGGCCGCGATCCCGATCGAGAGAGACGCGTTCGCTGGTCCCGGTCCGATCGAGATCCTCGCCCGGGTGGCGGCGCGCATAGGGGAATCTGATCGCGCCATTGCCGCTTTACAGAAGCTACTCTCAATGCAGTACGACAGCGCGCCCGCTCCTAACCTGCCGCTCACTCCCGCGCTCCTTCGGCTCGATCCGATGTTCGATCCACTCCGGAATGATCCGCGCTTCCAAAAACTCGTCACTTCGTTCACGCCGAAAACGAGATAGAATCCCGACGCGCAAAATGTCTGCTGAGGTTAAGAAAGAAATCGAGTTAGAGCTGGCATCTATTGCCCGACGACGGGGAAATTCCGTACGCGCGAGCCACCGTTCACGCTCGTGCCGGCCAAATCGACGAGGCGAGAGAGGCAGCTACTCGCGCGCAAGCGCTCGGCTATCTCACAAGGTCACGGCTCGCGCAAGCTGGAACTCCATCTTGCTTCCGGGTTGAACGACGGTTGTGCCGACGGTGACTCCATGGCGCGCCTGTAGTTGCGTCGTCGACGCCCCCATAGGCTCAACGCTATTCGTTCTTACTGCGATCTTGTGTCCGTTCACCGAGATGGATGTAAGTTCCACGCTGAATGGCTCGTCTCTCCCGGACCTGGCACGAGATGACTTAACGCGCCCGAGCACTTTTGACCCGGCTCTGACGAGAACGTTCCCATTGACGACGACGTTCCGTTCGAGCGTCGCTTCGAAGGCTCTACCCTCTGTGTCCTTTGATGTAATCATACTGACCGTCCGTATGGCAAGCGTTGTTCCTGCCGGGATTGTAGCCGCGTTTAACGATGGAGCTGCGAAGCAAGCACAGGTGAGAATGATAACTGCGATGTATCTAGTTTGTATCATAATAGTTTGAAGAGTTGATTGTTTGGTTATGCAGGGAAAGTTTATCTAAGAAATGATCTTTGTCACCACAAAGAGAATACAAAGGCATTGAAATCTAGGCTTCAAGGCAAAAATGCGCCTATTTGGCTTGCACTGTCTGTTTCTCATCGCGTTCAATCGGTTTCACACAGCGAAATCCGAGATGATTCGTGCCCGTATTAACTTCGCCTTTGCCGCGAGTGCCGACGATGTAACGCGAACAGTATTGCGCGTTGCAAAGAAATGAGCCGCCGCGATGGACGCGCTTCTTCTCGTTGGGCTCGGAAGGATCAAATGACGAATCGGGACCTTTCGGATTCCTGGTAACATCACCGGCTTTCGCCAACATTTCGTAATAATCAGGCCGATACCAATCGCTGCACCATTCCCAGACGTTACCGGTCATATCGTAAAGGCCGTAACCGTTCGCAGGAAATTTCGCCACTGGCGCGATCCCGGCATAGCCATCTTCGCCGGTATCTTTGACGGGGAATTTTCCCTGCCAGGTGTTTGCCATCCATCTTCCCTTCGGACGAAATTCATTGCCCCAGACAAATGTCTTTCCTTCCAGACCGCCCCGCGCGGCGAACTCAAACTCCGCTTCAGTCGGCAGACGTTTGCCCGCCCATTTCGCGTACGCTTCCGCGTCCCGATATGCGATCTGCACGACCGGATATTTTTCCTTTCCCTTGATATTGCTTTCCGGCCCAAGCGGATGCCGCCAGTTCGCACCCTTCACGTAAGTCCACCACTGCAAATGATCATTGAGGGGAACTTCATGATCGGTCGGCGCAAAGACAACCGAGCCAGCAACCAGATTTTCCGGCGGCGCACTTGGAAATTCTTCCTTCGTCGGCGTGCGTTCCGCGATCGTTACATAACCGGTTGCACTAACAAATTTCTCGAACTGCTCATTCGTTACGGCGGTTGTATCCATCCAGAAACCATCCACGAAAACGCGGTGGATGGGCTCGGCGTCATTCGAAGCCATCGGCATCTCGCAACTGCCGCCGCCATTCGTCGCAGCACCCATCGAGAACTCACCGCCCGGAATCCAAACCATTCCTGGTGGCGCAGGCCCTTGGCTGATTTGTTTAGCAGATGCGATCGCGGTGGCGAATAGGGCGAGCGTAAACCACCTCGAAACCTCACCGAAGCGCAGCCCTGTCATGGCGGTCCGCAACTGACCATGTCCGTAACCCAATGACGGCGAGATCCCCAATCGCATATGCAAGCCGTCAAGGACCAGGCTACTCTTCAATCGCTGCTGCTACCGCTTCTGCATCTTCCACCGCTTTCTTATCAGCGGCGCTGAGATTAGAAGGCTTGGTATCGATCGTTACGCTGATGATTTTGCCGGTGAACTTGTTCTCTCCAGGCTTGTAGTCGTTGGATACCATGGTTTCGTTGTCCACTCCTACATCGACACCTTCATCTCCAGAGAACACGTACGGGTGCGTTTTGGGAATGTGCCCTTCCGCCACTTTTTCTCCGTCCACATAGAGCGCACACCTACCACCTGAGCCAGGCTTTGGCGCATCAATAATGAACTCATACTTGATCTCGTGCTTGCCCGGCGACAGAGCCGTCGGGCCACCGATATTTGTCCTTTCGAGTCCAAGGAAGTTGTACTCATGGTGGACCTTTCCTTCTTTCATATACAGCACCCATCCGCCGAAGGCACCCGCTTGTGCAATGATCACGCCACTTGTGTTGGCGTCTTTGAATTCAACTGGCGCAGTAATGGTATAGGAGCGGTTCTTTACGTTAATGAATGCGTTTTCTAATATACCAGTCATGCCCGGATAGACGGTTAGTGAGGTGCGATCGCCCATCAGGTCGGGTCTCCCCGCGATCGCGGCGTTAAAGCGCTCCACCCTGCGGTCATCGATGGGCAGCACATGATTCTTGATCGCTTCCTTCGTGAAAAGACCCTGAAGTTCTTTCAGTTTCGCCGGATTCTTGGATGCCAGATCATTGGCTTCGCTGAAGTCTTCAGCCACGTGATAGAGCTCCCATACGTCTTTTGAGAGAGGCGGGACCGCCACCAACACCCAAGGAATGGAATGGCGGGTACAGGCCACCCAGCCGTCATGATAGATCCCGCGATTTCCAAACATCTCGAAGTACTGAGTAATATGCGTCTCCTTAACCTTGGGATTGTCAAACGTGTAAAGCATCGATGTTCCATCGAAAGGCCTTTGCACCGTACCGTTGACGCTCTTCGGAAAGGGTAAGCCAGCTGCTTCCAGAACAGTCGGCGCAATATCCGTCACGTGAGTGAACTGGGAGCGGACTTCTCCCTTGGCTTTGATGCGCGCTGGCCAATGGATCACGACACCATTTGTGGTACCGCCATAATGGGACGCGATCTGCTTGGTCCACTGGAATGGCGTATCGCCAGCCCATGCCCAGCCGATCGCATAATGTGGGAACGTCGTCGGGTCTCCCCAGTTATCCAGATGAGGCATGTTAATGTCGGCAGTGCTGGTGATCCCGTTGAACACCATTACCTCATTGTAGGTCCCTTCCGGTCCGCCTTCCGCGCTCGCTCCGTTATCACCCGCGATGTAGATAAACAACGTGTTATCGAGGACGGACATTTCCTGTAAGGCATCGACTAACCGGCCTATTTGTTCATCGGTATGCTCGGCGAATCCGGCGAAAGTCTCCATCTGCCGCGCCTCCAGTTTTTTCTGATCCGGCGTTTGGGAATCCCACGAGGGAATTTCCTTGGGCCGCTTGGTTAGCTCCGCCGTGGCGGGGATAACGCCCATTTGCTTTTGACGCGCGAACGTCTCTGCGTTTAAGGCATCCCAACCCTGATCGAACTTGCCCTTGTATCGATCGATGTATGCTTTCGGCACATGGTGCGGAGCGTGCAGTGCGCCGGTGGCAAAGTAGACAAAGAAAGGCTTATCGGGAGTTAACGAGTGCTGTGCCTGCATCCAGCCTATCGCCTGGTCGGTCATATCGACAGTGAAGTGATAATCGGGAGTGTGCGGCGGTTCCACCCGGATGGTTCCATCGAAAATGGCCGGCGCCCATTGATTGGTCTCGCCACCGATGAAACCATAGAATTTATCGAAGCCGGAATGGGTCGGCCAACGATCGAACGGTCCGGAGACCGACACCTCCCACGGCGGCGTTTCGTGATACTTGCCGAATGCCGCGGTGCTATATCCATTTAAACGCAGCATCTCTGCCAATGGCGCCACGCTCTGCGGGCGGATGCTGGTATTGCCGGGAAATGCGGTGGCGAGTTCCATGATCGCGCCCGCATTGTTTACGTGGTGATTACGGCCCGTCAGCAGCGCTGTCCGAGTTGGCGAACAGAGCGCAGTGGTATGAAAGCCGTTGTAGCGCAGGCCAGCTGCCGCGAGTTTGTCGAATGTCGGCATTTTGCACGGACCGCCGAATGCGCTTGGTTGTCCGAAGCCGATATCATCCAGTAAAACTACGACCACGTTTGGCGCTCCTTTTGGCGCTTTCACCTCAAATCGTGGCGGCGCCTTCGCGTTGCGCGCGTCCAGCTCCGTGATAGTTGGCGGCTTAGGCTCGGGAACAGGAAGGACAGTCCGATTAATCTGTTGCGCCGCCAACGGTAGCTGCAGCAGGCTCAACATACTGGCAAGCACAAATACCACTGGCGAGTTCTTCTTCGGCATTTCTGATTTCATGATGGTTGGTTGCTTGGTGTTGGAAGGAGTTCCTGCAAGTTTCTCTCTCTTAAAAATTCACACCGGTTTCGATGAACGGCCCGTTTAATTCGGTCTTGTTCGTGAAGCCGCCGGAAGCGTAATCGTACTTTAAATAGCGCCAGCCCACATCCGACCAGAGCCACCGCGCGACCTGAAATTCAACACCGCCTTGCACCTGCCAGGTAAAGTCCGATGCCGCGCCGAAGCCGCCGATGTCGCCTTTGGCCCACAGTGAGACCGGTTTCCAGACATGCACTTTGCCAGCCGTTCCGATCACGGGATCGACCCATTCTTTCGAGCCGGATACACGCAGACTGGTGGGAATCCCCAACTTCTCGCGAAGACGTGGGAAACGCGGATCATTGTCCTTCGCGATATGAAGGTCGCCGCTCATATAATTATAGCGAGCGCCAGCGAAGACAGAGAGCGACGCGCGCTTGCAGTTGATGAGCCGATAACCGACAAATGCTTCGGCGAAGGCGGATTTAAGGGAGACGCGGGCGCGATCAAAAAGGAGACCGGGCAGCGTAGCAGTATCGGAGATCTTCATGTACTGACCGTCTGCGAAGATTTCCCAGCGCTGATAGCGGGCGTAAAGCGAACCCACCGCAATCATATCCAATCGTTTCAGTATGTCGGTGAATTTGACGTCTTGGTCAGTAACGACGCCGCGCACCCCGAAGTCGCCCGACAAACCGGAGATCCATCCAGGAATACCGATTCGAAACTCGACTGGTTGAGGGGTCTCGCACCAATTGGTCTCCACGGGTGGCGACTCCTTGCCGGTATAAGTCTCGGGCCCCGCCGAAAGAGCCGTCGGAAACAAGATCGCTGCCGTCGCGATGAATAGTGGGCGGAACAAACTCTTTGCGAAGGAAAACCGGCTCATAGTCTTGCCGGCTTAGTCTGGGGTGATTGGCGTGATCTTGAATCCCTGTAAACCAAGGCCTGCCATTAAGCCTTTCTGACCAAAAGCAAAGGCATAAACTCCTTTGCTCAGAGTTGTCGTTGTGAGCGATTTGGCCATCCCCGTGTCCACGAGTCTCGTCGTCAATGGCAATGTCCTCGCCCCTGTGGGAACCAAGGCGTAGTCGAGCTTACCGGCGAACCTCTTCCCTGCTTGGTCGCTTGAAGAAATCCCGTCGATTGTCCGCACGACCAATGTCGTGCCCGCAGGAATTGTCGCCGCGCTGACACACGACACGGCGATAAAAAGGCCGCCAAGGGCAGCAACGAAGGCAAGGATTGGTTTTCTCACTTATTTATGCTGTGCACAGCCCGTTGTCTATCTTGTTCTCCGAAATGCGCGGTTTAAGAAATCTCCAGATCGAACATTGTCTCAGCATGATCTAGCTGAGTATTGGACCTTAGGCCTGTGTCCGCGTGCCCTGCCACGGCTCGTCGATCAAGTCGTACTCTTTGCCTGAGAGAGCGCGTCGCGGACGGCAGCGAGAAATTCTTCGTCGTTGAATGGTTTGATGAAAAATGCGACTGGGCCGATCGCCATTGCGGTTGCCCGCGCTGCCAGGTCGTCTCGCGCGGTGATGACAATCACGCGGGGACGTGGTGACAGCGCGCACATGCGCGCCAGAATTTCCAAACCGGTCACCCCTTCCATCCAGACGTCGGTCACCACTACCGGCACCGGATGATCGGCGGCGTGGGCCAGAAACTCTTGCGGTTTATTAAAGGCGCGCACCGTAATGCCGTCCGAGGCGAGCAGATACTGCATTGAACGGAGGACTGAGGAATCGTCATCCACTAAACAGACTTCCGCGTCGCCGGACATATTCATGCGGCCTGACTTTTCGAGTCGCCGCGCACCGCGGGAAGATGGAAGAAGAAACGCGCGCCGCGGTCGGGAGCGTTTTCCGCGCTGATCTTACCGCCATGCGTTTCAATAATGGAGCGGACGATGGTTAATCCCATGCCCATTCCGGTTTGCTTGGTGGAAAAGAAATGATCGAACACCTTGTCCGGTCGATCCTTTGGCAGGCCGGTGCCGAAATCGCGGACAGTGACTTCCGCGCTCGCGCCGTTCAGTGAACGTGTACTAATAATGATGCGACGCTTGGCTGGCGGACACGCTTGGACCGCGTCGAGCGCGTTCATAATCAGATTGAGCAGGACCTGCTGAATCTGGACCGGCACCGCTTCCACCTGCGGAAGACCATGATCCATCTCGGTAATGACCACGCTTTCACGGAGCACGATGTCAGAACTCACCAGCCGCAGCGTATCCGCGATCACGGTATTTAGATTGAGCATGCTCCGAGCAACGTTTTTATCTTTTTGAACCAGCGCGCGAATTCCGCGAATGACTTCACCCGCGCGCTGACTGTCGGCCACCATGTCTTGCAGCAGTTGTTGCAGCAGGACAGGGTCAATGTTCCCGCGCTGGAGAAAACGGCGCGCGGCCGAGGCGTTGTTGGCGATGGCGGTAAGCGGTTGATTTAATTCGTGCGCGACCGAAGCAGTCATTTCACCCATCAGCGCCACGCGGTTAAAATGGGACATTTCTTCGCGCTGGATCTGCAACTGCAAGTCGGCCTGTTTTTGCGCGCTGACATCGATCGTCACGCCGATCAATTCCAAAAGATTTCCATGCTCGTCGTGCAAACATCTTCCACGCGCGATGACCCAGCGCGTTCTTCCGTAGGGCAGAACGAGCCGATGCTCCGACTCGAAGAGCCCGATCGAAGCACACGCCCGATCGAAAGCCGCGTGCACCGCGGCTCTTTCATCAGGATGCACGCGTCCGCAGATCAGGTCGCGATTCAACGGGAGTTGAGAATCAAATCCGTAAATCGCACGCCCTTTGTCGCTCATCCAGGCGGTATTTTGTTCCGGATAGATGACCCAAAAAGCGAGATCAGCCGATTCCGCCGCCAGGCTGATCCGGGCCTCGCGTTCGCGCAACGTCTCCTGGGCGCGCTGACGATCGATCGCGATTCCGGCGATGTGAGTCGCGATTTGGGTCAGTCGCAATTCTTCGGGCTGAGGGCCGCGCGTTTCCTCGCGGTACATCGCGAACGAACCCAACACATCGCCGTGCGGCGAAAGGATCGGAGTCGACCAGCAGGCGCGCAGACCGCAGATCTCCGCCAGTTTTCGGTAGTCGGCCCAGAGCGGATCGGTCATCACATCTTTGACTACGACCTGCTTGCGCAAGTACATGGCTGTTCCGCAGGAGCCATTCCGCGGTCCAATCGGCGCACCATCGACAGCTTTGACATAAGCCTCCGGTAAATTTGGCGCAGCACCGTGCCGCACGTGCTTCCCGTCGCGGTTCAAGAGCAGAATAGAACAGCGAAGTCCATCGGCTTGCCCTTCCATGAGGAGAACCAAGCTGGTGAGAACCTCGGAAAGCGAGGCGTTGGCTCCGATCATTTCCAGAACGCGACTTTGATCGAAAAGGAAAAACTCTTCCTTTTTGATTTCGGTTATATCGCGGCAAACGATGACGCCACCCGACAGCTCGCCGTCGGGACCGCGCAATGGACGGCCATTGATCCTTGTCCAAAGTCCCTGAGGCGCTTTGTCGTGCCGGACGAATACCTCAACGTTATTCACCTCCTCGCCGCGAATCGATCGCGTTAGGGGCAATTGATCCGCCGGGAAAGGAGTAACCTTGTCCGATAGGTAGAGACCGTACTGATGCGACCATTCACTTGACGCGGTTTGGGTCGCACCTTTGCCGAACATGCGCTCGGCTGCCGGATTAAAGAGAAGAAAGTTGCCTTGCTTGTCGGCGACAATGACGGCGTCGCCCATGCTGGACAAGATGGACTGGAGGATTTCGTTGGTGCGTGAGAGTTCCTCGACGGCGCGTTTGCGCTCCATGACCAGCCCCAACTGAGCAGCGACGGCCGCGATCACTTTCACCAACCGCTCGTTCGTGGCCCGCGACTCCTGCAGGAAAAACTCAATCACCGCGATGACCTCATCGCCGGACAGAATAGGAATACCGACGGCCGCCTTTAGCCCAACTTTCGTGGCTGCTTTAGTTCTCGGAAAGTTCGGGTCCTGCGTCACATCCTCGATCCACGCTGACCGCTTCAATTGCCACACGCGTCCGGGAAGACCCACACCCGGGCGGAAATGAGATCCCTCGGAGGCGACTCTGAACTTCGTCAGGCCGTCCTCACCGCTGCAAAAACACACCGGTCCGCAGTCAAGAACAGTTCCGTCCTGATTCGGCATCCAAGCCTGTCCGAGAACCCAGCCTGTCTTCTCGCAAACGCGCCGCAGCACGACGTCGAGGGCTGACCAGAGATCGCTGGCCGCGGCCACTTCCATCGTGATTGTCTGGAGCAGACTGAGCTGCTCTTCGCGAGATGGATCGGCGATCTCTTGACGTTCGTCCGATTTCTTGTCGATCTTATCTCGCTCGCTCATTCATCGGGTGTATTGCCAGCGCGCCGCGCACTGCGGTGAGAAATTGATCGTCGTCAAAAGGCTTGGTAAAAAACGCGACCACGCCGTGCTGCAGGGCGGTTAGTTTCGCAGCTGGATCGTCGCATCCGGTGATGATGATCACGCGGGTGCCGGGTGAAAGTCTGGAGAGCTGCGCCTGGAGCTCCAAGCCGCTCATCTCTTCCATCCAGATGTCGAGAATGACGACCGGCACGGAATGAGTCTGCACGTGCGCGAGAAACTCCTTCGGCTTGTTGAAGCCGCGAACGGAAAGTCCGTCAGACGCCAGCAATCGCTGAATCGACTTCAGAACGGAAAGGTCGTCGTCGACCAGGCAAACAATCTCCGCGTCAGATTTCTCACCGGATGTCATATAAATGCGCGATCGCCCATTTTCGAGGTGGGATGTATCGAGCAATATAAGGCTATTGTCTACGATCCGGCTGGATAGTGGACTTTAGTCCCATGCGAGATTACGGCGGAGCGGCACGCCCGCACCGCTACGAGACGCCCACCAAGTCAGGCACGGATAAGGATAGTTTCCTGGATGTTGATTCAGGCGCGCGGCCGACCGCGCGATGAACCGCCTCGAGAAATTGTTCGTCATCAAAAGGCTTAATAAAAAAAGCGACTGTGCCGATTTGCATCGCGGTGATTCGGGCGGCGGCATCTTCGTGTCCTGTGATCACAACCACATGGGTCTGCGGCGATACGGCGCAGAGCCGCGCCAGGACTTCCAAACCATTCATTCCTTTCATCCAAATGTCCAACACGACGACAGGCACGGCGTGTGACGCGACATAAGCAATGAAATCCTCGCCTTTATCAAACCGACACACGGCGAATCCATCTGAGGCAAGTAAACGGCCGGTCGATCTGAGCACCATCGGATCATCATCGACCAAGCAAACAATTTCCGAGGAAGATTCTTCACTGGGCGCCGTGCACCGTTGCGCGACCGCCCCGATTTCAATGTGGGACGTAGCGATCATACCGCACATTAGTCCCGACAGTTCGGGAGGGTAGTGGACCTTAGTCTTATGCCGAATGGCGGGCCGGGGCAACGCCGGCGCACTGCGAAATGCGAACCAAGTCAGGGACGGAGGTGACCCCGAGCTTTTGCATGACGCGGCCGCGATGAACTTTGATCGTCTTCTCGGCCGTGCGCAGCTCCGCCGCAATCTGTTTGTTCAACAGGCCCATAACGACGAAGCGCAAAACTTCAAACTCACGCGGCGTCAATTTACCGATACGTCCACGCGCTTCCCGCCTTTCCCTGCGTCTGCGCAATTGTTCCTCAGCACGTTCCAAAGCACGCTTGACCGCTAGGATCAGTTCCTCATCGTCAAAAGGCTTCGTCAGAAAATCAACGGCGCCCTTTTTCATCGCCTGAGTGGCGGTCGGCACGTTGCCATGGCCGGTAAGAAAAACAATCTGCTCGCAAGCGCCTCGCTTCTCGAGCGCTTCTTGTAACCCCGGACCCTTCAATCCCGGCATGTGGACATCGAGAATAAGGCAGATCGAACCTTCGAAGATTTCGCGCGCCAGATAATCTTCGGCTGAAGAAAATGGCTCCGCCGCATATCCAGCGGACTTAAGTAGACGCCCTAAACTCCGGCGCACCGATTGATCATCGTCCACCACGCACACAAGTTTGTTGACTTTGCTCAAGCGACCTCGCGAGTTTCAGACTTTCGTGTCACCGGCAGGGTAAAGAAAAAGCGAGCACCTTCATCGACATTTTCCGCCCACAACTTCCCTCCATGCGCTTCGATAATGGAGCGCACAATCGTCAAACCCATTCCCATTCCGTTTGGCTTCGTCGAATAAAAGTGTGTGAAAACCTTGTCCATATCCTCTTCCGGAAGCCCGCCACCGTAATCCCGCACGCTGGTTACGACAGAAGAATCTGCTTCGCGTCTTGTGGAAATGAGAATGCGCCGTTTGGCCGCTGGCTTTAGCTGCATTGCTTCGAGCGAATTCATCAGAAGATTTAGCAGCACCTGTTGCACGTTGACCGGATCGGCATCCACCATCGGAAGATTCGGAGTGAGTTGCGTCTCGACGGAAGTAGCGCGTCCGAGCAAATCGGAATGCAGCAGTCGCAGGACCTCCCGGATGATCTCATTCAAATTTACCAGGCGCCTTGTCCCCTCCCTCTTGCGCACGAAATCGCGAATCCCGTGAATGATGTCGCCCGCTCTCCGGGCATCAGCCGCAACATCGGCGAGCAACTCTTCAAACACTTTAAGGTCATGGGAACCCTGCGCCAGGAATCGTCTCCCGGCCGCCGCGTTGCTGACAATAGCGGAGAGCGGTTGATTGAGTTCGTGCGCGAGCGAAGCGGTTAGCTCGCCCATAGACGACACCCGGCTCATGTGTGCCATCTCCTCGCGCTGCAGTCGTAGCTGGAGGTTGGCTTTGAATTGCGCCGTGACGTCGATGGCTACCACAATCAGTTCGCTTACTTCTCCCCGATCGTCGCGCAGATAACGGCCGCGCGAAATCAACCAGCGTATTTCGCCGTCCGGCCGGAGCAGGCGATATTCCACTTCAAATGTCTGCGACGCGGCGCGCGCACGCTCGATGGCTTCATCCATAGCAATTCTGTCTTCTGGATGCACGCGAGAGAGAAACAACTCGCGGGACAAAGGCTCATCAGGAGCAAAGCCGAAGATGGTGCGACCATTGTCGCTCATCCACGACTCGTTCCGCTCGAAATTGATGGTCCAGAATGCAAGATCCGCCGATTCGGCTGCGAGACTGATGCGTTCTTCACGACCCCGGAGCGCCGTCTCCGTCTTGGCACGTTCTTCTATTAGTGCGGCAAGAAGCATTAGCGGGACCGACATGACGATTAAAAACATTTGAATCGAAAGCGCATTTTCTTCTGCGGATTTTGCAAAAAATGGGCCATACCCGTGGCTGGCGCTCCATATCGCAAGAAATGTCAAAGTGCAGACGGCAGCGCTCGCGCCGCGTGAGCCGAAGCGCACCGCTGCCCATATCAAGAATGGCAACGGCAAATAGAGCAGTGTGGTCTCTGCGGTCGGCGCCAATTTATAGAAAACGATGGTGTCGACCGAAAGCAAACCAAGCAGAAGAAGGCTGGCTTCGAGAAATCTCTGGCGACGAATCTTGCCCAGCCAGGCGATTCCCTCCGCGGTCCAAGTCACAATCAAAGGCGCCAAGGTTAGCGCGGCTAAAACGTTAGAGGTAAATCGGAGTCGCCAGATTTCCCAATAGCCGCCTTGTCCCCAGTGATTGATGACGACGAAGGTCGCGTCCAGAAAGGAAGAAAGAAACGGCCCCAAAAATGCGGCGAAGAAGCAGAAAATTCCGACGTTGCGAAGACGATCGAACCGGACCGGACATTCGATCAGATACCGGACACAACCCGCGCCGATGAGTGCTTCGCACGAATTGCTGATGAACCAGCAAAAAACCATGGTGCTGGGAACATGACTCTGCAATTCCGCTAACAAATGCGCAGGAAATGCAGCCAGCAGTACCACCCACCAAATGCGACGGGGCGTCAAAAGAAGCGCCGCGAGCAGAATGGAGTTGGGCGGCCAGAGAACCGAAACTGGATGCGGTTGGAAAGTCAGCGCAAATCCGATCTTCGCGCCAAAATAATAGGCCGCGAACACCAGCAGTGCGGCGAGAAAGGGGCGATAATCCAGTCGCCCCTGTTCACTTTCCGCGGTCGACGACATCCCGCCGTCCAGGGGCTGGGCAATCGCTCTCATCATCGAAGCCTAGTTATTGTTGCCCGAAAACGCTCGATTAAACGAATTTACCCCAACGCCCTTATATTGGCTTAACCGATTGCTCGGCAAGTCTTCATGTACTCAAAGCGAGTCCCTGACACAAGCGTGTAATTGTTACGTTTTTGCGAAAATTTCCCCTCTCCGCGGCTTTGCGCACGATGAGCGACACCGCGCCAGCATCCGCATCACATCTGCACTGCTTCAGAAGTGTTGGGTGAAAAGGTCCAGAAGCGTTTTTTGCGCACCACGGACAAACCCTGGCTTATCCAAGCGTCCATTCCGCCGTCAAGGATGACCGCTTGACAGCGGCCTCCTCCGGTCAGGATGCCGGCGGCGAGACTCGCCCGCACGCGGCCGTCGCCAATGATGTATAAAGGTTCAGTCGTCGCGCTCTTCCGGTCTTGAAGCACCTTGGGTGCGGAAAGCTTCTTCAAGGGAACCGATCGCGCACCCGCGATGTGAAAGCTTTTGAATTCTTTGTCCGTCCGAACATCGATGAGGTCCAAAGGTTCGCGGTTGTCGATCAGCGTTGCCAGTCCGAAGGGATGAATGGTGATCATAGTTTCCCTTTCCACCCGCGGCTATTTTGCTTCTGCGCTATCCGGGCCACGCCGGTTGTGAATGATTCTCCCTGAGTCATGGCAAAAGTTTGGGACAAGGAGCAAAAACCGCACATTGGACCTTGGTCTTATTTGCGGAAATTGGCTGTGTGCGGCATGATCGGTGGGCGAGGGGCCGGATCAGACCTCTTTCCAGGAGGACGTCCTATTCACCGAGATGGCTGTGACCCAAGAGGCCACTTATTGATCAAAAGAAACGGTTGACCTTATGTGCTAGACTGAGAGGTATTCTGTCTTTCTTGGGTTCCCGTCTATGTAATCGACGTTATTGAGTTACTTACGTACCATAAGCGGTTGGAGCGGTGATTCGCCTGATGTGTGGACCTCTGATTCAAAGTCAGATTCCGATACACCGCTTAGAATTTCCTATCGTTAATTGGCTCGTGCCCTAAATCCCTAAATGCTGTGCGCCCGGCGCGGCTCGAACGCGCAACCTACGGCTCCGGAGGCCGTCGCTCTATCCAGTTGAGCTACGGGCGCGGTGTTGTCGATTATAACGGGAACGAACTTGGAGCACAACTCGGTGACGACGCGAAGCTCGATGTGTAGGTGCGCTCGTAGCCGCGACCCCGCGGGCCGCCTGAATTTGAACATCTTCTCGCCCCGACATGCAACAGGTGCGTGGCTGCAGGTTTCGGTTTGCATTTTTAGCGCGTTCGCCTGAAAATGTTTGCCCGGCAGCCGAGCCCTGCCTTCGCCGAGGCTACGGCAGGGCAGCGGAAGGTAATTATGAACCGCATTATTGACGCGATCGAAAAAGAGCAGCAAAAGAGCGATGGGACGCAGTTTGCCGTGGGCGATAGCGTCCGCGTCCACACGCGGGTGGTGGAAGGCGATAAGGAGCGGATCCAGATTTTCGCCGGCATCGTGATTGGCCGCAAAGGACGCGGGCTTAACGAAACATTCACCGTGAGACGCATTTCCTACGGCGAAGGGGTCGAACGCGTTTTCCCGCTTCACTCACCGCGCATCGCAAAAATCGAAGTGGAAAAAGAAGGCCGTGCGCGGCGGGCCAAGCTGAATTATCTCCGCACACGCAAAGGCAAGGAAGCGACGGCAGTGAGAGAATGAGAAGCCTTAATGATTTAGCGAATTAGCGATTGAAGCGGTTCTCCAAATCGTTAATTCTACTAAATCACGAATGTATCGTCGTTGCGGGTTCCGGCATGAACGTCGATTGCGCAGTCTCGGCATCGCTCGCATCGCCGGGATTGACGAGGCCGGACGCGGCGCCCTAGCTGGCCCGGTTGTGGCGGCGGCGGTGGTTCTTCCGGAGAAGTTCCGACACCGGCAATTAAATGATTCCAAACAGCTCGCGCCGGAACTGCGCGAGGAAATTTATCATGAGTTAGTCGCCAATCCCGAGATTGCGTGGGCGGTCGGCATCGTCAATTCAATCGAGATCGACCGAATGAACATTTTGCGCGCGACACACCGAGCGATGCGCGCCGCCATCACGGCCCTCGCCATCCTGCCCGATCACGTTTTGATCGATGGCCTCCCCGTTTTTCCCTTCCCCTTTCCACAGTCCGCGATCGTCGACGGGGATTGCTACAGTCTGAGCATCGCCGCCGCCAGCGTGATCGCGAAAGTGACGCGCGACACGATGATGCGTGACTTCTGCGCGCGTTTCCCGGAATATTGTTTTAGCCAGCATAAAGGTTATTGCACCGAACTGCATCTCACGAAACTCCATGAATTCGGGCCTTGTCCGATCCATCGCAGATCTTTCGAGCCGGTGGCGCAACCGCTTCTCGCGCTCGAAGCATTCATCTGACCATCTTCGACGCGGTTTCCTCGGTGAAAAACTGGCCGGCCGTTTTCTGCGCAAGAACGGCTACAAAGTTCTTTATCGCAATTTTCGCGGACACAGCGGTGGCGAGATCGACATCGTTTGCCGCGATGACGACACGCTCGTCTTCGTCGAAGTGAAAACGCGCGCCAGGGAGAATTTTGGTCGGCCCATTGAGGCGGTGGATCGACGAAAACAAAAGCGCATCTCGCGCGGCGGCCTCGCCTGGCTGCGCATGCTCGATAATCCCGACATCCTATTCCGTTTCGATGTCGTGGAAGTGATCATCGCGGAAGACGGCAAGCCACGCCTGGAGTTAATCAAGAACGCGTTCCAACTTTCCGCGCCGTACATTTACTAATGAGCGACGAGTGATAAGCAAGGAGCGGTGATCTCCAGACCGCCGAGATTCTCGGGTACCTTCCGTCATCAGCCGAGCATCTCGATAAGATCTCTTGCCGCTCCAATGTTCAATGTCCAACGAATGCAGTGGCGGCCACGCCGGGTGCAGCGTTTTTTTGGAAGGTTGCGGGTGAAGCGTCCACCTACACGAGCAATTCGTAAGAAAGAATGCTCAGGCAATAGATTGCGGCGGTTTCGACCCGGAGAATAATGGGACCGAGCGTAATCGGGCGGCAGCCGTGACTGCGCGCGAGCGCGAGCTCAGCCGGAGTGAAATCGCCTTCCGGGCCGATGAGCATGAAGACGCTGGAAGGAAGATATCGATATTCGCTCGAAAAATCGGCCAGGATTGTTTTCAAATGGAGGGCATCGGGTTGGAGCGAACCGATCAATTGCAAATCATAGCGCGAAACATTTTTCTGTAGAGGCAGCCGTGTCGGCTGCGAGGCCGCCGGTTGTGCAGGCGACACGCCCGCCTCTACGGATGCAAGGAATTCTTTGAGCCTTCGCGGAAGGTGCACGTGCGGAAGCCAATTTTGCCCACATTGCTTGGCCGCTTCGATTGCGACCGTTTGCCATTTCAATTTTCTTTGCGTGGCCTCCTTCCCGTGAAGATCGACAATCGTGCGTTCAGAAATAATCGGCGCGATTTCAGACGCACCGATCTCGACGGCTTTCTGCACGATCAGTTCCATGTTCTTCCCCTTCGGAATCGCCTGCCCAAGCGTAATGTGGCAACGAAGCGGCGGCGTTTGGCTCTCGTGCAGTTTGCGCAAACGAACTTGCCCGGCGTGAACATCGGCAATCTCTGCCGTGATTTCGCGTCCCCGTCCGTTGAAGAGAACGGCCCTATCTCCGCGTGTCATCCGTAGCACGTCGCGACAATGATGCGCTTCCGAGCCGCTTAAGGTGAGCGCATCGGGATTCCAATTCTCCGGCGAAATGTAAAAGCGATGTTCCAAGTAAGTGATAGAGGCGCTCGAAGAAACCAAACCTCAAACATCCCGGAAGAATTCCCGGGCGCGTTCGAAGAAACTTTTGCGCAATGGCGTGTTTTCTTCACCGCAGAGCGCGGCGAACTCCTCGATCTTCTGGCGCTGCTCGCTGTTCAATCGCGTCGGCACTTCGACAAGCAAACGCGCGAGCAAATCACCGCGCTCGCGCCCGTTGACGTTCATGATTCCTTTCCCGCGAAGTTTAAACAGCTGCCCGCTTTGCGTGCCGGCCGGCACTTTGAGTTGCGCTTTGCCTTCCAGAGTGGGCACGTCGACTTCGCCACCGAGCGCGGCCACGCTGAACGGAATCGGCACTTCGCAATAAAGATGATCGTCCTCGCGTTGGAAGATTTTGTGTTCCTGGATGTGAACGACGACGTAAAGATCGCCGTGCGGGCCGCCCCGAATGCCAGCCTCGCCGTTGCGCGAGGAGCGCAAGCGCGAGCCATCCGCGATCCCGGCTGGAACCTTCAACTTGACGCGGCTCGGTTTTTCCACGCGACCTTCCCCGCCGCACTGCCGGCACGGTTTCTCGATGATCTGGCCGGCCCCGCGACAGCGGGGACAAGTTTGTGAGACCTGAAAGAAGCCGCGCGAGCTAATCACCTGGCCACGTCCGCCGCAAGCAGGACAATTGATGGTGCGCGAACCGGGCTCCGCCCCGGAGCCGTTGCATTTGTCGCAAGGGTCGAGCTTACGGATTTCAATTTCTTTTTCGACGCCGAAAGCTGCTTCCTCGAGCTTGATCTGCATGTCATAGCGCAAATCGGAACCACGTTGCCGATCTTCTTGCGGGCCGGCGCCGCCAAAAAACGTCTCGAAGATTCCGCCGCCGGCGCCGCCAAACACCTCGCGGAAAATGTCGAACGGATCATGGAATCCCCCGCGTCCGAACCCGCCACCTTGCGCAAAGGCCGTGTGGCCAAAACGATCATAGGTGGCGCGTTTATCCGCATCCATCAAAACATCGTAGGCTTCGCCGAGTTCTTTGAATTTCTCCTCGGCGTGCGGGTCTTCGGGATTTTTATCGGGATGAAACTTGACCGCGAGCTTGCGATAAGCGCGCTTGATTTCCTCATCGGAGGCATTCCGACCAACGCCGAGGACTTCGTAATAGTCGCGCTTTTTCGTTGCCATTTGTAGTATCAACCGCGGATTACGCGGATAAGAAATAAATCATGAACCTTCCGACTAATTCTTTCTCGTGCTCGTGCTCGAAATCGACGTGGAGTAAGAGCACGAACACGAGCAAGAGTAAGAGACAACCCGAGCAATTATTTTGCCGGACCGCTGGAGACGACCACGCTCGATGGCCGTAGCAGACGGCCCTTGAACTTATAACCGCGACGCGTTTGGCGGATGACCGTTCCTTCCGGAAACTCCTCGCTTGGTTCGTGCGCGATCGCTTCATGCAAATTCGGATCGAATCTCTGGGAAACCGCGTCGATCGGCTGCAATCCATTTTCAGCCAGGAAATCGTTGAGTTGTTTAAGAACCAAACGCATACCCGAATAGATGGGCGAGTCTTCGCCTTCGCCGCGCGCGGCGGAAAGGCCAAGCTCAAAATTATCGACAATTGTGACGAGCCGCTCGAGCAACGAGCTGTTGGCATACTTGATCGCTTCTTCCTTTTCGCGTGCGTAACGCTTTTTGTAATTCTCGAAGTCGGCCTGGCTGCGCAGCGCCAGGTCGCGAAACCGATCGAGATCGGCTTGCAAACCGGCCATCGGATCCTCGGTCTCGGTTTGCTCTACATTCGACGGAGCCGCGCACGCCGGTTCGGGAGAAAATGTCGATCTCTCTTTCGGGTCGTCAGGTTTGTCTTTGGAAATCTTTCTCATGTTTTGCGGATGGCAATCAGGGTGATGTCGTCATTTTGCGGATGCGATCCAACGAAGTTGCGCAAATCGTCGATCAACCGCGTGATAATGGCCTGGGCGCCGTTGTCCGCGCTGGCCAGGACCGATTGCATGGTGCGTTCGATGCCAAATTCGTTTCCATCGGTATCGAGCGCTTCCGTGACTCCGTCCGTATAGAGGACCAGGCAATCATTGCGCTCGAGCGGGACGGGAAAATCGCCCGTTATCCTATCGAAGACGTTTCCACTGTCAATTCCGACGACCATGCCGGGCGGCTTCAAAGGCGTAACCTTTTTCGAAGCGCGCTTGTAGAGAAGCGGCGCGTCATGTCCAGCGCGCGCCAGCATGACGCCGTTGCGCGCGTGATCGAGAATGAGATAGGCCATGCTGATGAACATGTCCTCTTTAATGTCGGGATAAAGTTGGCGGTTCACCTTTCGCAAAACATCTGCCGGGGAAGGATTCTCCGCCGCCTGACTGCGCAAGACACTGCGGCAAATCGCCATGATGAGCGATGCCGGTACGCCTTTGCCAGAAACATCGGCAATCGCCACGCCGAGCCGTTCCTCGTCCACTTTGATGTAATCGAAATAATCGCCGCTTACCTGGCGCGCGGGAACGTTAATGCCGCTGATCTCGAAGCCGTTTACAGACGGCGGTTCTGCCGGCAACAAGACACGCTGAATGTCGCGCGCGATCTCAAGGTCGTGATCAAGCCGCTTCTTTTCGTTCGCCTCCGAGTAAATGATCGCGTTGTAGAGCGCGAAGGCCGATTGTTCGGCAATCGATTTGAAGACGACAAAGTCGCTCTGTGAAAATGGCGTGTCCCTCGGGCCGTTGCCCAGCGCGAGCACGCCCATGTTTTGCTTTCCGTAAAGCAACGAAGCGATCATCACGGAGGCCGTGCCGAACGCAGTGTCGCGCAGCTTTGCCAACTCGGGCGCTTCGGAGAACTCATTCAAACAAATCGCTTCTCCAGTTTGCCAGACACGACCGATCATGCCATCGCCCAAAGCAACAGAGTGAAGACGTAGATAACTTTCCAGCGCGATGGGCGTAGATGCAGCCTGCTGCAAAATGTGCGGCGGAACATCGACAAGCGGCGGACAACCCTTGGAGATGAACGCCGGCGTCAGTTTCTTGCCCGTGCGATCGGCCATGTAAAGCGCGCCGCCGTGCGCGTCCAGAATGCGCGTCGCGCCTTCTACGATTAAGCGATGCAGGTCATGGGGCCGGATGGTTTCGCTGAACGCTTCACCGAGCCCGTGCAAGAAATCGAAGACGAGGGTTTCCTCGACCTGGATTTCCTCTTTCGAGCGTTCCAGGATTCGAATCCGCCGGGCCTGCCGCAGGGCGGTGAAGATCCACCCGGCGACAGACGCGAGCAGCAGTCCGAAGAGGAGAATCGGCCACATGTTGGACGGGCCAGCTTACTTCGACGCCGTCTCGTGATGAAGGTCTTGCTTTAGATAATCGAGGACGTCTTTAAACCGGAAAAAATTCTCCGGAGCGGCCTCGCACAGTGCTTCGTGCGCCTCCAGCATCGTCTGCGCTTGGTCGTGCTTCTTCTCTTCGGGTGATTCGCCCTTGGGATCGCGTTGGAGTGCCGCGCAATCAGGCGCCCCTGAGCCATTGCCATGAATACTAAAGATTTGATCAAGACCAAGCCCAGACAGGAGATCCCGGCTGCGATTTCCGCAGTGAACAATGTGAAGATGACCGCGGCCGAGCTCCTTGAGGCGCAGCGCCATCCCAGCCATCGTGCCCATGAAGGTGGAATCCATCATTACGCAATTTTCCAGGTCGATCACAAATTCGCGGTACCCGCGATCGACCATTTCGCGCGCGAACTCCTTCAGGTTTCCGCTGTTCAGGAAGCTTCCTTTACCCTCCACCTTCACCCAGACGGCTGGGCCGTTCACCCCTACTTGAATCGATGATTCCACAGTTGGTTGATATAAAGATACAAGATTGACCGGCAGCCTGTCAAACCTGACTGATCTCCAAGATGTTTCCAAGCCTCCAATTGAACTGCATGAATCCGAGAGACTTATCTCTTAAGGGTGCCATCCGCTCGATTCATTCCCACATATAGGAGCGGTTTTCCGCCACAATCCGGCCATTCTCAATTAATAGGCAACGCCACGCGATCACGCGGCCGTCGTCAAAATAATCGTCGCCTATTACTTTGAACTCCGTCTTATGATTTCCGCGGGCATTTGGATATGAAATCGCCTGCGCCTCAACGAAGGAGTGCAGCTTCTCCTGCCGATACTCCAGACGCACCGTGAGATCGGCCGGGCGCTTGGCGCGCCAAAAGAAATCGAAGTAATCGCCAAAACGCTGATGTTGATCGAGCCCGGTCACGGCGCCGAAAAGACGATACTGCCGCTCGAAAGTAATCGACGCATTTTGAATGGTCGCCGACTTTGAAGATGGCGTCGTGCTTCCAAGTTTTCCTGGTTTCGAGGAACTCGCTGTCCTCAGTCCTCTTTGAGTCTCTGGCTTGTCGTTTAGGAAATAGAGTTTTGTCTTGCGAAACTCGAAATCGCGATCCAGCGCCACCGGCAATGAATTTACCTTGGCCAACACTTTCGGTTCTTCCGCGGCACCGGCGAAACCACTCCAGAAAAGAAGCAAACCAAGCGGTAGAGCGACCAACTTCATCGGCTTAATGAAAACGGTTACGGCGTCGCGTGTCAATCTCAGCACGATTGGCGAGGTAATGGATCAGTTTTATTGGTTTGGAGCGCCGGTGAGCACGCTCTGTTTGTAGGACGGGATTCGCCTCTCAAAGTGAGGTTGTAGTCCATTCGCTCTACGGAGCCCGACGGGGGTTGTGAAAATCGCACGGGTGTCGCGTCGGTCGGAGGGCGACGGCTCAGGAGCTTATTTCCCTCTTGAGAGGATGTTCTATAAACGTGACGCGCCTACCACGGTTAGATTTGAGGCCAATACAGCATCAGATTGTCGAGCAAACACGGTTTTGCTTATGTCGATCCACGGTAAATTTTTCGCATGATCCATGTTCGGTATGAGCGCGGTCTCTATTTGCCCGACCAGGATCTGTGGCTCGACCCGTGGGACGCAAAGCGCTTCGCCTTCGTTTCGCACGCACACAGCGATCACATTGCGCCGCATGACGAGATCATTGTCTCCGAGCGCACCGCGCGGCTCGTGCAAGCGCGGCTCCCAGGGACGCGCATCGAGCATGTTTTGCCCTTCGGCGAAAAGCGAATGGTGCACGATCTAAATGTAATGCTACTGCCCGCCGGTCACATTTTCGGTTCGGCCCAATTCTTTCTTTTCGCCGAAAAGGAAACGTTACTTTACACCGGCGATTTCAAACTGCGTCCAGGAAAGTCCGCCGAGCCGGCGCAATGGCGCCAGGCCGACGCTCTCATCATGGAAACGACCTTTGGGCGGCCGCGCTATCGATTCCCGCCGACTGAGCAGGTAGTCGATCAGGTCGTGGCGTTCTGTCGCGAAACGCTCGACGACGGCGCGGTGCCGGTCCTGCTCGGTTACTCGTTAGGCAAAGGGCAGGAAATTCTTTGCTCACTCGACGGAGCTGGACTCACACCGATGTTGCACGGCTCCGTTTATCAGATGACACAGGTTTACGAACAATTCGGCCAGTCGTTTTGCAAATATGTTCGCTACAACGCGAACCAAGTCGGGGGGAAAGTTCTCATTTGTCCGCCGAGTGCGAATCGGTCGCGCATGCTGGAAAAGATCCAGCGCAAACGCGTCGCGATGATCAGTGGCTGGGCGGTAGATCCCAATGCGGTTTATCGTTATCAAGTTGACGCCGCGTTTCCTCTCTCCGATCACGCCGATTACGACGATCTGCTTCGATACGTCGATCTGGTGCAGCCAAAGCGGGTCCTCACGCTCCATGGTTTTGCGGCCGAGTTTGCGCGCGATTTGCGTGACCGGGGAGTCGAAGCGTGGGCGCTGAGCGATGAGAATCAACTCGAGTTCCCGAGTCTAGGTGGCGCACCCGCCTCGGGTGCTGGAGAAGGCGTCCGGCCTTCGCGACCTTCGTTTAGACGAGACGTCGAAACCGGGACGCGAGATGCGGGCACTACCCCGTCCGAATTCGCGACCTTTGCGAAGGTGGGTGAAGCGATTGGCGCGACGCCGGGGAAGCTCGAAAAAGTCAGATTGCTCGCGGATTATTTGCGCACGCTCGACCGAGAGCGGCTTCCGATCGCGACGATTTATTTTACCGGCAGAGCTTTCGCGCAGAGCGATCGCCGCACACTACAAGTGGGAGGCTCGATCATTTATCGCGCCATCATGAAGGCCGCGAAATTGAGCGAGACGGAATTTCGCCACGTCGCATATAGTCACGGCGACGCCGGCAAGACTGCGTTCGAAGCGCTCGACGGTCGCACGAATTTAGAGCTACTCGCGCTCACGCAGTCGCGCGATTTCTTCGACATGCTGCACAAGACGCGCGGTCCAATCGCGAAAACGGAATTGCTGCAATCACGTCTCACGAAAATTTCGGCAGACGAAGGCCGATACGTGGTCAAGATTCTTACCGGCGATCTGCGCATCGGGCTGCGCGAGGGACTGGTCGAAGAAGCAATCGCGACCGCGTTCGATGTCGCGCTCGACGACGTTAAGGAAGCAAACATGCTTCTGGGCGACATCGGCGCGACTGCGTCGCTCGCTTCGCGTCGCGAATTACAACGCGCGGAGTTGTCGATTTTTCGCCCGATCAAATGCATGCTGGCCAGCCCCGAGCCAACGGCAGAAGCAATCTGGGACCGGTTTGTTGCAGGTCTGCGCCACGCTTCGCAGAGCGAAGCAGCTACAGTCTATGTCGAAGATAAATTCGATGGGATCCGGGCGCAGTTCCATCGCAGTGCCGAGCGCGTGGAAATTTTCTCGCGCGATTTGCGGCGCATGACCGAGCAATTTCCGGAGCTCGCCGAACAGGGGCGGCGTTTTGAGGCCGAGTTGATCCTCGATGGTGAGATCATCGCTTTCGAGCATGGTCGCAGATTGACGTTTTTCGACTTACAAAAAAGGCTCGGCCGCAAAACGGACGGCGCAGATTTATTCGATATTGCATCAGCAGATGTACCGGTTGCATTTATCGCTTTCGATCTTCTTTGGCTCGATGGACGCTCGTTATTGAAAGCGCCGCTGCGCGAGCGACGCGCGCTGGTGCGGGACTTGCGATTGCCGCCGCCATTTCAAATCGCGAAGGTTTTCCCGGCGCACTCGGCCGCGGAGATCGAACAAGTATTTCAGCAGGCCCGCCGGCGTTCGAACGAAGGTCTCATGATCAAAGATCCGGAAAGTTTTTATTCACCCGGCCGGCGCGGTCTCTTCTGGTTCAAGTTAAAGAAAGAGTTGGCCACGCTCGACGTCGTAGTGGTGGCGGCGGAACTCGGACACGGCAAACGTAACAACGTGTTAAGCGATTACACGTTTGCGGTGCGCGACGAAACGAGCGGCGAACTCCTGCCGATTGGCAAAGCTTACAGCGGATTGACTGACCCGGAGATCGCCCAGCTAACCGAGCATTTCAAACAAAACACGATCGTCGATCGCGGTCGCTATCGCGAAGTGAAACCGGATATCGTGCTCGAAGTGGCTTTCGATTCGATTCAGCCGAGTAGGCGACACGCGAGCGGCCTGGCGCTGCGTTTTCCGCGCATCAAAGCCATCCGGCGGGACAAAAATGTCGATGCGATTGACACACTCGCCTACGCGCGCGAACTGGCGACGAAGAGGGCGCAAGCTTCACGCTAACTACTCGTATCATCCTTATTGCGGCGGTGTCGATGGAGAGGGCGAAATGGATGGCGACGACGCCGGTGTGATCATAACGGTCTCGATTTCGGCTCGGCGCCAGCGTTGCACGTTCGCGTAGAGCGCGATCAGCGCCATTGCGACAATGACTACGAGCATGAGCGCAAGCACGCTCTTGGGAGCCCGCGGCGATGGCCTTTCGTCTAAAGGCGGCTGCGGCAAATTCACGCCCGAAATATCGATGTCGATCTTTGCGCGCGCAAACGAAGTCATTCCAATTGGAGTCCGTCGATCGAATCCATCACGCGTTGGCTTAGGCGCGCGTAGAGGCCTTCTCGTGGGTGAAGATCGGTTTCGCCAAAATGAATCGGCTCGCCGACAACAATTGTAATGGGATGCAGATGTAACCCGCCACCGCCGCGGGGCAGCGCTTCGTGCGCGCCGAAAATCCGCATCGGCACGACTGGAGCGAGCGTCTTCGCAATCAAAAGGCCGACTCCGGGCAGGGCTGGCTGCAAATTGCCATTCACTGTGCGTGCGCCTTCTGGAAAAACCAACGCCCCGTTCCCGGCCTTCAAGACTCGAATCAGCGCTTTAAGCGCGCTGCGGTCGATTGCTTCCTGATCGACCGGAATGACATTGAGTTTCGGCAACAGCCAGCGCAGCAGCGGAACTTTGAGCAAGGTTTTCTTCGCGAGAAAATAGATGGCGCGATCGCACGCGTTCCCCGCCAATGGTGGATCAAGATAGCTCTGGTGATTCATGGCGAGAATCACCGGACCAGTTTGAATCATGCGCTCCCGGTGGATGATGCGGAAGCGAAAGAATAACCGGGCAAGCAGGCGGCTAAAATGGTAACCGAACCAATAGTACGGATTCACCTCTTGAATCGTTAAATCGCCAGCCCCTTCATCTTCAATCGTCCGACGATTTCGCCAACAACGCCATCGATGGTGAGATTCGAACTGTCGATGACGTGCGCGTCTTCGGCGATGATGAGCGGGGAAGCGCGCCGCGAAGAATCGGCGCGGTCGCGTGCGGCGATTTTGTCGCGCTGCCCCTGGGCGGCCCGCCGTTGCAGGCGCACCTCGGGTGAGGCGTCGATGTAAAACTTATAAGGGCTGTCGGGAAAAACAACCGAGCCGATATCGCGGCCTTCGATGACCAGATCATGCTGACGGGCGTAGCTGCGCATTTGCGCAACGAGAATTTCGCGGACCCGCGGGACACAGCTTACGCGCGAGACAGCTTCATTCACGCACGTGTCCCGCAGATGATCAGTTGGATCGACACCGTCGATGAGAATGCGCGACTGATTGTTCTCGAGACCGCAAGTGATCGTGGCAGACTCGGCCGTTCGCGCGATGCGCGAGCCATCGTCCGGATCCACTCCATGCTGGAGAAGATGCCAGGTGATCGCTCGGTACATCGCGCCGGAATTTACGTAGAGAAACCCGAGACGCCGCGCGAGCTCAACCGCCACGCTGCTTTTTCCCGAAGCGGCCGGGCCATCGATAGCAATGACGCGATGCGCTTTTTTCATGCAAAATCGCACACACTGTAGTCGTCACCCTCAGGGCGGCGCAATGTCTGTGTCATTATGCTTGCTAGTCGCGCTTGGCAGCTTTCTGCCCGCGAAAGCGCGGCGGCGGCACGAGCGAAGTGCCCGCGGAATCACTCTTCCTCGAGACGCGCAGGCGAAATAGAACCGATGACCGGTGTGCTCGCGCGCATTCGCTTCGGATCCGTGAACTCTTCGAGCGCGGTTTCGAAACCCGGATAGGATTCGCGCACGCAGTCAGCATCTTGAAGAATCGTTTCGCCATCGGCGAACATACCAGCTACCGCAAACGCCATGGCGATACGATGATCGCCGAAGCTGGCGACGCGTCCGCCGCGCAGGGGAGCGGGACCATGAATTTCGAGACCGTCATTCCTCTCGATGACCTGCGCGCCCATGATGCGGAGATTGTGCGCGATGGCGGCAATTCGATCGGTTTCCTTAACCCGTAACTCCTGCGCCTGGCGAATGATGGTTGTGCCGTTGGCCAGCGCACCGGCGACCGCTAGGACCGGCAGCTCGTCGATGAGCTGCGGCACTTCTTTTCCCTGAATAACAGTGCCTTTGAGCGGGACGCCCGTGACTTCGACGATTCCGCGCGGCTCGAGTTGATCGACATCTTCGACGGCTTCGCGCACTTGTGCACCCATTCGTACCAGAACACCGAGCAGCGCCGTTCGCGTATCGTTTAAGCCGATATCGCGCACCAGCAGATGACCTCCCGGTTGCGCCGCCGCCGCGACTAACCAGAAAGCAGCAGAGGAAATATCGCCAGGAATTGTGAAATCGCGCGACTCCGGCACCTGGTCACCGAAAACACTGATGCTGCCATCGCCATCCTTTGCGGTCCGCACGAGAAAATAATTAAACATCAGCTCGGTGTGGTTGCGGCTGGGTAAAGGCTCATCAACCGTGGTCTTGCCTTTCGCGAAAAGGCCGGCCAGAAGTACGGCGCTTTTCACCTGCGCGCTCGCAATCGGCGATTTGTAATGAATTCCGCACAACGAGCCACCGTGGATACGGAGAGGCGCCGTCTGCTCCGGCCCCTCGGCCACGATGTTTGCGCCCATCTTTCGAAGTGGCGTGATCACGCGGTCCATCGGGCGTCGAGAGAGCGCGGCGTCACCGACGAGGCGACTCTCAAATGTCTGCCCAGCGAGCAAGCCAGCGAGAAGTCGCATGGTCGTGCCAGAATTTCCGCAATCGATTTCCTCTTTCGGCGGCGTGAGCACCCGCTTCTTTCCGTGGACGATGAGTGTGTCCGGCTCGGGCTGCTCGATCTTGATTCCCAAGGCGCGCAGCGCGTTGACTGTGCGCATGCAATCTTTGCCCGGAAGAAAACCGCGCAACGTGCAAACGCCGTTGGATAACGCAGCAATGATGGCGGCGCGATGGGAAATGCTCTTGTCGCCCGGGACGGTGATCTCGGTGTCGATTCGAGGCGCTCGCTTCACCCGCAGTTCCATAGGATCAGTTCCAAAACTTTTCGCAGAGCTAGCGCAGCCTCACGGCGTTCAATCACACGTCAAGATGAGCATCGGATATAAGATGTGCTTGTCCAGTGGCGGTGGAAATTCGTCGTGCGATTTGCGCAGTCCAACCTGTCAGCGCGGCGCCGAATTAGGGAACGAGAAAGATTTTTCCCGTGTACGGGTCCTTCACCTCCGTACCTGGGGCGAATCCCTCCACGTCCACCTGTTTACCCGGCGAAAAAGGACTCTCCACCACGTGCGGCTTGCCCGGAACGGGAATGCCGTATGGAAAGTCTCCTTTCGCCACTTTCGCCCTTGCAGCTGTTGGCGCGGGCGATGCGGACGTTTCCTCGGCCGCGGGATTTTCCGGCGGCGGGGCGTTCGGGTTGAACGGTTGTTGCTGAGGAGGATATTGCTCACGTTTGGGAGGGACATTGGAGGCGCGGTAACGGGCGCCCGGCGGCGGCTCCTCCACGTCAGCGCATGAAGAGATAAAGAAGGCGGTTAGCAGCGCGAGTGACAGCGAAAATTTCATAAGAATCAGTTCGACGAAAGTACCTCGATTCTGGTTCATTGCCAATCGTTAAATCGTCTCCACGAGCGACGCGAGAACGCCTTCACAAAAATCGAAATAGATACAGTAGCGCACCCCGTTGCTTCCGAATCTAAAGAAGAATGGACAAGAAATCCGCCGATCGAATTTTGGTAGTGGACGATGACGCCACGAGCCGGAAGATGCTGTTGCGAACTCTCTCCTCCGCCGGTTACGACTGTTATGAATCGGATAACGGGGCCGAGACGTTAAAACTCGTGCATGGCGAGCAGCCCTCGCTTCTTCTTCTCGATTTCGATATGCCCGGGCTGAATGGCGCGGAGGTGCTCAAACGGATGCGGGCGGACGACGATCCGGCTGTGGCCCAAATTCCCGCAATCATGCTAACCGGTCATGGCGGTGAAGAAAGTGAAGTTCTCTGCCTCGAAGCCGGCGCGGACGATTTCGTCACCAAACCGATTAACACGGCAGTGTTGCGCGCGCGGATTGAGACTCAGTTGCGGCTGCGCTCCATGCGTCGTCAATTACAACATCAAAATGAGGAACTGGAAGAGTGGCGTCAGAATCTGGAGCGCGACCTAGCCGCCGCCAGGTTGACGCAGCAATCGCTCATTCCGCAAAAGCCGCCCGCGCTTCGAGGGTGGGAGGTGGCCGCTAGTTATCGACCGGTCATTCAAGTGGGCGGTGACATTTATGGCTGGCTGCGAATGCGCGATAGTCGGATTTTATTCTGGATTGCTGATGCAACGGGTCATGGCGCGTCTGCCGCGCTGCTCACGGCCCTGGCAAAACTTCTTTTTCACCACGGCAGTGTGGAGCACGATGCGCCGGCCTCAATCATGCGAGCAGTGAACAGTGATTTCCGCAATATTTTCGGCACGCGTTCGTTTATGACGGCCATGTGCGTCGCGCTCGATCCGACCAGCGGACGCGCGAACGTGGTCGGCGCGGGACATCCGCCGCTTCTGGTGGCACGCCATGATGGCGGCACGGATCCAATCCCATCTTCGGCCCCACCCCTCGGTTTAGTAGAACGCGCACAGTTCATCGAGACGATTGTCGATCTTCGCCGCGGAGACGCATTCGTTCTATATACCGACGGTTTGTTTGGCGCCGCCAACGGTGAGAAACCGCGGCTGACGCCGGAGGATCTGGCCAAAATGATCGATCTCTCCGCGCCCAGCGCGGAAGCGCTGCTAATGAGCATGATGAATCAGGCGACACCTGCTGATGGCGAGCATTCTTTGCCGGATGACGTGGCAGCGGTGGCCATCCGCCGGACGGCCTAGAAAAATTTTCTTATTTCTTTAAAATTAGTATTGCCCTCTAACGAGCGAAGCATTAATCAGCCTTTATGCCGAAAACCAAAAAAACTTCTAAACGCAAACTAAATCCTGCCTTCATGAGGCCGGTGCAACCCGATGACAAACTCGCGGCCATTGTTGGTTCGACGCCGTTACCCCGTTCCGAGCTCACCAAAAAGCTTTGGAACTACATTAAGAGGCACGGCCTTCAGGACAAAAAAAAGAGAACCATGATCAATGCTGATGAATCTCTCAAACCGGTATTCAACGGCAAGAGTCAGGTCAGCATGTTCGAGATGACCAAGCTCGTCTCGGGACATATTCGCTAAATTCGAAACCGCTTTTAGCCCGGCGTTTCGATGCCGGGCTACCGTTGTTGGGCGCGCGACGCGGAACCATTCCGGCGAGGATCGTGCGTTCTCCCGCTCTTGCGCCGGGGAACAGCTTAGTTGAGATTGCTCGAGTGAAAAACTATCGATCGATCTTTCTTCTTGCTGCAGTCATCGGTTTCGCCATCACAACTTCCGCGCAGACCAAGCCCGGGTGGCTGAGCGATTACAAGAAAGCGCAGCAAGAAGCTAAGGCGAACAATAAACTCGTGCTTCTCGATTTCACCGGCTCGGATTGGTGTGGCTGGTGCATGAAGTTAAACAGAGAAGTTTATTCCCAACCACAGTTCAAGGATTACGCGAACAAGGCTCTCGTGCTTTTGGAAGTGGACTTCCCGCGCCAGAAAGTGCAGAGCCCAGAAACCAGGAAACAAAATCAAGAGCTCGCGCGGCAATACCAAGTGGAAGGATTTCCAACCATTGTCGTGCTCAATGGCGACGGGCGTAAGCTTTGGCAGTACGACGGTTACTTCGCCGATGGGCCGGCAGCTTTCATTGCGCAACTGGAAAAATTGCGCAAAGGCTGACCGCCCATCGTCGATCTTAGTTCACTTTCCCGCCTTCAAATGCGCGCTGGAGCACGTCCGCAAGTTCGCGACGCGTGAATGGCTTGGGCAAGGCGCCGCGAAATCCGTAGGTTAGAAATTCCGAGAGGGCGGCTTCATCGGAGTAGCCGCTGCAAATGATCGCAGTAACATTTGGATCGAGACTGCGAAGCCGCGCAATCGTGGCGAGACCGCCCATCCCACCGCGGACGGTCGCATCGAGAATGACTGCCTGAAAATTCTCGCCTGCACGTAGAGCACGCTCGTAGATCTTCACCGCTTCGAGCCCATCCGGCACGGCGGTTACCTCGAAGCCGAGAGTGCCGAGCAGTTGCGAAGTGAGTTCACGGATGGCCGTTTCGTCGTCCATCACCAGGATGCGCTGATGATTAAACCGGAAGGGACGCTTCGTAATTCGCGGCCCGGGCGCGCCGAGTCCATGTTCGGCCGGGAGATAGAAAGCGAACGTCGATCCTTCCCTGGAAGAACTCTCAAGGTGCAGCATTCCGCCGTGCCTCTTCACGATTGAATAGCTGATAGCCAAGCCCAGGCCGATCCCGGTTGGCTTGGTTGTGAAATAGGGATCGAAGATCTTCGTGGCCAATTCCGGCTCTATCCCACAACCGCGGTCGGTAATGGTGATTTTGATGTAACGCCCAGCCGGAAGTAGCGCGCCAAGTTTGTCTTCGAGTTCCACGTTGCGCGCGGAGATGCGAACGGCGCCGCCGTGAGGCATCGCTTCGCGCGCGTTGATCATGAGCGCGTTAATCACTTGCTCGATCTGCCCCTGATCGACTTCGGCTTTCCAAAGATCAACCGGGACGTCGAGGTCGGCGCGCAAACTGGAGCCATGGAGGGAGAATTCAGCCGCCTGGCCAAGCAAATCCGAGATCGAGGCGATCCGCTTGAGCGGCGCGCCGCCTTTCGAAAAAGTGAGCAACTGACTTGAGAGATGAGCGGCGTGTTGCGCGGCCTGACCGGCTTTGGAAAGAAACGAAAGCAGACTGCTCGCATCGTTGGGTGCTTCGATCTGCGCTAGGCCGATGTTGCCTGAGATGACCGTCAAAATGTTATTTAGATCATGGGCGATGCCGCCCGCAAGGGTACCAAGCGACTCGAGCTTGTCGGTCGTGAGCCGCTCTTCCTCGGCGCGTTTGCGCTCAGAAACGTCACGGAAAAAAACCGACACTCCGCCGCCGCTCGGATATGCGCGCATCTCGAACCAAACCTTGCCCGCGGGGTCGCTCGCTTCGAATTCCACCGGCATTTGGTCGGTCATCACGCGGCGATAATTCACTTCGAAGGGCGATCCATTCAGCTCCGGAAACTCTTTCCAAAGTTCTTTGCCGATAACCTCATCACGCCGGCGGCCAAGGAGCGTCTCAGCTTCAGGGTTGAGATAAATAAACCTCCATTCCCGATCGACCGCAAAAAATGCGTCCGTCGTCTTCTCCAGGATCTCGGTCATGGCACGAGCCGACTCCTGCAAGGCAACGCGCGCCTGATTGCGTTCCGCGAGTTCCCGGATTTGCCGCTCCGCCACGCACAGCCGCACATTCAACAATGCGAGATCGAGCGGCTTGGTGAGATAGTCATTCGCGCCTGCTGCCAGCGCCTGTCCCAAATCTTCAGTATCCTCGCGCGCCGTGACGAGGAGAATAAACATGTCATCGCCACGCGGCTTGGCACGCAGCTCCCGACAAAATTCGATCCCGCTTTTCCCAGGCAACATCCAATCGAGAATCAGGAATGGGAACGCCTGGGCCGCGATCGCTTGTTCGGCCTCTTCCGCACTGTCGACCGCGACGACCTCGTGTCCGCGCCGCTCGATAAAGCGTTGCAAATTTTTGCGGCTCTCCTGATGATCCTCAACGAGCAATATTCTCATCCTTGGAATTTTCCCCGATCCAAAAAACTTCCCGAATTCAATCTCCAGGGCCGCGCCGTGGCACAGCGGATCGCCATTTTAGCGAGCAAGATGACTGCCAAGACGAGCGCAATTCGCCGCGGCTTCTCCATTACTTTACTACTCCCGTCTGCCTTGCGTTACGAGGCGCCTCTGCTAGATACACGCATCCAGTTCGCCGCTTCGACTCATGTCTGTTTCGCGTTTTCTCTTCTTCTGTTCCCTCGGACTCCTCGCGGGGCATCTCACTTGCGCGAACACCACGATTGCATCGCAAGTCGCGGGAAAGAATAAGCCGGCCACGCCGGCCGAGCCGCGCATCACGTTCAACTGGGTTCATGTCGATGGACCGTACATCGCGATGACTTTTGACGACGGGCCAAACGCAACGCTCACCCCGAAACTGCTCGATATCCTTGCGGCCCATCATATTAAAGCGACTTTCTTCGTGATCGGCGAAAACGTCGCTCAACACCCCGAGGTCGTTGCGCGCGCGGCGCGCGAAGGTCACGAAATTGGGAACCACAGTTGGTCGCATCCAAATTTTGGCAAGATGTCCGATGATGGCGTGCGTCGTGAACTGCGGCGAACGGAGGACGCCATTAAGAGCGCCACTGGCGGGACAGGGCTAACGTTGATGCGGCCGCCTTATGGATCGGTCACCGCGCGCCAGAAGCGTTGGATCCACGATGAGTTCGGATACCAAATCATTCTCTGGGACGTCGATCCGCTGGATTGGAAGCGGCCTGGCCCCGCTGTGGTTTGCAATCGCATCCTTAAAGAAACTCGACCCGGCTCGATTGTGCTGTCCCACGATATCCATCCGGGAACGATCGAGGCGATGCCATCCACTTTCGATCAGCTCGAAGCAAAAGGTTTCAAATTCGTGACCGTGTCCGAATTGATTCGCATGGCGACTTCGGAACCGCCGAAGCCCGCGCCCGCCGAACGCGTGAATGTTACCGCACCAATCAGCCCTCCGCCCTCAAGATCGACAACTCCCAATCCCGAATCTTCGCCGAACGGTTAGTGATTGCGGATGATCGCGGATCAATATCTGCAGCTTCGGAGCGAGCTCGAAACTGCGCTCGCTGGTCTGCTCAAGCTCGGTTCGGAAATGCGCCGTGCTACATCGTGGCTCGAAACTCTTCAGGGACTCCTCACTGACGTTCGTGAGCCGTTGCTCATCGTGGTGGTTGGCGAAGTGAAGTCTGGAAAATCGTCACTGCTGAATGCTCTCTTCGCTCAGGAGTTTGCCAAGGTGGACGTGCTGCCCGCGACCGACCGCATTTATATTTTTCGACATGGGCCCGAGGAAAAATCGGTCGAAGTCTCGCCGCGCTTGACCGAGCGGTACTTGCCGATCGCGTTCCTGCGCGATTTCAATGTGGTCGATACGCCGGGAACAAACACAATGGTCTCGGAACATCAAAGCATCACGGAGAACTTCGTCCCGCGCGCCGACGTTGTTCTCTTCATTTTCTCGGTGGTGAATCCCTGGACCCAGTCCGCTTGGGATTTCCTGGGCTTCGTGCAAAAGAAATGGCTCAAGAATGTAATTTTCGTTTTGCAACAAGCGGACCTGCGTGAGCGGGCCGAGGTCAACATCATCCGGCGGCATCTCGAAGATACGGCTATGCGGAAACTTGGCTTTACCCCGCCTATCTTTGCCGTCTCCGCCCGGGACGCGTTGCTCGCTCGGACGACTGGACTGGACAAGGAACGGCTCTGGAGGGAGAGCCAATTCGGTCCACTGGAAGAGCAGATCAACTTAATTGTAACGGAGTCCGGCGGGCGTTCTCTCAAGCTTCGCTCAGCGTGCCAGAGTGGACAGGTGATGCTCGATGAGATCACGAGCGAGCTCCGAGCATCTCTCGATGTCATTGCGCATGACGAAGCGCGGTTGGCGCATGTCGAGCTGTTTGTTCTGGCCCGCAAAGATCAAACGTTGCGACAAGTGGCCGGTCTGCTTCGCGGAGTCGAACAAGGGTGCCGCGAAGGTGCGGCCCAAGGCTTGAGACTTCTTGAGGAGAAACTCTCGCTTGCGCAGACATGGAAAATCCTCTTTAGCCGCACGCGATGGCAGCGCGAGTTTCAATCGGAGATTGAAATGAAGCTGCGACAATCGGTCCAACAGCAGGTGGAAGATGCGGTGCATTTGCTGGAAGCGGATTTGCGCGGACTTTGGCCGCAATTGCACGATATGATCGACCAGCAATTGGCAAGTGACCTCAAAACCCAGGTGCCACGCGCACTTCCTGATTTTGCACGACAAAGGCGTGAACTTCTCCAATCGATTCAACTGACCGTGAGCGAACGTGTCTCAGGGAAAACCGTGGAAGAACAGCTCGCGCAACTCTTCCGCGAGACTTCGGCGCGGCTGCGGGTGCCGGCGAGCGTGGCTGCAGCAGGTGGAATCGCGACAGTGATCGCGGCCATGACTAGCGCAGCCGTGGCCGACGTCACTGGCGTCTTGGCGGCGTCGGCTGCAGTCGTCACGACAATCGTTGCATTCAACCAGCGGAGAAAAATCCTGCGCACCTATGAGCAGCAGATGGAAGCAAAAGGCTCCGGGTTGATGCAGGCGATTGAGCAACAACTCAATGACGCCATTGACGTATTTTACAGGGAAGTGTCGACCGCGTTTCAACCATTGTCCGCGTTCTGCGTCGCGCAACGCCGAACTTGCGAGCCGTTCCTACACCGGGCGGAAGAGCTGCAGCGGAACTTCGCTGGCTTGGCGTCGCTGCTCAGCTAACGTTGCCGCCGTTTCGCGGGCGCCGCCGTCGGAGCGCTATTTCTTCGCGTTGGCCGAGGTCTGTTGAACCAGCGGTTTCTCGAGTTGCCGCCTCGCGATAACGAAATTGTTGTTTTCTCCGTAGCTCCGCCAGGGGCCTGGAGGCACATCGCGCACGTCGACAAACTGCCAGTCAGTTACATCAGTCGGCGCAAGCCCAAGGTAATCGCGAACGGCAGGAGAAACATCCAGCCCCGCGCCATGGTTCAGGTTCGGCTTGGGCCGTTCGTTTTGAAAGACGTATTGAAAATGATCAGTGCGAAATGGACCGCAATCTTCCCATTGCGCGTAGCAAGTGCGATTGCGCTTGCGAATCGCAATCCAGCGATGCTGGCAAACCGATTGCCCCGGTCCGGCGTACGCCTGCTTAAACCATGGGATGACAAGCGGCGCTTCTGGCTTGAACTGGCCGTGCGTAACGTCGTTGTACGGCAGCGCGCAGTAGAATGGATTTTGATGGGGAATGAAGGCAATCGGGATATAATTGCGCCGGGACGACGCATCGGGGTTATCGAATCCACCGTACGCCGCAGTCCAATTCGCGTCCCACGAGCTCTTGTAATTGGGGACCGGATTGTTGCCCCCAGCCTGTTCTCCAATCCAAAAAACCGTAGTGACGATGTTGATTTTCCATGCAAAGCGGGTCGTCGCCGGTCGCGAAGAGGTTGGGACAAACACCTGCGGCTCGACCTTTAAAAGCGCTTGTTCGCGCAGTTTCATCGCGTACCTGGCAAAATCCGCCGAGGTCGCATATGGCGAAGTCGATTGATCCTCGGCCTTAATCGCGCCCACGATCGCGGGAATAAAACAAAACGCTAAAAGCCTCTTCATGTGCAAATTAGCCTGTTCATGTCCAAATTGCCCCACCCTTTTATCCGATCACCGGCCTTGAGGCAAGGTATTTTCCATGTCAAAAACCTGCCCTCGGATGGGAGATCGACCATAGAAGCACTATCCATTCCACGCTCGCCCCCAGCTGAGCAACGTTTCCTGTTTGAATTGTCGATCTTCCGTTTTGGGATAATCGAGCGTGAAATGAAGACCACGGCTTTCTTTGCGAGTTAACGCCGAATCGACAATCAGCGCCGCCACCGTGGCCAGATTACGCAGCTCCAAGAGATCGACCGACACTTTGAAATTCCAATAGAACTCACGAATTTCACGCTGGAGATTTCGCAAGCGTGCGCTCGCCCGCTGCAGCCGCTTGTCCGTGCGCACGATGCCAACGTAATCCCACATTAGGCGCCGGATTTCGTCCCAGTTGTGATAAATCACGACCAGCTCATCCACGTCCTGCACGTCGCCCGATTCCCACTCAGGCAATGAAATCTTTCGTGCCCCATGCGACGGCGGTTGGATGCGCACGGACGCTTCCGCAGCGCGATGCGCAACCACCAAACCCTCGAGCAGCGAGTTGCTTGCTAGTCGATTTGCTCCATGCAATCCGGTGCACGCCACTTCACCGATCGCGTACAGCCCGGCCAAACTCGTCGCGCCGTTCACGTCTGTTTTGATGCCGCCGCATTGATAATGCGCCGCCGGCACCACCGGAATCGGCTGCTTCGACATGTCGATTCCAAATCTCAAGCACGTTTCGTAAATGTGCGGGAAACGTTCCTGAATGAACTCTGGCGATCGGTGCGTGATATCCAGGAAAACGCATTTCGCGCCGGACCGCTTGATCTCGGCATCAATCGCACGGGCGACTATGTCCCGCGGCGCGAGCGATCCGCGTGTGTCGTGGCGTTTCATGAAATCTTCGCCGCGATCGTTCCGCAAAATTCCCCCTTCGCCACGCACCGCTTCTGAAATCAAAAACGATTTGGCTTTCGCGTGAAACAAACACGTTGGATGAAACTGGATAAATTCCATGTTCGCAATCAGCGCGTCAGCGCGCCACGCCATCGCCACGCCATCGCCCGTCGCGATGTCCGGATTGGTCGTGTAAAGATACACTTTCCCGCAACCGCCAGTAGCAAGCACAATCCGATCCGAGCGGATCGTTTCGACTTGGCCCGTTTTTTCGTCGAGAACGTATGCGCCCAGACAACGATCTTCCGTCGCAAAACCAAGTTTGCCCCCGGTGATTAAATCGACCGCCATGTGATTTTCCAAAAGATCGACATGCGATTGCCGGCCAAGCTCATGCAGCAAAGTGTTTTCAATCTCCTTGCCAGTTACGTCCTGCACGTGCAGCACGCGCCGCTTCGAGTGACCGCCTTCGCGGCCAAGATCAAGCTCACGATGTCCGGAGACTTCGCGCTCGTCAAAATGCAAGCCAAGATCGACAAGGTCGCGAATTCGCTCCGGCCCTTCCGTTACGATCGCGCGAACAGCCTTTTCGTCACACAACCCCCCGCCTGCTTCGAGCGTATCGCGCACATGCAACTCAAACGAATCCTCGTCGCTCGTCACGCACGCGATTCCGCCCTGTGCCCAGGCCGTGTTCGTGTCTGCGCCTTTGCGCTTCGTGATCACGGCCACTGATCCATGCTTCGCCGCCTTCAAAGCGAAGCTCAGACCAGCAATGCCGCTACCGATCACGACGAAATCGTATTCCTTCACGCGAGCAGGATGTTGTCGATCAAACGAGTCTTGCCGAAGAAAACCGCCAGTGCCAGCAACGAATTTGGCCTAACGACTTCGATCGGCTGCAAATTTGTTTCATCGACAAGATCGACATAATCGATCCGCGCTAGCGAGGCCGAACCAATCGTCGCGCGCGCAAGATCGACAATTATTTTCGCGGCTTTTTCACCGGCTTTTGCCCGTTCCACCGCCACTAACAACGCCCGTCGCAAAACCGTCGCCTGTTTTCGCTCCTCCGCGTTCAGATATTGATTGCGCGAACTGCACGCAAGCCCGTCATCCTCGCGAACAGTCGGCACACCCACAATGTCGATCCTAAAATTGAGATCCCGCACCATCCGGCGAATGATTGCGAGCTGCTGAAAATCTTTTGCGCCAAACACGGCGGTATTCGGTTCGAGAATGTGGAACAGCTTCACCACCACCGTGCAAACCCCGCGAAAATGTCCCGGGCGCGATTTACCGCAAAGCATCTTCGACAGCTTGGTTTCCTCGACAAACACCCCGCGATCCTTCGCATACATTTCCGCTGCCGTCGGCCGAAATAAAAGATCGACATCTGCATTTCGGCAAAAATCTTCGTCTTCTGCCTCCGGCCGGGGATATCGTTCGTAATCGCTTCCTGGCTCAAACTGTAGCGGATTCACAAAAATGCTCACCGCCACTTCGCCGGCGCGCCCGGCGCGCTCACGTGCGACTCGAATCAATTCACGGTGAGCCTTGTGCAATGCCCCCATCGTCGGCACCAGCACACGTGGTTTTTCCGCGCGCTTGTGCGACGAAGCGTTCACGCTCGCGACCGTCGTCAGAATCTTCATTACAAAAAATCGCGACCTTAATTGTCGATCTATTCGAGCCAAATCGCTTGTCGCCCGAAGTGAAATTTTTTGTGCTGAAAATTTTGCCAACTCGCACGGCTCGCCAACTCGTCCAATTCCGCAACGGAAAATGCACGCGCGGCGGAAACGCGCCCGTCATAGCGCGTCATCGGTTCACGAAAAATGAGTGCGGTCAGAAGATAAACGCCGATCGTGGCGAGAAGTCCGCGTCGCAGATCGGAAACGAGAACAAATTTTCGCGAAAGTTCGCGACAACGTCGCAAGAGGCGCACGGCATCAACATCGCTGAAATGATGAAGCGCAAGCGAACAAAGCACGATGTCGTAGGGCTCCGCAGGCCGCCATTCCAAGATGTTTGCATCAATATACGAAATTTCCGGATAGTTACCGCTTAAGTTTCTCGCAATCTCCAGTGTAGCTGGTTGTCGATCTAACGCGTCAACCTCGACCTTCGCACCGATCTTTTGTGCGTAATCAACAATCAATCGCGGAATGTCGCCTGAGCCAGTCGCAAGGTCGACAATGCGCACGTGATCGCCCGGTTCAATCCAGCAACGCAAAAAATTCCGAACAAGGCAATGACTGCCGAAGAACCGATTTAGCCGGCGTATATTTCGAAGGTCGTTTTCCAGCTCAGAAGAAACTGGCTGCGGCCGATCCATCAGTTCCGGCTTCGCCGGATCGAATTGCCGCTTCATTTAGCTGTAGCCGGGGTTTATGGATGCCGAAAGCGTTGCAAACAAATGCGACTGTAGGGGACGCTGTTAGCGTCCCGCTCCGCAATTGGGAAGCAAACTGCTTCCCCTACAAAAGAAACTTTTGCCACGAGTCGGGTAGCGGTGCGGTCTCGATCTCGCTCGCGATGCGGCCTTCGAATTCGGGCCGAAAGATCGTGCTCGTCCCGTACACCATGATCACATCTTCCGAGCCTTCCACGCGAATGGCGTGCGCGACGCCGGGTGGAACCACGATGCCAACGTTGTTGGCGCTACGATGATTGTCGCCATCGACGAAGAAACGCATGAGGCGCCCGGGAAGCCCGGCACGGACGTCGAGCAGCAGCATCTCAGCGCGCCCTTGTACAAAAAACATCACGTCCCATTGCTCGTCATCGTAAGGACGCAACGAATAATTTTGCGGCTCGGTAACGAACAGGCGTCGCTGCCATTTCCCCGTGTTTGTCTGGGGAGGAATGCTCGGCGGATGGATGTGAAATCCTTTGGCGCTCTGGGCAAACATGCGCGCAGCCGACCATTGTTTCGGCCAAAGCCCGATTTTGGCGAGAATTCCCTCATCGCGGCGGACAAATTCGCCGAAAACTCCGCGGTGACGCTGCGGATAAATTGCTCGGGCAAAAATTTCCACGCCTGGAATCCAGATGGTTTTTATCTCGAGCTTGTGTCGATCGGCCGCCGCCAGTTCCCCGGCGTCAACTCCGAAGCGGGCGAGCCGCTGCGCCAATGAACCTGCCTTGTAATCGCGAGCGGAGAGCGCTTTTCGCGCGGCCCCGCTCAGACCGGCCCATACGTTTGTTTCGCGTTTGCTCATCTCGATCTTGTAAAGCCGCTTAAGTGCCTAACGAGAAATCGGCGCGTTCGCGAGAAAGATTTGGATTGTAATAAGGATCGCGCTCCAAAACGCCGGCCCAGCGTTGGCGAATGACCTCGGCCTCCGCTGCCTCGACGTTGCAACGCCGGCTGGTCGATTCGTAGTGATACAATTTTGCGAAAGGCGTGTAAACGATGAGATAGCCGGCGCGCCCCATCTTGAGGCAAAGATCGACATCGGCAAATGCATCCGGCAGCGATTCTTCATCAAAGCCGCCGACCTCTTCAAAGACTTTGCGCCGCGTCAAGAGACACGCGCCGGAGACCGCACTGTAATTTCGCATGATCTGCAATTGCCGGCAGACGCCAGGGTGCTCCGCCGGAAAACCGCGAAAGGCCGGCTGCGCGATTCCATTCTCGCCGAGAACAACCCCGGCATGCTCGATCGTCTCATCCGGATTCACTAACCGCGCTCCGACCGCGCCGACTTCCGGCCGCTGCACATGCTCGGCCATGGAGGCGAGCCAATCGGGTTCGATCGCCTCAATGTCATTATTCAAAAAGAGCAGCCAGGGACTCTCGGTTTGCTCGACGGCGAAATTGTTGATCGCCGAATAATTGAACGGCCCTTCATAATGCAGAAGCTGGTGTTCGGACCGGCCGAAGTAAGCACCCGCCTCCTCCGATTGGCGATCGTTGCCGACAACGACGATCTCATAATTCGGATAGATTGTGCTGGTCGCGATGCTCTCGATGCAGCGCGCGAGCAACTCGATGCGATGGTGCATCGGAATGATGATGGAAATTTTCTTCGCCTCGGCAAGTTCCCGCTTCACCCAATAAGTGTGCGTGTGCCACTCGATAGCGACGTGACCCTTGATGCCTTTTCGCCGAAGGTGTTCGCCAACGGCGCGCCGTCCGGCGTCGAATTGCCCAGGTTTTTGCCGAAAGCCACTCGAGCTTGAGCTTGCGCTTCGCCGCCAATGGTACAGCACGTGCGGAATGTGATGAATCCGATCGGTCTGCTCGATCGCGCGCAGGAGAAGATCGTAATCCTGCGAGCCATCGAATTGGGAAGAGAACCCGCCGATCCGCCGGACAAGTTCGCGCCTTATGGTAATAAAATGGCAGAGATAATTGCAGGCTAGGAAGAAGTCTGGCGACCAATCGGGTTTAAGCATTGGATCGGTAAAACCTTCTTCCGTAAGCTTGTCTTCGTCGGAGTAGATAAGATCGACATTGGAATGCGTCTGAAGCAATTTCGCCGTTTCGAAAAGCGCATCCGGCTCGAGCAAGTCATCATGATCGAGCAGGCCGATCCATTCGCCCTGCGCTTCGGCAAGGCCACGATTCGACGCTACAGAAATGCCCCCGTTCTGCTCAAGGCGAATCAAACGGATGCGCGCGTCACGTGAGGATTGCCGGCGTAAAACCTCGAGCGTCTCGCGATTTATAGACGCATCATCAATGAGGATCAGTTCCCAATTCTCGTAAGCTTGCGCGAGGACGGAGTCGATCGCCTCCCTAAGCCAAGCGCCCGGAGTGTTGAAAACCGGCGTGATGATGCTGATAAGAGGCCGGTAGGAAAAAATGCGTGACTCTTCCCGCATGCTGCGCGCTTGAGCCGGCGAGACGCGATGCCGATCCAACCACGCTTGATATTCAGTCTTCGCAGGCTGAGGCGATGGCCAGCGCGGCAGTCCGAAGCGCTTTCTGATTTCTCGAAAAAGAGTCTGGGGCAATCGATAAGGCGCGAGCAACACCTGACCGATCCTGCGCTCCGGAGAGCTGCGCAATGCTCGCCTTTCCCGCTTTAGCTCCCGCAGTTCGCGCCTGGCCTGCTTCAATTTCAGCAAACTTTCTTCAAGCCGCGCAATGTGCCGGTCCGCTTCGTCGAGCTCGGACGTGCGCGCACGCAACGCTCGTTGCAGATGATCCACCTGAGACTGGAGACGAGCGACAATCGCTTCCTTCGCGGCCGCGCTACCCATTGGATTTGAAGCGGTTTGCAACACTCGCACAGTATATTAATTGAAGCGCGGCGCAGGCAAATTTACGCTGCCATGCCGCTGCGCCATACTCCCAACGATCCTGCATGCTCGATTTTTCAATTTATCTCCTCTATCGCGCGGGCACGGTGCTTCTGGCAGCGCTGCCTTTGCGCGCGCTTTTTGCGCTGGGAAACGTCTCCGGGTTTTGTGCCTGGATCATTCTCGGAAAATATCGGCGCCTGGCGCTGCGAAATACTTCGATCGCGTTCGGAAATGAAAAATCGGCGCGCGAATTGCGCCGTCTTGTCCGCCGCCATTTTCAGCGCCTGGGCGCGAACCTCCTCTGCAGCGTTAAATTCAGTGTTGTGCGACCGGAAAAGATGGAAGCGTGGGTCGAGACGGAAAACCTCGATGTGGTACATCGGCAATTGCGCGCCGGCCATCCCGTCGTGCTCATCTTGAGTCATCTCGGCAACTGGGAATTGTTTGCCCAGTTTCTCCCGAGGCTCATCGGCTACGTCAGAAATAGTACGATTTATCAAAAGCTGGGTAACCGTTTTATCGATGAACACGTCCGCCGTTTGCGCGGCCGCGCCAGGGTCGAAATGTTCGATCGCAAAGAAGGTTTCCAAAAGGCCATCGAACTCCTTCGCGGCGGCGGCGCCATCGGCATCCTGAGTGACCAACATGCCGGTGATCATGGGTTGTGGGTTCCGTTTTTCGGGCGGCTGGCATCGACCTCTCCGCTGCCTGCGCTCTTGGCGAAACGCACTGGCGCAACATTGATTGGCATAGCTCTCTACACGAGCGGCACGGCGCGTTGGCGCATGGTTGTAACGGAGCCTTTGCAGACCGCCGACCAATCAGTGGAATCGTTGACCGCGAAAGCCACCGAAATTGTCGCGCAACAAATTTGTCGTGCGCCGGAAGACTGGTTTTGGGTGCACAATCGCTGGAAAACTCCGCGGCCTAATTTCCTTCTCACGCGCTACAAACGCGGGGTCTATCTGCCTTCCAATGTTTCGGCTAAAGATTTACAGCCGTTCCGCATCCTCATTCGCGCGGGCAATTGGCTGGGCGACGCCGCGATGAGCGTGCCGGCGGTTCGCGCGATCAAGGCCGGGCGTCCAGATGCGCACATTACAATCGCCGCGCCGGCGAAGATTGCCTCGATGTGGAAGTTAGTTGCGGAAGCGGACGAAGTTGTGTCGCTGCCCAATAAGTCCCTTCTTGCGGCGGTCCGCACGATTCGGCGGCAGTCGAGGTTTGACGCGGCGATTCTCTTTCCCAATTCATTGCGCACAGCGTTGGAAACTTGGCTGAGCGGAATTCCTCGACGGGTCGGTTATCGCGGGCATTTCCGCAGTTGGCTCTTGAACCAGATCGTGCCTGATCGCGAAATTCCAGGGCCAATCGAACATCAGGCAGATCGTTATTTGCGAATGGCGCGCGAACTCGGGGCGAGCGTAGCAGACAAGGAGCGGCTGTTTTCAACCGCTGGGGCGATTAACAATCGACTTTCCTTGATTTCCGGCGCGACGGAAGCCCGGCTTAAGATCGGTCTCTGTCCCGGCGCCGAATACGGCCTGGCCAAACGATGGTTGCCGGAGCGCTTCGCCGAGGTCGCAGCAGCGATCACCGCGCAATCGTCCGTGCAGTGGATTCTTTTCGGCACGTCGAAAGACGTGACAATCGGCGAGCAGATTTCGAGCGCGCTGGGCGACACCTGCGTAAATCGGATCGGCCAAACCACTCTCGACCAGTTGATCGACGAGCTGCGCGACTGCCGTTTGCTGCTGACAAATGACACCGGCACGATGCATCTCGCTTCGCTGCTCGGAGTGCCGGTTGTCGCGATCTTTGGTTCCACCGAGCCGCGACTCACCGGGCCACTCGGCATGAGTGACACTATTTTGCGACATCAGGTGGAGTGCAGCCCCTGCTTCCTGCGTGAATGTCCGATCGATTTTCGCTGCATGAAGGCCGTGAGCGTCCAGGAAGTTATCGATGCCGTCTTGTCGATCTTGCAGAGATCGACATCTCCTCCTGCGGCACCCCAAAAAGGGGATGCACAATGATTACCGTTGCTTTCAGTGAGCCTTACGGAATGATTGCTCCGCATGCTCTCCGCCGATGCGCCACGCATTCGCACCGAAGTGCGAGTAATGTTTTTCGATACCGATTGCGGAGGCGTCGTGCACAACATCGCCTATCTGCGCTTCATCGAGATCGCTCGGACGCTGCTCGCTGAGGAACTCGGCCTCCGCCTCGCGCAAATGACTGAAGACAAAAAATATCCCGTCGTCGTGCGCACTGAGATCGACTATCGACGCGCCGCCAAACTCGGCGATCGACTCGTGGTCGAAGGCTGGCTCGACCAACTGGAACGGGCGCGATTTTGGTGCGCATTCCGCATCGTTCGTCCGAAAGATGATGCGTTGATCTCCGAATGCCGCCAGACACTGGCCCTCATCGAGATGCCAGCGGGAAAATTGGTGCGTTTGCCGGAAGACTGGGAAAAATATCGGACACCCGAAGCAAACACTCGCCTGAGCGCGCCTATCGTCGAGCGCGCCCGCCGGACGGCCTAACGAATCGATGGTCGCTGGCGCTCGTACTTTCAGCATTGAAGAGACTCTTCTCGAGCCTCCCGCCATCAATCCGCCGCCGACACGCCACGCTCTTTTTGTTTTTTTGATTGCGCTGGCGGCGTTATTGCACCTGACGACGATCGGCTGGGGCGATCTCTATGGCCACACCGAAGGACAGTACGCCGGTGCGGCCCGCGAAATGATCGAGGCACGTCAGTGGCTCTCGCCTACCAACGATGGTCTTTCGCGCCTGCAAAAACCGCCGCTGCTTTACTGGCTGATTATCGCGTCGTTCAAGTTCTTCGGTGCCAGCGCGGCTGCCGCTCGCCTTCCTATCGCGCTGGGAACGATTGCGACCGTGGCCGTGACGTTTCTAATCGGAGAACGGCTGGCCGATTATTGGCGCGGCTTCCTGGCCGGCCTGATTTATCTCTGCTCGTGCGGCGCTTTTTTGCTCGGACGGATCATCATGCCCGAGCCTGTTTTCAGCGCCTTCGTCGCGGGCGCGATTTTCTGCGGCGTGTGCGGTTATCAGCGCCGGCGTTTTCGCCGCTTCTGGTTCCTCGGTTTTTGGCTCTGCGCGGCGCTCGCTTGCCTGACTAAGGGTCTGCACGGTTTGATTTGTCCGGCCGCGGTTTTTGTGCTGCTCGCGTTATTGTATCGAGAGGCGCGCCTCCGCTTCCGCCCGCTCCTTCATTGGTCTTACGTGTCGATCTTCTTGCTGATGGTGGCCCCGTGGTACATTTGGGCGGAATGGCACTTCCCCGGATTTTTTCGCCAGTTGGTGGGCGTAGAATGGCTGGGCCACCTGCAGGCTGCTCCCGATGTGCCCGGTAGCGATAATGGCGTTCCTCGATTGCAATTTATCGCATTGCATTTCGCCTGGTGGTTCCCATGGTCGATCGCGCTTTTGCCCGGGGTGCTCTTGGCATGGCGGCGAGTGCTGCGGCCGCGCGAAATAGAATTCGCGGATGCTTTGCCCCTTTGCTGGATGGGTGTGTTTTTTTTGCCACTGCTTCTCCTCGGACAGCGCCAGGATTACTATTCGATGAGTATGTGGAGCGCATTTGCGCTGTGGGCGGCGACGGCGTGGCAAAGAATGCCGGGTCAACTGCGCGCGGCCGGTGCGAGCTTGCTCAACCTTGTCGGAATCGCCATCTGTTCCCTGGCGCTGCTGCTTCCGAAGGTGATCGGACAAATTGATGGGAGTTCTGGCGATGCAGATACGAGATGGACGACGTGGCGCGCCTTGCAACACATTCCCAGTCCAGCCTGGCTGGCCTTGCGGACAATGTTCGCGATCATCGGCGTCGCTCTCATTACTTTTTCCCTCCTCGCCCTCTATTTAATCGCGACGCGCCGGCCGAAACTCGCCTGCGTTGCGCTCGCGGCGGCCATGATTCCGACCGGGTTGAGCATGATCGACGGTGTCGCGCGCATGGGCCCGCACTTTTCCCTCGCTGACGCCGCGCGTTTTCTCAACGCCAGGCTTGGCGAAAAGGACGCAGTCATTTACGAGGGATCATTGGACGTCGGCAGCAGTCTTACGTTCTATTTGAATCGGCGGTTTTATCTCGTGAACCAGCCGCGCGATGACGAAATGCACGCCGCCTCAAAAACTGCCGACGTCATCATAGACGAGGACCTCGTTCTTAGAAAATGGGGCGACGCTGACGCTGTTTATCTAATCGTTGATCAAGGACGCCTCACTCACTGGCAAGATTTATTGACCCAACGCTTTCACATTTATCATCAAGTCACGGCCTGCGGCCCGTACGTTGTCCTGAGCAATCAGTTATAACGCTCTTCGGCCAAGACCCGTCCCCAAGATCTGCTCGCGCCAAATCCGGCGACGAGCACGATGAGAGCCGTCATTAAAATGCCCAACCGCTCGGTCGGCGCGCGTGGTGGCAGATGCGGGCGAACGATCTCCATTTGAAAAATTCGGCTCGCGGCCTAATGTGGCGGCTCATTTTCGCACCAAAACCAATTCATGTCGCAGCATCGCAGTTTAAAAGGGGCCAGCACCATCACCGCTAAGCGCAATGTCCTGAAGCGTTTTGAGCGGGTCGAGCTTCTTAAGAAACGCGCTCAATGGAAGGAAGGCAGCAAAGTTATTGGCCTCCCAAAAACCAAGCCGGAAGCGTAACGGGTTCGGCTTCGAGGACAGCGAAACGTGTTCGTGAATCTCGATCAACTCATCCGTGCCATTCAAGAGGAGTTAGGCGTCGGCTTTGACGGCAATGCCGTATTGGAGACTTGGATAGCAATTTACAATCTGATCTGCCCAAACCAGAGCGCGACTCCAGCTTTTGAGTGAAAGGATGGACGATCGGAGCGAGAAAGATTCGGGCAAAGGTGTTTGCGTCGGAAACGTGCGCTGGGTCCGTAGTAATCGGTGACGCCATGCGTCTCAATCGCTTCCTCGCCGCGGCCGGGATCGGGTCACGTCGGCAGTGCGATCAATTGATCGCGGCCGGTCGAGTCACCATCAACGGAGAGCGCTGCACGGACTTCAGCGCGCAACCGTCAGTCCGCGACCACGTGAAAGTGGATGGCAAACTCGTCCCCCGAAAGCTTCCCGGCTTGCACATTATTTTGCACAAGCCCGCCGGTTTCGTTTCGACCAGAAGCGATCCGCATGCGCGCGACATTATCTTTGATCTTTTACCCGCGAAATTTCCCCGTCTTTTCAATGTGGGCCGGCTCGATGCGCAAACCGAAGGCTTGCTCCTTCTTACCAACGACGGCGAACTTGCGCAACGGCTGACCCACCCGCGATACAAGATCGACAAGGAGTACGAAGTAATTTTGGATCACCCGTGGGACGCGGCTCTCACACCAAGATTATTGCGCGGAATTTTTCTCGACGGCCAAAAGGCACAAATTACCCGATTGCATTGCGTGACGCCGACCCGATTGCGCGTGGTCTTAAGACAAGGCGTCAATCGCCAAATTCGCCGCACGTTTGAAGCGGCTGGGTACCGCGTCAAACATCTTGTGCGAACGCGCATGGGAAATCTTCGCCTCGGCGATTTGCCGCGCGGTCATTGGCGCGCACTCACAAAATCTGAACTCACATCCTTGAAACGGTTGCGGAAGACAGGCGTCTCGCCTGTCATGGCGGACGGGCCTCCGGCCTGTCCGACAGCCGGGATGGCTGCCCGCCATCACACCCGAAGACGGCTCTCGTCCGGCACGTCTTTGAGTCGTGTGCGATGAAGATCGACAGCTGTAACGCACTGATCACAGGAGCTTCGGCTGGGATCGGACGTGAGTTCGCGCGGCAACTTGCGGGTCGCGTGCGGTCGCTCATTCTAGTCGCGCGACGCGAGGAAAGATTGAGCGAGTTGCGCGACGAACTAACGAGAAATCACTCTGATCTCACTGTTCACATTCGCAAAATTGATCTCGCTAACCCTTCGCAGGCCGAAGAACTGATCGCATGGCTTGAGTGCGAAAAGATCGATGTCGATCTTTTGATCAACAATGCCGGGCTCGGCGATCTCGGCCCGTTTGCGACGAGCGATCCTGGGCGCAATGAGCAGATCATGCTCGTGAACGTGATCGCGTTGACTTCGCTCACGCGCCATTTGCTTCCCCAGATGATCGCGAAAAAACGCGGCGCCATCTTGAACGTCAGTTCGTCCGCCGGTTTTCTGCCGATTCCCGGTTTCGCCGTTTACGCGGCAACCAAGGCTTATGTGACAAGTTTTTCCGAAGCGCTTCGCGCCGAGCTGCGCGGCACGGGCGTGAGCGTGTGCACGCTTTGTCCTGGACCGGTGCCAACCGAATTTCAGGAAGCCGCAAAACGTCCGGGCGGTCAGCCCGAAGGCGGCCCGGAATTTGTTCAGGTTTCGGCCGAGCGGGTCGTGCGCGACGCGCTCGCCGCGATTGAGGCCGACCGACCGCTGGTGATTCCGGGTTTTGTCATGAAAATCGGCATGTTTCTTGTCCGCATAACGCCAATGCCGGTCTTGCGATGGGCTGCGCGATTTTCGGAAAAACCGGGGTAAACCGTAGCCGCGGCGCCGCGGCTACGAGCAATACAAACAGGGCAACGAGGTTTCGCCGCTACGAAGATTTGTATTTGACCGAGCAACCGTACGGTTTCGTCGTCGGACGGGAAACCGGTTTACCGGCGAGTGATTCGTCGAGCGCGGCTTTGACGTAATTGGTCGAGCTTGGGATGTCGGCCGGATTAGGCGACGCTTTGCTGTCGATCGCGCCTTCGTAAACAATTTTACCTTCCGGATTGATTACGATCATGTCGGGCGTGTTCTTCGCGCCATAGCTGCGAGCAACCGTGCTCTCGGGGTCGAGGAGCAGAGCGGTCTGATGAGTTTTCCAGGACGCCATGATTTTGTTTGCCTGCTCGGGCGTCATATTCCCCTCGGCGCCGGGCGCATTGGAATCAATCGTCAGCCACACGATACCTTTGCCGGTATATTCCTGTTGCAGCTTCTGCATGTTGCCGCTGCCGTAGTGTTTTTTCACAAACGGACATTCCGGATTAAACCACTCGAGCACGACGTATTTGCCTTTGTATTGCGAAAGCGAATGCGTCCCGCCCTTCGCGTCAGTGAGCGAAAAGTCCGGGGCACTGCTGCCGACGGGCGGCACGTCAACGGCCAAAACGGCGGTGGCGGCGAGAGATGTGAGAATGGCTATAAGGGATTTTGTTTCCATAAGTTATTGTGAGGCGACAGTGCGCGAGATGGTTTCAAGTTTGTCTAGGATAATACTCTTGGTGAGCAACTCCGGAAATACAATGGGTTCTTCGGACTTGCCAGGGTAGAGCACGTATAGTGGGACACCTGGACGGCCAAATTGTTGCAATAATTTTGTGATGACAGGGTCGCCGTTCGTCCAATCGGCCTTGAGTTTAATAATACCGTGGCGCTGAAATGCTTCCTGCACGGCTGCGCTTTCCAGCACGCTGGCCTCGTTAAATTTGCAAGTGAGACACCAGGCCGCCGTAAAATCGACAAAGACGGTGTGGCCTTGGGTCAGCTCAGTTTGCAAACGCTCCGGCGTGAATGCCTGCCAGTCGCCGGACAATTGCGAACCGGCATTTGAGACTTTTGCGAAGGCGAACTTTTCGCCAATGAAATAGACGCCGCTCGCGGCGAGCAAGACCGCCATCGTGAGCGCGGCGATGACGCGCGTTCTTGTTGAAGCAACCGGCGCGAAGAATGCGCCTTTCATCCAGCAGATCACGCTCACAATTAGGAGAAAGCACGAAGCCCAGAGGATGCCGTCGAGACCACGCTGCGCACCGAGCACGTAGAGGAGAAAGAGCAGGGTCGCGAGAAGCAGGAAACCCATGAATTGTTTCACGTGCACCATCCACGGACCCGGCTTCGGCAGAAAGCGCAACCAGGCCGGTTGGGCACAGAGCAGTAAATAGGGAGCGCTCATCCCGGCCGCGATCGCCACAAACATCAACAAGATAATTGCCGGCGATTGGGTGAAGGCGAATCCAAGAGCGGTCCCGAGAAATGGCGCGGTGCACGGCGTTGCCAGCACGGTTGCGAAAACGCCTTGAAAGAATGAGCCCGCTTCACCCTCGTTCGCGGTCCAACTGAGCAATCCGCGCGCGGCAGGTTGCGGCAGCGAAATCTCAAACACGCCGAAAAGATTCAGGGCAAAGACCAGCACAACGACGCTCAGAAAAAGAACAAAGTAAGGATTCGTGAATTGAAATCCGCCCCAGGTAACCTCGCGGCCGGCAGCTTTAAGAACAATCAAAAGCAGCGCGAGGCCGACAAACCAGGCAAAGATTCCCGCAGCAAAGGCCAATCCGCTGCGGAAAATTTTCTGCCGGCTTTGGCCGGCGTGCTGGATGAAGCCGAAAATCTTGAGCGAGATCACCGGCAAAACACACGGCATCAAATTCAAAATGATGCCGCCGAGAAAACCGAAGAAAAGGAAAGTGAAGACTCCGCGTGCCGGAGCCGAACTCGCAGCCGAGGCGACGGCAGAACTCGCGATTTGCCACGCGGCGCGGTCATTCCCATTGGCGTGTTGAGCAAAGACGACAAGACCCTGGAGCGACGACAAATTCTTGTCCCCCGACTCTATCGGAATTCGGAACGTAGTTTCATTGCCCTGCCGCGACTCGATCTTCGGATGGCCAACCACGACGTTGGCTGGCGGTAGAGGAAAAAAATCTGCCGCCGGATACTTCGCCAGCATCGCACTCGTTAGGCTGAGGCGGAGATCGGATCCGGCGCGGGTCCAGTTTGCCTTGACGACGTCAGTGCCTAGCGAATCTTGCGGCAGCAAACGACGGAAACGGGTGAACATTTCGATGTTTGCTGGAGCACTGCTTGCCGATGTTGGCAGCTCGAGTTGCAAGGTGGCATTCCCCGGAATGCAGATTCTTTCGCAAACCAGCCAGTTTGCCTCGGCAGAAAGTTTCACTGACGAACTGTCAATCTTCGGCGGCGGAATGATTTCCTGCATGAGCAGGACCTCATCTTGGTAACCGTAGGTTTGAATATCGCCCGGGTCGGTCGTTTTCAGCGGAATCGGCCACTGAATCTCTCCGACTTTCCAACCAGCCGGCAAATTCCACTTGATCTCACTTGGTAAACCGGCATCGCCGGAGAATTTCCAGTAAGTGTGCCAGCCAGGCGCCATTCGAAGCAGCAACCCGACGGTAAACGATTTTCCGGGAACGATTGCTTTCGTGTCGGCAACCAGTTCAGCATGGACGAGTTGCTTTCCCCCGTAAGTCTGGCTTTTGCCCTGCGAGGCAAGGCCGAAGATCGACAAGCAAACTGCCGACCCAAGCAAAAGTGGGAATGCCAATCGCATACGGCTACGTAACATCTGCCGGAGCGCTCAGCAACGGGCAACGGAGAACGAACCGAAAATGGCTTGGGAGATGCTGCATTTCATTGGTATGCGTCCCATTCCAGCCCTATTCGTCATGGCGGCTATTGGTTTTGCTTTTATCTTGCACAAGAAAGACGTTCCTGAAGCATCGGATTCGAAGTTGCAAACACGCAAACTGCCCAACGTGAGTAAGCACAATTCGATGAAACGTGCGCTCTATACAAGCCGTGTCGCTGCCAAAACCGCATCGAAGCAGCGCAAAGAAAACGAACTTCCTTAAGTTGTCGATTCCAAGCAGGATTGGAGATGGATCGCCGCTACGCCGGGCGATGCTAAAATAGACGCGGCTTCGCCGCCATTCTTTAACATCGAGCAAGGGACTGCTCGATCCACCCCCACAGCGTTAGGCGTCAAATTGACGTTATGGAATGCGGGCCCCGAGTTTCGTATGGATGGCCGACTTAAATTCGTCGATCGAAAGCGCTGTGCCGGCGCTGGCCGCCTGCTTGTTCTTGCCGAGCTGGGATACGTTGCTGAGCGGTTCGCCTTCATTGGTCCTGACGACTTCACGGCCGCTTGCCTGCTCACGCTCGACCCGGAAACGTCCATGCATGATGCCCACTAGCGGAACGAACTGGCTGCCGTTATTCTCGACAAAAAGTATATCGCGATTGCCGACGTTGAATTTCGGACTGTCAGTCACTTCCATGGTTTGATCGCCAACTGTGCCACCTAGCATTCGCATGGTGTAGGTGCTGCCGGGGTTGCCCTTCATAGCATCTTCGACTTTAAAGGTCACGTAGCTTACGATAGAACGTTGCGCGCCTTCACCGACCCATTGCGAGCGCACATCGGTGACGACGCCTTGGAAAATGACCTGGGCCCGGTTAACCAGCTCGTCGAACGTGGGTGGAATGACGGTGGTGCCGTGGAGAACGCTCGCGCCCATCAAGGTGGTGAGGAGCAGGAACAGGCGGGGAAAGTTTTTCATAAGGAGAGCTCGCTTAGCACACAAAAACTCGGACAAAAGATTCGCACGATGAATTCATTAGTCGACCGGATCGAGATCGTAAACTTCCACGAGTCCGATGCCCGTTGCGCTATTTACTCCGCGGACGATCGCCGTGTAATCCCCAGGACTTAGAGTGGTCAGGATCGCAGATTCGAGCGAATGGGATGGCGCCAGCCCACTGGCAACAATGGCGGCATGCTGGGGGCTGTTCACCCAATCATCGTTGCTCGAAAGCACGTTACCGGACCCATCGTGAAGTTCCAAAACCGGATTGACCAGCACCCCAGCCAAAGGATGGGCCCCTGTTCCCAAAGAAGGCCCGAGCGCGCGCACGATCACTGTTTTCGAATTGCCTCCCGTGATGATCAATCCTCCAATGAGCACGTCATCTCCCACACCCACTCGACCCCGCGTTGAAACATTTACTAATCGCGTCGCTGTAGAATCGAGCTCATAGCCTTCGACTAACGCGATGCCGGTGGTGTTGTTCACACCGCGCACAATTGCCGTGTAGGTTCCGGGTTGAAGCGTCGCCACGATTGCCGATTCCAGCGGATCTCTCGGCGCCAGGCCGCTGGCGCTGATCTCACTCGCTTGCGCGCTTGTCTGCCAGTTATCGTTTGTGGCAATCGTGGCGCCGGTAGAGTCATGCAACTCCAGCGTCGGATCGGCCATCGCTCCGATGACTCCGGCCCCAGTCAACGACGGTCCGATGGCTCGCAAAATCATTCTCTTCGGCACAGGTCCGCGTACGATAAATCCGCCGATCAGAACATCGTCGTTCACGCCCACATTCAGGCGGGTCGAAATATTTGCCAGATGACTCGAACTGGGAGTTGGCGCGGGCGTTGGGGTTGGAGTAGGCGTCGGTGCCGGAGCGCCGTACAAGCTTTGTCCCCCGGCAATGTCATCGCTGGAAAGAGTTTCGCGGTCGCTCGTGATTGAATTCATGATCGCATCGACGTGTTGCCCGTGATCATCCGGGTGAGCCAGACCGAGCACGTGCCCGAGCTCGTGCACCATAACCCGCCGGATGTCTGCGATGACATATCCGTTGGATCCAAACCGGAGTGCGCCCCGATAAGAGTCGAAGTTTTGTCCTCTATTAAAAAGGATGTCTGCTTCGACCATGCGCGAGCCTTGCGTTCTGTAGTAAGTAACCGCCAGGGTCCCACTGCCAAACGACTGTCCAAAAATAGTGTCGGAAAAAACGACCGAGTTCACTCCGTCGCCGGATGAGACGGACGCAGTCGATGGTACGAAGGTAAGCCGAGTCCGCTGGATATCTTGGTCCCACATGTTCGGCGCCGGTGCAGCGGCCGTGTTCCAAGAGGTATTGCCATCGATCAACGTGCGTCCGGCACTGCCAAGCCCCAGTTGAAGAACTACTGTCGTGCCTGCGGGCCAACTGGCGCCTTCGAAAACGTAGGCCCACGCCGTGCCGGGCACCGCATTTAGAAATGCGAAGATGACGGCGCCAACCAACCAAGTGGTTAGCCTGTGGCGCCGCACGGGCTCGAGGAAGGTGGCGGCTCGGCTCCGAACGAAAGGGGCAAGCGGGGGGAAAGACATTGTATAATAGCCATAAAAGCACGAAGCATGCGCGATGGTCTACGACTGAAATTCTTTCGAACTTCCAGGATGATGCGCTTCAACCCTTCATCGATTTCAGGCTTCTGCGCCTCCTGATCGGCTAAGGAACGATAAAGATTTTTTGAGAATCGGGGTCCTTAACTTTGGTCCCGGGCGGGTACCCGCTCACATCGATATATCCGCCGCCGTTAGGATCGAACGGATTATAAACTAGACCAGCTCGACCAGGAACTGGCTTGGCGGTTGGGAACTGCGGCTGTGCAGCCGCGCTGCGCGGCGGCGGCGGCGCTTTGGGCTTCGTCACGGCACTCCTGCTCGGACTTGCTGTCTCGGACGTGGAGGAAGAAGCGACCCGCTCCGGCGGCTGCGACTGCTGCCGCGATGGACCTTGCGAGGTTGTTGGAACGGGATATCCCGGGGTGGTAACGTCCGAAGTTGTCGTTGTCGCCGTAGTCTGCGGTGGGTCGCCGCTGTGCCCCCGCAATACCTTCACCGGCGCGGTAGCGACATGATACGAACCGACCGCGACAGCGCGGGTCACACGGTAGGAACCGACCGCGACATCGCGGGTGACATGGTACGAAGTAACCGCAACATCGTGAGTCGCTCGACATCCTCCGAGCAAAACCGCAGCTAAGAGCAAAGCTTTCGCCCCCGCTTTCATCTTACCGCTTTTATACAGACGTTCCGTTCGAAACGCAACGGCCAATGACGAAGCACGAATGACGAAGGCCGAAGGAATGACTAATGATCGGAATCCGCGTAAATCCGTGCAATCCGCGGTTAAGAATTGGTGATTGGGAGCCAGGGACGAGCGGCGGCGTCCCGCAGTCGCGGCACTTCAACTCTTCGAGGCAATAACGTCGGCAACAAAATTGGCAATGTCTCGATCGGTCGTCGACCATGAACACATCAGGCGGTAGATATCGGGCTCAATGAACTTGTAGAAATGCCAGCCGCGCCCATGAAGCTCGCGCACTAGATGCTCATTCATTCGCAGAAAAACCGCGTTCGCTTCCACCGGAAAAACGATGTCGATCTTCGCTTCGGCTCTCAGCCGTTCCGTCAACATCTGGGCGAGATTGTTTGAGTGCTCGGCATTTTTTAACCAAACGCCCTCGGTTAAAAGTCCAAGCCATGGCGCAGCAACGAATCGCATCTTGGAACCGAGCTGGCCAGCTTGTTTAACGCGATAATCGAATTCGCGAGCTAAATTTTTTTTGAAAAAGACCACTAGCTCGCCCGCAGTCACGCCATTTTTTGTTCCACCGAAACAGAGGAGATCAACGCCGACTTGCCATGTGATTTGCTTCGGCGCGCAGTTGAGAGATGCGACCGCATTGGCAAAACGCGCCCCGTCCATGTGCACAAACATCTCGCGGCGTCGCGCGAACTCAGTGACTGCGGCGATCTCATCGCGCGTATAAACCGTCCCTAGCTCGGTCGATTGCGTGATGCTGACGGCGCGTGGTTTGTGCGCATGCAGTTCGGGTTGCCGGGCGATGATCGCATCCGCTTCGCCGACGTCGATCTTGCCCCCGCATGCGGGGCCGCCAACCAGCAGCAGTTTCGATCCTCTGGTGAAAAATTCCGGCGCACCGCATTCATCGGTTTGAATGTGCGCCTGCTCGTGGCAGATGACGCTGTGGAAAGGCTGGCAAAGCTGCGCCAGCGCGAGCGCGTTGGCCGCGGTGCCATTGAAAACAAGAAACACCTCGCAATCGGTCTCGAAAATCTCGCGCACCAGGTCGCAGACACGTGCCGTCCAACGATCTTCTCCATACGATGGCGCTGCGCCGATATTCGCCGCTTCCAGCGCAGTAAAAGCTTCCGGACAAATCCCGGCGGTGTTGTCGCTCGCAAGCTCATGGCGGTCTGCATAAGGGTGCATCTCGCCTGTTTGCTACGCGACTTTTCGTGTGCGAGCAATCACCGTAACGAAATGACGAAGCACGAATGCCGAAATCCGAATCAATGACGAAGCACGAAACTTGTCATTCGGTTTTCCGCATTCCTTCGTCATTCGTCATTACGCCTGCCTCTCAATGCAGCTTGCCTGATGGTGTAAGCCTCATCGACCGTCCCGCGTTACGCGGGGGTAGAGAGATTGCCTGACGAACCTGAGCCCTGGGCCTCTAGAGTCCGCCAGGCAAATCACCTCTACTCGAACTGATGCGTCCTTTCGCCTGTCACTTACTATTTCGGAAAGCGGACGCCCAGTGAGTGTGTCTGCCCTACAAAATGACCCAGCCTTCGCTTCGCTACGGCGCGGCAGGCGAATCTCTAGTGACGAAGGAATGACCAAATCCGTATGATGGAAAAATGTATCTTGGTAGCGCATTGCCTGCGCGCCGTGTGCGGGCGTCTCGCGTGCGTGGCGATGGCGCCCCGCGATTGCGAACTTTTGCGAAAGATTGTTTCGGCGGCACGCCGAAACCAACACGTGAGACACGTGCGCTACCCAGACAGTCACTGCCCCGAAAGCGTTCGGGGCCGGTACAAAGAAAAGCGCCCGCCGTGGCGGGCGCTTTGAGATTGAGACAGATTAAACCATTAAGCCAAGCGCTTGCGCAGTGCCGCGACCAGTCCAAGGCCACCCAACGCAATCAAGCCTAGAGTTCCCGGCTCAGGCACGGCCACGACGGTAACGTCATCCAAATTCCAATAACTGGGATCTTGGCGGGCGCTGAATAGCAGGGTACTAGTGGTGCTAGTGGCCACGATATTTCCAGACACCTCGTCGGTATATGGGAAGGGTCCGGCATTCGTCGCGCTGAAAAAGGTTACACCTGCAAAGGAAGCCGAGAAATCGTTCGGCGTGCCGCCCGGAGAGTAAAGCCAAAAATCCACTTGATACGCTTGGCCTACTACGGTCGTGATGTCCTGAGAAAGAGTGCCGTCGGTACCTACCGCACCCAGATAGCAGTTGAAGTTGCCTGAGTGTGGATTGCCGCTGGAAACGAAGACACCGCTGTGATCTCCGCCGGGCCAACCTGTTAAGTCACCGGTCTCGAAACCGGGATTGACCACGAGGTTTTGCGCGTGGGCAGAAAGAGTTGTGCTCGCGACCACGGCGATGATGAGAAGTATTTTTTTGTTCATAAGACTCGTATCGGTTTAAGGCTTAATATCTGATTTCCGTCCGTTGTGATTGTTTTGCGCGAAATAGTCAAGCCTTTTCTAGCTTTTTTAGTTTTTTTGGCAGAGCCGGAAGACAGCCCGTCCCGGCTGTCATGGCAGACAGGCTTCCCAGCCTGTCGAGGCTGCAACAATAGGCGAGACGCCTGTTTGCCGTGACAGGCGGGAACGCCTGTCTTCCACGTGTTGCTTTCCCGGACATTAATTATTCGCGTCGATTCGTATGCTCTTTGCCGAATCGACGGGCCCACGTTATCGTCGCGCATGAGTTCTTTGCAGGCTCAAATCGAGAAGCGCGGCGAGCGCATTTTCGATCTGGTTGATCGGCATCCCGAATCCATTTTCAGCAAGGCCGGTTTTTATCAGCGCATGATGGCGCTCTCGATGCGGGATGAGCATTTCAAAGTGCAAATGTTCCGCTTTGTCGATGTGCTCGCCTCGCTCCGGCGAAGCGGCGACATCGTCCAGCATCTCGAACAATATTTCGCCCCCGCGCCTGCGGGGCGCGATGGTTTCACGCCCGTGATTCACACCGGCGTGCGTCTCGCGCGGATCGTCCCGTGGCTCAGCAGTATGGTTCTGCGGCGCAACGTCTCCGGCATGGCCCGCCAGTTCATCGCCGGAAAAAACCCGGACGACGTTTTGAAAACGCTGCGCAAGCGGCGGCAACAAAACATCGGGTTCACCGTCGACCTTTTGGGCGAAGCCGTGGTCAGCGAAACAGAGGCCGACGCATACGCCGCGCGCTGCTTGGAATTGCTCGAACATCTCGCGCGCGAAACACGCGGCTGGACCGATCCGCTCGGAACAAACTCCGAGCTTTTTCCAGTCGTAAATCTCTCGGTAAAGATTTCCGCGCTCTATTCACAGATGAATCCGGCCGATCCGGCCGATGCGATCGCGCATCTCGCGCCGAAGCTCCGGCCGATCCTCCGTCGCGCGCGCGAGCTGCGCGCGTTCATCAACTTCGACATGGAAAGTTATGCCCACAAAAACACCACGCTCGATCTTTTCAAAACAATCTGCGCCGAAGCCGAATTCGACGATTGGCCCCATGCTGGCATCGTTATTCAAGCCTACCTGCGCGACGCGGAAAAAGATTTGCGCGATCTGATCGAGTGGGGTCGCGCGCGCAGGACGCGTTTCACCGTCCGGCTCGTCAAAGGCGCGTATTGGGATTACGAAAAAATTAAATCCAGGCAGAATGGCTGGGATTGTCCGGTCTATCTTCAAAAGCCGGAGAGCGACTTAAATTTCGAGGCGCTCACGCGCGTCTTGCTCGAAAACGAATCGATCGTTACCGCCGCGTTCGGCTCGCACAATGTCCGCAGCATCGCTCATGCGCAGGCGCTCGCGGAAGAGCTCGGCATCGACCGCAGCCGCTTCGAGTTCCAATTCCTCAACGGCATGGCCGGCCCGATCAAGCGCGCGTTGGTGGAAATGGGTTATCGGGTTCGTGAATACTGCCCGGTGGGCGAGTTGCTGCCGGGGATGTCGTATCTCGTTCGACGTTTGCTCGAGAACACTTCCAACGAGGGATTTCTCCGCGCGAAATTTTCCGACCACGTTTCGGCCAGAGAACTGTTGCGCGATCCTGGTGAAATCATTCGACGAGCTGAATCCGCTTCTCCCCTTAGTGAGGGGGAGAGGATCGAGGTCAGGGGATTGACGCCGGGTTCTGCCCAAGAGACCGTCACCCAACCCTCTCCCTTTGGAAGGGAGAGGCGAACAATAACGACGACAGCGGAAGATCGACATCGCTACGATGGCGCAGATCGTAGGACGCGACTGCAGGGCGGGCCGCCGGGAGTTGAACGACCGCCCGACGACGTTTATAAGAACTCGCCCCTCGTGAATTTCGTTTACAAAGAGAGCCAGGAAAAGATGCAAGCCGCTCTGCGTGACGTGCGCAGTCGGTTCGGCCGAAAATTTCCGCTCGTCATCAACGGTGAAAAAATCTGGACCGATAAACTAACGCCTTCCGTTAATCCCAGTGCGCCCAATGAAATTGTCGGTTACGCCGCGGAAGCCGGAATTCCCGAAGCCGAGCGCGCGGTCAAAGCCGCTCGCGCCGCGTTTGGAAAATGGAGCCGCACTTCATTTGAAGAGCGCGCGCGGTTGCTCGAACGCGCCGCCGCCATTCTCGATCGCCGCCGTTACGAGCTTTCCGCCCTTGAAGTCTTCGAAGTCGGCAAACCCTGGGCCGAAGCGGACGGCGACATCCGCGAGGCGATCGATTTCTGCAATTTTTACGCACATCAGATGCGCTTGATCGGCCGGCCACGTCTGACCCAACAAGTTCCCGGCGAAGAAAGTTATCAGCATTACTGGGCGCGCGGGGTCGCGCTCGTCATCGCGCCGTGGAATTTTCCGATGGCGATCTTGAGCGGGATGGTTTCCGCCGCGCTGGTCACGGGCAACACCGCGATCATGAAACCATCCGAGCAATCGCTCAATATCGGCGCCATGCTCATGGAAATTTTCGAGGAAGCGGGCGTGCGGCCGGGCGTGTTGAATTTTCTCAACGGGCGCGGCTCGGTCATTGGCGCGCACCTTGTCGATCATAAAGATGTCGATCTGATCGCCTTCACCGGTTCGCGCGAAGTCGGGCTGGGGATTTGGGAAAGCGCCGGCAAAACGAGGGAAGGTCAGCGCGAGCTCAAGCACGTGATTTGCGAGATGGGCGGCAAGAACGCCATGATCGTCGACTCCGACGCCGATCTCGACGAAGCAATTGTCGATTCCATTTATTCCGCGTTGGGTTATCAGGGACAGAAATGTTCCGCGCTCTCGCGCTTGATCGTGCTCGAAGAAAATTACGATCGCGTCATGGAGCGTTTGCTTAGTGCCGCGGCCAGCTTGCGCGTCGGCAATCCGGAGGCGCCCGGCATCATGGTCGGCCCGGTCATCGACGAAGCCGCCTATAGACGGATTCTGGAGTACATCGACATCGGTAAGAGCGAAGCGACGCTCGCCTATCAAGCGAAAGATCTGCCGCCGCAGGGATACTTTATTCCGCCGACAATTTTTACCGGCGTAAAGGCCGACATGCGCATCGCACGCGAAGAAATCTTCGGCCCGGTGCTCAGCGTGTTGAAGGTGCGTGATCTCGATGAAGCAATTGAAGTAGCTAACGGAACCGATTACGCGTTGACCGGCGGCTTTTTCTCGCGCAGCCCGGCTAACATCGAACGGGTAAAAGCGCAATTGGAGGCCGGCAATGTTTACATCAATCGCTCGTGCACCGGCGCAATTGTCGGTCGCCATCCCTTTGGCGGATTCAAAATGAGCGGCGGCGGCACCAAGGCAGGAGGGGCCGATTATCTCCTCCAATTTTTGCTCCCGCGCGTCGTCACCGAAAACATTATGCGCCACGGCTTCGCTCCCGAAGAAACGCCACAATATCGCGACGAGTTTCTCTGGCCGAAACGGTAAGCGCAATGCCGTCCGGGATTTGCCCGTGAGGAGTTTTTAGCCCGCGAATTACGCGGATCGCCGCGAATAAAGGAAAACCGGCCACCCGCGTTGGCAAGGCTCTGGGCTGGCAAGGAGGCCGGTGGCTACATCTTCCGCGCTGACGAATGTCGAATGTCTAGGAATGACGAATTCTCAATGACGAAAAGAGGCCGCGAAGGGTTTTGTCAGCTTTTTGTCATTCGGGCTTCATTCGTCATTCGTGCTTCGTCATTTTACTGATTCATTTGCGGCAATTCGTGTGATTCGCGGGCGCGTCGTTAAGGCTGTCCTTTGGCCAGCAATTTCACGACGGTGATTACCATGTAGATGACCGGCCATGCCGAGGTCAGAGCGACAAGAGCAAAAACCGTCGTCTCCTTGGCGCGTTCGCGGGAAGACTCGGTAAAGTACTCGCGACTTAAGCTGCGGAAATTATGGAACTCCGATCCTTTCTCTCCATCGTAAGGCGACCAATAGCCGCGCCATTCGCCGATGCCCGACTGAAAAAAATACGCCGTCCGCGGAGACTGCCGCTTTGCTGCACGGAGTTCCGCGCGAGCCACCCTTGGCTGCTCATCGAATGGATATGCCGGCTTCATCCTCGCGTATCCACAGCTTAGATCGTTCCAGCAAAGTGTCACATCAGTCGCCGCCTTAATAGTGCGGCCATCCCGCATTTGTTTTCGGGGCCAGTCGCGCTCCTCTAATTCTCCGAGCGATTCATCCAGTCGATAATTTTGTCGTGCGCCCGCGTCAGTACGCTCACGTGACCGGCGCCGTTGATCGGGAAAAATTCAACGGATGGAAATTCCTGCGCGAGTTCGCGACCCAGGTCGAAAGGAATGACACGATCGTTCACGCCGTGAAAGATCGCGATTTGGGCGCCGGGATTTCGCTTCGCGACTTCGGTGAGAGTTTCTCGATTGTCGTAGTTTTCGAGCAGCAACCGGGATAACGGATGGCCGACGACGGTAGCCGCTTCTTCACGCAGCGTCGTAAAAGGCGCAATCGTCAGGATGCGTTGCACTCGATGATGCGCGGCGAAATCAAGCGCGACCGCTGCGCCTAACGAATGTCCGATGGTGCATAGCGCGAGTTGTTCGTCGGGGACGCGCAACCGCTCGGCCAGCGCCTGCAAGGCGGCCTCCGCGCCCGCGCGGGTGCTATCGATGGTCGCGTAACCGGCGTTTTTGCCGTAACCGGGATAATCGACGAGCAGGAACGCGTCACCGCTGTTTGGATAACCCGCGAGAATGGTCGTCCAATCAAGTGCGAGCGAGCCATTCCCACAGAAGGCAACCCAAATGCGTTTCGGCCACTGTTCGCGCGCTGGTATGTAGTAAGCCGTCTGTTTTCCCGCGGGCAGCGCGTAGGCGATCTCGACGCCATTCGGGGGAAGCGCATGCGGGTAGGTCGCGTCGTAAGGACGCGGATGATAAATCATCGAGTGTTGCCGGAAATAAATCAGCGACACGAGCGCGAGAATCAGACCAAGGGCCGCAGCCGACAATGCCAAGCACCACCGCAAAATGGCGCGGCCTTTCGACGCAGGGAAATTTCTAAAAAAGTGAATGGTGACGAGTGATCAGTAAATAGGCCGCAGACGCGAGATCGGCGACCGATGAATTTTACTAATCACCGGTCGCCCATTACCCACCACCAACCATTTCAGCTTACCGCCAGTGACCGGTGATCCATACCCAGCCACCCGGTCGGCGAACCCAGTGGCCTGCGACCCACACCGCCGCTGGCCTTGGGCGCTCGACCCAGCCGCCCGGCACCCACACGTAGTCCGCACCATTCCAGCGCCAGTAACCGCGTGTCCAAACATAGCCCGATCCAGGTGAGACTGTTTCCGCCTCGACCCTCACCTCCGGCGGAGCTCGAGTCACAAGAACCTCTCGGGCGACAGGTCCCGTTGTGGTCACTTCGCGCGTGGTTGTCGTCGTTGTTACGGTCGCTGGCTCCTCAGCGCAGCCGATCAAGGCAAATGGCGCCAGTGCCAATATGCAAATGCTTATTCTCATATACGTCTCCTCTTTATGGATTCGTTTCGCAGCCGCGATTCGGCTTTGTGCGAATTGGCAATGATTTTCCCGCGCTCGAGAAACCGCCCGCGCAATCGAATGGCGGAAAATGGATTCTGATCGGATGATGAAGGATGCTTTACGTCGTCGCGACGCCGATCGGGAATCTTGGCGACATCACCCTGCGGGCGCTCGAAGCATTGAAATCTGCCGATGTGATCGCGGCGGAGGACACGCGGCACTCCGGAATTTTGCTCAAGCATTTCGGAATCAAGAAACCGCTCGTTAGCTATCATGAGCACAACGAAGCGATGCGTGCGGCGCAGCTCGTCGAGCGACTCGCCGCGAGCGAAAACGTCGTGATAATCACTGACGCCGGAACCCCGGGACTTTCTGATCCCGGCGCGCGACTCATTCGTGAATGTATCAAACGCGAATTGCCGTTCACAATCATTCCAGGTCCTTCATCGATCCTCACCGCGCTGGTCGGTTCAGGATTTTCGGCAGAACAATTCTTCTTTGGCGGTTTTCTTCCGGTGAAAAGTGGCCAACGCGAGCGTGAGCTGCGCGCTGCGGCCGCGCGCGAAGAAACATCGGTTTATTTCGAATCCCCGTATCGCCTGACGAAAACGCTCGCCGCCTGCATCGACATTTTGCCCGGTCGCCAACTCTGCGTCGCGCGCGAGCTCACCAAAAAATTCGAAGAATTCCGCCGCGGGACACCGAGCGAACTGCTCGCACACTATGAAGCGCGCCCGCCGAAAGGCGAGATCGTGCTGCTTGTCTCGGAGAGGTAGGGACGCCGCACTGCCCCGAAAGCTTTCGGGGGTCGGCGCAGCGCGCCGACCCTACCAGTTTCCGCTTGTCAAAGTCGCCTACCTGTGGGATTTTGCGCGGCTTTTTCTCTCCGAAGCGCTTATGGCTTACGCAATTATCAAGACCGGTGGCAGACAGTATCGTGTGGCAGAGGGCGACACCGTCGATGTCGATCTGCTCGATGTCGATGCTGGAAAGCAAGCCACCTTCGGCGACGTATTGATGTATGCCGACGGCGATAAGCTCACGCATGGCGATCCGCTCATTTCCGGCGCAAAAGTGACGGCTGAAGTGGTGGAGCAGCGCAAAGATAAAAAAGTGATCGCCTTCAAGTTTAAACGGCGCAAAGGTTATCACCGCACGGTCGGTCATCGCCGTAAGTTGACGCGGGTGAAGATCAAGAACATCAGCGTCAACGCGAAGAAAGGCGCCGTGAAGAAATCTTCCGAGTAGCCGCTCAACTATCAACTCTCAACCATCAACTTTCTCCAATGGCTCATAAAAAAGGACAAGGCAGCGTCAAGAACGGGCGCGACAGCGTCAGCAAACGCCTGGGCGTAAAAAGATTTGGCAGCGAGCTGGTCGTGGCCGGCAACATCATCGTGCGCCAGCGCGGGACGAAATTTTTGCCGGGCAAAAACGTTGGCCTCGGCCGCGATTACACCATTTTTGCGCTGATTGATGGGAATGTTCGCTTCGATCGCGCAGGCCGGCGGGTGAATGTCGATCGGGTGATCGCGTCGAAATAGGTTTTAAAGCTGCTCGGCGGGGGGGCCCGATTTCAACTGTTGTAAGCGCGGCCGCATTTGCGGTATAAACGAATTTCGCTCATGAGATACAACACGTTCATTCTCTTCGGCGCGCCCGGCAGCGGCAAGGGCACGCAGGGCAAAACCCTCGGCAGCATCCCGCGTTTTTATCATTGCCCATGCGGCGACGTGTTTCGCTCCATCGACACGCGCACCAAAGTGGGCAAAGCATTTCTGGAATACTCCAGTAAAGGCCAGCTCGTGCCGGATGAGATTACCGTGGAACTCTGGAAAGAAGCGATCGATGCGGCGGTGGACGCGCACAAATTCAAACCGGACATCGATATCCTCGTGCTCGATGGCATCCCGCGGAACGTAGGTCAGGCGAAGATCATGGAAGAGATGATCGACGTGAAGAAAGTTTTCCACCTCTCCTGCCCGAATCGCGACACGCTGTTTTCTCGATTGAAGAAGCGCGCCCTTAAAGATAACCGTCTCGACGATGCCAACGAAGCGGTCATCCAGCGCCGTCTCGATACTTACGAAACGGAATCGAAGCCCGTCCTCACCTACTATCCGCCAGAATTGATCACGGCAGTTGACGCGACCCAGCCGCCCGCCAAAGTTTTGCTCGATATTTTAGAGAGCGTAAACGACGGCGTGTATGAACCAGCAGCAGTTTGAAAATTTTACCGCTTCCACTCTTTATTGTAAAACGTGCAAAGCCACGATGCCGGTGCGCGAGCGGTTGCTCTTAGTTCTGCCCGACAAGGAAATTTTCGATTACCTTTGCACTGGCTGCGCTTCGTCGGTCGGGCAACGAGAAGTGACGACCGGTGACAAATTGATGGCCCGGGCCGCGCAGAGGCGACGACGCGGCGCGCCTGCGCATCAATTGATGCCGTAATTCGGCATGCGCATTCTCTTTATCGGCACGGGCGGAATCGGCCTGTCGGCGTTGAGCGCGCTGCTCGAATCGGAACACGAGGTCGTGGGAGTCATCACCCAGCCGGATAAACCGGCCGGGCGCGATCAGCGTATCGAGGCGCCGCCGATCAAAAAGGCGCTCGCTGGAACGAAGATGTCGATCTTGCAACCGGCGCGGATCAAAGATCGAGAATCGATTGAGAAGATTCGGGCGCTCACACCGGATGTGATTGTGGTCATGGCCTATGGGCAAATCTTGCCGAGAAATGTTTTGGAAATTCCGCCCACGGCTTGTTTGAATTTGCACGCATCGCTGCTCCCGCGGCATCGCGGCGCGGCGCCGATTCAAGCTGCCATCGCCGCCGGTGATCGAGAGACCGGGATCACGGTCATGTACATGAGCGAAGGTCTCGACACCGGCGATATTTTGTTGCAGCGCAAGATCGACATCTTGCCTAACGATACCGGTGGATCGCTCCACGATCGGCTCGCTCAAATCGCGCCGGAGGCGTTGCTCGAATCTTTGCGAATGCTCGCAAGCGGAAGCGCGCCGCGCATCCCACAAGAGAACGCACTCGCCACATACGCACCGAAATTGAATCGGGAAGCCGGTAGAATCGATTGGTCGGAGCCGGCGGAAACAATCGAGCGGAAGATTCGCGCGTTCAATCCATGGCCTGGCGCATTCATGAGAATCACAACGAAGGCGAATGAGCTGCGTACATTAAAAATATTTTCCGCAGCGATTGCCGATCTTGGTGGTGCGCCGGGAGAAATTTTAGGCGGTGAAAAGGAATTAATCATCGCGGCCGGCACAGGCGCGTTGTCTTTGGACGAAGTTCAACTCGAAAGCAAAAGACGAATGAGCGCGGAAGAATTGTTGCGCGGGTTAAAGGTGGGTCGGTCGCTCCGCGGGTGATGTTAAATAATCGCGACTTTGCCGCCTGATTTTTGCATCGAGTAAGGGACTGCTCGATCCACCCCGCATCGAGTTCGATTCACCATTTTCCTTTTCAACATCAACATCTTCTGTTTGATCATTGGGGACCATGAAAACGGAAGCGCCCGCTTACAAGCGCATCGTGCTGAAATTGAGCGGCGAGGCACTACAAGAACGCGGCGGGCGCGACAATATTTCCCCGCCGATTGTCCGCGAAATTGCAACACGGATCAAAGACGTGCACGATCTTGGCGTACAAACCTCCGTAGTAATTGGCGGGGGAAACATCTGGCGCGGATCATCCGCTGCCCATCGCGGAATGGACCGCACGACGGCGGATTACATGGGCATGCTCGCCACCGTGATCAACGCTTTGGCCTTGCGCAGCACGCTCGCCCAGATGGGCGTCGAAACACGCGTGCAAACGGCGATCGAGATGAAAAACGTGGCCGAGCCGTTCATCCTGGGCCGGGCTATCCGGCACCTCGAACTCGGCCGCATCGTCATTTTTGCCGCCGGCACCGGTAATCCGTATTTTTCGACTGACACGACCGCGGCCCTGCGCGCGAGTGAGATTGGCGCCGACGTCATCCTGAAAGCGACGAAAGTGGATGGCATTTACGATCGCGATCCAAATGCCGACGCAAACGCGCAACGCTACGAGCAGATCACTTTCGCCGAGGCGCTCACGAAACGTCTCCAGATCATGGATTCGACCGCTTTCAGCCTTTGCATGGACAACAAAATCCCGATCGTGGTATTCGATATGAACAAACCAAGCAACATTCGTGATGCCGTGCTCGGCCGAAAAGTCGGGACGCTGGTTTGCGATTAGACGGGGCTAACGCGAAATTTCAATTGCATGAGCAGAGACGACATTATTCTCGAAGCTGAGATGTCGATGGAAAAAAACCTCGACTACATGACGCACGAATTTGCCGCCGTGCGCACCGGCAAGGCGTCGCCTGGTCTGGTGGAGAATGTCGATGTTCAAGCCTATGGATCGACCATGAAGTTGAAACAGCTCGCGCTCATTACCACGCCCGAACCACGCTTGCTCGTGGTGCAGCCGTTCGATGCCGGCACGGTGCAAGAGATCGAGAAAGCGCTCAGAGAATCGAAGATCGGGATCACGCCGAATGTAGATGGAAAAATTATTCGGCTGCCCATTCCAGAACTTTCCGAGGAGCGCCGCAAAGACCTTGCTCGCTCGTTGGGGAAAATGGCCGAGGAAGCGCGGGTGCGCGTGCGGGGCAACCGGCGCACCGCGCTGGACGAGGCCAAGAAACTAAAAGCCTCGGGCGGCCTAAGCGAAGACGGCTGGCACGATCTCGAACAAGAGATTCAGAAATTGACCGACCGTTTTGTGAAATCAATCGACGAACATCTCGCCCACAAAGAAGCCGAGATCATGAAAGTGTGAGCGGAACGTGGGAGCAGCCTCAGCGCCGCGACGATTGACCTGATCGGGACACTAAGGTCCCCTCCCACAATTCTACAGCCTCACCAAATCCAAGAGAAACTGGCACCAGAGATAAATCATCCCGCGCCAAGAATATTTTACGTCCCCCGCCCCGGTCGGCTTGAGCACGCCCTTGTCGATGTTATGGGCGATTTGATTGCGTAGATCGTTTTCCATCTCTTTCT
>Ga0210407_10000056_pt1 | contig 148153 bp, 121 predicted proteins | sample IncBWC27MmetaG_FD_150860 | JGI IMG/M metagenome (GOLD analysis project Ga0210407, IMG submission 150860) | Forest soil microbial communities from Barre Woods Harvard Forest LTER site, Petersham, Massachusetts, United States - Inc-BW-C-27-M | ecosystem: Environmental > Terrestrial > Soil >...
CGGCATGGGCGACAGCATGGCCCTCATCGAGCGCGCCGAGCTGGCCGTCGACAAAAAAGCGGCTATCGATCTGGAACGCAAGCTCCGCACCGAAGGCTTCACGCTCGAAGATTTTCGCGATCAGCTAAAGCAAATCCGCAAGATGGGCCCGCTCGAGCAGCTCGTCGATATGCTCCCCAAAATGGGCCCGCTGCAAAATCTTCCCAAAGACGCCAAAGTCGACGAAGGCCAGCTCAAGCGCGTCGAAGCCATCATCAACTCCATGACCAATCAGGAGCGCCGCGACCACAACGTCATCGACGGCAAACGCCGCAAACGCATCGCCGCCGGCAGCGGCACCACCGTTCAGGACGTCAACCAGGTCATCAAGCAATACATGCAAATGCGCCAAATGATGAAGCAATACGGCGCCCTCGCCGCCCGCTCCAAAATGAAAGGCCTCGGCAAACTAGCCGGTTTGTCCTAGACCCGGTATTCGGCAATCCTAAATGAGCTTCTCCCAAAGGAAACCTGCGATTGAAGTTCGCGCCGCTCGACATTATAATGTTTATGGGTATAGGGAGGTCTTGTGAAGCTAAAGCTCAGAGCCATAGGCACTTCCACGGGAATGGTTTTGCCCAAGGAGGCTCTCCACCGTCTCAACGTCAAGCGCGGGGATGCCCTTTTCGCTGTGGAAACTCCAGATGGTTATCTCCTAACCCCCTATGATCCGGAGGTCGCGGAGCAGGTAAAACTCGGGCTGGAGTTCATGGCCGAGTATCGCGACACCTTCCGCGCGCTTGCCAAATGACGGAGCCGCGCTGGATTCGTCGGCAGGCTCTGGTCTTTCTTCATTCCGAGTCACTTGCCGCGCACGGCGGCGCGAGCGGACTTCGAGACGAAGGTCTGTTGGATTCTGCCCTGGCTCGACCCCGTAATCGATTTCTCTACGAGCCGGAAGCCGATCTGCCCGGTCTTGCGGCGTCCTATGGATTCGGCCTCGCCAAAAATCACCCCTTTGTCGATGGCAACAAGAGAGCCGCCTTTCACGCGATCGGTCTATTTCTGGCGATCAGCGGACTGCGTCTGACAGCGAACCAGATTGATGCGATTCAGACGATCCTGAAACTGGCCGCCAGCCAACTTCCTGAGGAAGAGCTTGCTGTTTGGATACGAACACATTCCCTGCCGCGCACCTGAAATCGTTCTGTCCGTTATTTTTTAGTTCTTAGTTCACGAAAACCGGGAACGGCAAAAACGAAAAACTACTTCAGCGACGGATAATAACTTGCCACCTCCAGGGCAAGTTTTTCGGGGTCGAGATCAGTGCGGTTGGACAGAATGATCACCGTCAGATTGTTTTCGATGAAACGCTCGATCACTGTACGAAAGCCCATCGTGCTTCCGGTGTGCCACATGCGCGGATGCACGCCGTGCGATTCATATGGATCGAGGAACCAGCCGAAGCCGTAAGAAACAGGCTTGCCGGGATGCAGATTGTCGTCGTTGGGCTCCGTAGGCCAGCGGGGTTGTGAACCATCGGCTAATTTCGCCGGAGTCAACGCGGGCTTCATCTCTTCGGCGGTGAGCAGGGTGTGATTGCGCAAGGCATCGTCCCACTTGGCTAGATCTTTCAGGTTGGAGTAGATGCCGCCGTCGCCGAGAGTTGCGGAAGTGGAACTTTGATCGGTTTGCTCGAATGAATCGCCTTGTTTCGTGTGCCCGAAAGCGCGATTCGTGATTTCGTTTTTTCCTTTTTGATAGACGACGGTGTGATTCATTTTCAGCGGGGCGAAAATTCTTTCGCGCAAGAAATCCCTGTACGATTTTCCGGAAGTTTTCGCGACGATCACTCCCAGCACGACATAACCAGAGTTGCTGTACGACCAGCTCGTCCCCGGCGCGAATTTTCCCTTCGTCTCTTTTTTCAGCAACGCCAAAACTTCGTCGTCTTGAATTTGGTGCTGCGGCGACCATCTGGGACCCTTGATTTTTTCCACTGCGTCCATCAGATCTTCGTAATCGGGCAAGCCGGATGTGTGATTCAAAAGGTTTCGAACGGTGATATTTTTGCCGTAGGCGGGAAAGTCCGGAATGATTTCCGCGAGAGTTTCCTCGTAGCGCAAGTTTCCATCGTGCACGATAAGCATGATGGCGGTGGCAGTAAATTGCTTGGTGAATGAGGCGAGGCGAAAATTCGTATACGGATCGACGTTCGAATGAGTGCGTAGTTCGCGCAGGCCGTAACCGCATTCGAATCGCGTCTGCCCATCCTTTCGAACGAGCACGGCCAGGCCCGGTGACTGGGCATCCACCAGTGGTTGAAACAGAGCATCGAGCTTTTGCGTCATAGGTTCGTCGGCCAAATCGCCGCTTCGAGCAACCAGCAAGTTTGCGGCGAGCAGGCAGGCCAGTCTCAAGAAAAGGAGTCGTAACATGCGAACCTCGGACCTCCGCGTGCGCCGCAGGATACCATTGGTGGGGCTATTCATCTGCCCGTAATACATTTGCGCTATCTCTCTTCATCCCCGAGAAACCCATATGACACGCACTGCGCTGGACGATCCGCGCTACTATTTTAACCGCCACGTACAGTGGCTGGAATTTAATCGCCGCGTGCTGGAAGAGGCGCGGGACATCGGAAATCCTCTCCTGGAGCGGCTGAAGTTCCTGGCCATCACCGCCAATAACCTGGATGAATTCGTGGAAGTGCGTGTTTCCAGTTTTCTGCAGCGGATCGAGCACGGCTCGCGCGAAATCGGACCCGATGGACTCACGGCCGAGCAAGAATTGGAAAAAGTTTCCGCGGCGATGCATGTTTTCGTCAAGGATCAGTACTGCTGCTGGAACGAGGAATTGCTCCCCGCGCTTTCGAAGCATGCGATCCGCGTGCTCTCGATGAGCGAGCTCGATTCGAAAGCGGCGCAGGCGGCAAAAGTGTTTTACGACCGGCGCGTGAGCCCCATGCTCACTCCCGTGACGGTCGATCCTTCGCACCCGTTCCCTCACGTCCTGAACAAAGCGCTATGCATTGCGTTTTTATTGCGGCGGCGCCGGGGCGGAAACGGAAAGCCCTATTTCGGAGTGCTCACGGTGCCGCGCGCCCTGCCGCGGCTGTTGCGTGTGCCGGCGGCCAACAACGGCATCCACTACGTTTTTCTTCAGGACATTATTTCCACGTTTGCGCCGAAGCTCTATCGCGGCTTCGAAATTCTCGCTTCGGCGCCGTTTCGAATCACGCGCAACAGCAATCTTTATCTCGAAGAGGAAGAGACGCGCAGCCTGCTGGACGCTATCGACTCGCAAGTGGCGCAGCGCCGCAAGGGTTACGCCGTGCGGCTGGAAATTGCGCAAGATGCCCATCCGGAAATAGTCGATCGCCTGGTCTCCACGTTCGAACTCGATGAGTCCCTGGTTTTTCGCGTGAACGGGCCGGTCAATTTGCAGCGCCTCTTCCAGCTTTACGATGAAACGCCGCGTCCGGACTTGAAGTATGCGCCGTTTGCGCCGCGGCAGGTGCGTATTGGGCACGACGCGGATTCGATGTTCGAATCCATCCGGCGGCAAGATGTTCTCGTCCACCATCCCTACGAGTCGTACGACGCGGTGGTGAATTTTCTGCAGACGGCGGCGCACGACCCGCGCGTCCTTTCCATCAAACAGACGCTCTACCGCACGAACTCGGATTCGCCGATCGCGCAAGCGCTGCTCGAAGCAGCGGGGAAAAAAGAAGTGACGGTGGTTGTCGAATTAAAAGCCAGCTTCGATGAGGCTACCAACATCCGCTGGGCGCGGAGTTTCGAAGATGCGGGCGTGCAGGTTTTTCACGGTCTGGTAGGGCTGAAAACGCATGCCAAGCTCATGCTGATCGTTCGTCACGATCCTGACGGCAAAATTCGGCGCTACGCGCATCTGGGCACGGGCAACTACAATCCGTCCACGGCGCGGTTTTATTCCGACCTGAGTCTATTCACGCGCGACGATGCCATCACTTCCGCTGTCCATGATGTTTTCAATTACTTGACCGCGTACGCCGAGCAACCGAATTACAAGCCGCTTATGGTGGCGCCTCGCGACATGGCCAAAACGTGCATCGCACTGATCGAGAGGGAAGCGCGTCACGCCCGGCGAGGACGTCCGGCGCGAATCATCGCCAAGGTCAACGCGATCGTCGATCCGCCTATCATTCAAGCGTTGTACCGCGCATCGCGCGCCGGCGTGGAAATTGATTTGATCGTGCGCGGGCAGTGCACGCTCGTGCCGGGGTTGCGCGGACTCAGCAGCCGAATTCGCGTGCGCAGCATCGTGGGAAGATTTCTGGAGCACAGCCGGATTTTCTATTTCGAAAACGGGGGAAAATCGGAACTCTATCTTGGCAGCGCGGACTGGATGCCGCGCAATCTTTACGAGCGGGTCGAAGTGCTGTTCCCCTTGAAAGATCCGCATCTGTGCGAGCGCGTTTGCACCGAGATTCTTTCGGCGTATCTGGCGGACACGCGAAAGGCTCGGATTCTGGGGCCGGATGGCGCGTACTCCCGCCCGCGAGCGGCGCGCAACGGGCACGGTTTTTCGGTGCAGGAAAGTCTGATGCGCCTGTCGGAAGGAATCGCCGTCCCAGCGCATGGTAACTCGGCACATTCGGCCACGCTGCGAAAGCCTTCGGTCGTTTATACTCATACGGACGTGAAACCACCTTCTGAAACGGCACGAGCGGTTGCCAAACAACCGGTCGCCGCGCACGAAGACAACAACCAGGACACATCGAATGCAGCCGTATGATCTGATCGTCATCGGCTCGGGACCGGGCGGGCAGCGCGCCGCGATCCAGGGAGCCAAAGCGGGAAAGCGCGTTGCCGTGGTGGAAAAACAAGCCTCGGTGGGCGGCGTGTGCATCAATACCGGAACGATCCCCAGCAAGACCATGCGCGAAGCGGTGCTGCATCTTTCCGGCTTCTACGACAAGAGTTTTTACGGCACGAATCACAACAACAAAGATGTGGTGACGATGGCGGACCTCAATTTCCGCGTGCAGCACGTCGTGGAAAACGAAGTCGGCGTGATCCAGAACCAACTCAAGCGCAACGGCGTGGAGCTTCTCCATGGCACGGGGAAATTCACGGATCCGCACCACATTCGCGTGGAGAACGGTAACGGTTTCGGCGAATTCGAAGCAGCCTATGTGGTGTTGGCCACGGGAACGAAGCCCGCGACGAATACCAAAGTTCCGATCAACGGGCGCAACATCATCAACAGCGACCAAATATTGAGCATGCCGTATATTCCCAAGACGCTCATCGTGGTGGGCGGCGGCGTGATTGGCGTGGAATATGCTTGCATGTTTGCCACGCTGGGCGTGCGCGTGATCATCGTGGAGAAGCGGCCGCGGCTGCTGGAATTCGCGGATACCGAGATGGTGGAAGCGCTGACGTATCACATGCGCGACCAACGGGCGACGCTGCGGCTGAATGAAGAAGTAGAGAGCGTTGAAGAATTGCCCGATGGAAAGGTTGCCGCGAATCTGGTGAGCAAAAAACGCATCAACGCGGATGCTTTGCTTTATGCGGTCGGCCGGCAGGGAAACGTGGACGGTCTTGGCCTGGATGCGGCGGGCATTGAATCCGACGAGCGCGGACGAATCAAGGTGGATGTGGATTACCGGACATCCCAGCCGCACGTATTTGCGGTTGGCGACGTGATCGGTTTTCCGAGCCTGGCGTCGGTATCGATGGAGCAGGGGCGAATTGCGGCGGCGCGCGCGTTCGGATTAGACGTGCATACGGATCCCGCAGGCTATCCTTATGGGATTTATACGATTCCGCAGATTTCGTTTATTGGCAAAACGGAAGAGCAGCTCACCGACGCCGACGTTCCCTACGAAGTCGGTGTTGCTTATTATCGCGAAATTGCGCGCGGGCAGATCAGCGGGCACACGGACGGACGGCTGAAATTACTTTTTCACCGCGAAACATTGGAATTGCTTGGCGTGCATATTTTCGGAGAAGATGCCGCGGAGTTGCTGCACATCGGGCAGGCGGTTTTTACGCTAAAGGGCAAAGTCACGTATTTTATCAACACAGTCTTCAATTATCCCACGCTGGCGGAATGCTACAAGACGGCGGCGTTCAACGGATTGAACCGCCTCAGTTAAATCCAATCCGATATTCGTTTTCGAGAGAACCCTGCAGCGCTAATCGAACAAATCAGGCTGTTCGCGGGTGATCATGTTCCAGAGGGGTTGAAACTGGAACCAGCCGGCTTGCGGCGAGCCGACTTGGCCGCGGGTGAGAAGGGCGCTTTCGCGCTGGATGGGGATAGGCGTACCGGCGGCTTGCGCCAAGAGTTGCGCCTGGCAACTGCGATCCATGGTCACGAACCACCAAACGGCCTCGTCCACGGTCTGGCCGACAGTGAGAAGTCCGTGGTTGCGCAAGATGGCGGCTTTGTGAGGACCTAGCGCGGTGGCGATGCGTTCGCCTTCGCTGGTGTCGTAGACGACGCCCGTGAAATCTTCGAAAACGGCGTGGTCCTCGAAAAAGGCGCAGGAGTCTTGGGTGATGGGATCGAGGAGACGGCCCAGCGAAGCCCAGGACTTGCCGTACATCGAATGCGCATGAGCGGCGGCGATCACGTCGGGGCGTGCGTGGTGCACGCTGGAGTGAATGGCGAACGCCGCCCCGTTTAGCGGATGTTTGCCCTCGACGACTTCACCTTTGGCGTTCACGAGCATCAGGTCGGAAACACGAATTTGGCCGAAGTGCACCCCGAACGGGTTTACCCAGAAATGGTCGGGGCGCTCGGGATCGCGGGCGGTGATGTGGCCGGCCACCCCCTCATCAAAACCAAACTTGGAGAAGAGGCGAAAGGAGGCGGCGAGCCGCTCTTTGCGATGGCGGCGTTCCTCTTCAAAGGTACCGAATTTTGGGAACCCTGGAACGCTGAGCGGTTTTGCAGGAGCGGTGGTCATAGGTCACCTCCGGAGGAGCGGGCTGCGGAAGAGGAGTATAGCACCGGGCCCGTGCGGGGCAGGAGAAGCGCGGACTGCGGGTCAGTCTTAGGCTTAGGCGGTGCCAAACTTGTCTCGTGCGGGAATCAGACGCAACGCAGTTTGCGCGCAGGTCGCAGGATGGATTGAGGTCGATTCAGGTGACAGCCGGATTGGGAAACTACTGGTTTAGGGTTGGTGCCCCACTCCCCCTTTTTTGTAAGTGTTGCATTTAAAGGAGTTAGGTATTTTGTAAGTCTATTAGAATCAACACTTACAGGCTGGTTTATAAGTGTTGCTTCTAAAGGAGTTAGCAATTCCCTGTGGCCCACAGAAAGTTACTGGGAACTGCCCCAGGGCAGGAGCAGTCTCGGTAAGGGCATGGCAAGGAGGATTTACCCCTGTGGAAGGCAACTTGGCGTACGAATGCCGAAGCGAGAAAGACAAGGGGTGAAAATCCTTTATTTGTTTGATTTAGAAGATTGGACGATGGCTTGGGCGCGGAACTCGGGCTCCCGCAAATTTCCCTTTTATAATTATAACACATGGCTGGTTCGGCCAAGGATGGCGAAGCTGGAGAGTAACGATTTTAGGAGGTGGAGTTGAGGAGGGCGAATTCGGTGCGTTTGCGCATGGGGTCGATGCGTTCGGCGCGGACGCGGACGCGGTCGCCGAGGTGCCATTCGCGCGGCTTGGGGGCGGCGCCGCGGCCACGGCCACGGCGGCCGTCATTACTTTGGAGGGCGACGATGGCGTGATCGCGTTCGCGGTAGATGCAGCGGGCGCCGGCGGCGTCTTCCAGCGCGTTGATGGGCAGCAAGCCTTCGACGAAAACTTCGAAGAGTTCGACGAAGCAGCCGTATTTTTGGACGGAAATGATGAGGGCATCGTACTCTTCGCCGAGATGCTGCTCCATGAATTGGGCGGTCTTCCAGTCTTTGAGTTCGCGTTCGGCGGTGGCGGAGCGGCGTTCGGCCTCGGAGGTTTCGGTGGCCATTTCTTCAAGCTGGCGATGGGAATAGAGAGTTTCTTCCGCGCCGCGCGGGACGGGGGCGTGCGCGCTGGCGAATGGCGGAGCGTCTTTCGGGTGGTCGAGAGCCCATTTTAGTACGCGGTGGACGATGAGATCGGGATAGCGGCGGATGGGCGATGTGAAATGGGCGTATTCGTCAAAGCCGAGGGCGAAATGGCCGAGGGAATCGGCGGCGTAACGGGCTTGCTTGAGAGAGCGGAGCATGAGGTAGGAGATGATGCGTTCTTCGGGCTTGCCAACGACTTTGCGAATGAGTTTTTGGTAGTGCTGGGGCGTGATGCGAATTTCTGAGCCGGGGAGCGCCACTTTCATGCCGCGTTCGCGGCCTTTGCCGTAGGAATCGGGGCGGCCGCCTTTTGCGGGAGAGGGGACGCGGCCATGACGGACGGTGACTTCGCGTTGATGCAAATCCTCGACGCCGAGAGAGTAGCCGAAGGCGCGCGCCAACTCTTCGAACTCCAAAACTTTTTTCGCGTCGGGCTTTTCGTGTACGCGGTGGAGGGCTTCGATGCCGCGGCGGAGCAAATAACCTGCGACGGCGCGGTTGGCGGCGAGCATGAACTCTTCGATGAGGCGGTGAGCGATGTTGCGCTCGCTGCGGGTGATGTTGGTCATGCGCTGCTGGTCGTCGAATTCGATGACGGGCTCGGGAAGATCGAAATCGATGGAGCCGTGTTCGTTACGGCGCGCATTGAGAAGAAGGGCGAGCTCCTTCATTTTCAGGAAATGCGGCGCTAGAGCGGAGTAGCGGGCGGTGGCTTCGGGATCGCCTTCGATGACTTTGTTGACGTTGGTGTAGGTCATGCGCTCGGCGGAGCGGATGATGCCGGAGGTCATGCGCGAGTGGCGCATGTTGCCATGGGGGTCGAATTCCATCAGCGCGCTCATGACGAGGCGGTCTTCGCGGGGTTTTAGCGAGCACATGCCGTTGGAGAGTTGCTCAGGGAGCATGGGGACGGCGCGATCGATGAAATAAACGGAGGTGCCGCGGAGGCGGGCCTCTTGATCGAGAGGCGTGCCGGTGCGGACGTAGTGGGCGACGTCGGCAATGTGGACCTGGAGATGCCAACTGCCGTCTGGGCGGCGCTCGACGTAGACGGCGTCGTCAAAATCGCGGGCGGTTTCGCCATCGATGGTGACGATGGGGAGGTGGCGGAAATCTTCGCGGCCTTCGAGCTCGGCTTCAGTTACTGACTTCGCGCGCTGCTCGGCTTCGGCGATTACTTCGGGAGAAAACGTGTGGGGCAGGTGATGCTTGCGAATGATGATTTCGGTGTCAACGCCAAGATCGCCGGGGCGGCCGAGGATTTCGATGACGCGGCCGGTGGGGGCGGAACCGCCGCGAGCGTAGCGGACGAGTTCGACGTTGACGACGGCGCCGTCCAGTTCCGGGAGTTGCTGCGAGCGACGCGGGCGCGCGCCGGGATCTTTCGCGCTGGGCAGGCCCAATTTTTCGCGCAGGGCAGGAGTGAGTTCGTCGCCGGGGGGAATTTCGATTTCGTGCTGGATGCGGGTGTCGTAGGGAAGAACGAGATTGTTGCGCGAGCCGTAGCGGAAGAGTCCGACGACGGAGGGATGGGCGCGGCCGAGAATTTTTACGATGCGGCCTTCGGCGCGCTGTTTACCGGCGAAGCCACCGGCGCGCTGGACGCGAACGAGGACGTGATCGCCGTGCATAGCGTCCTCGATGGAATCGCGAGGGATGAAGACGTCGCCGTCGAGCTGGGGGACAGGAGTATCGGGGACGACGAAGCCGTAACCGTCGTGATGGAGGACGAGGCGGCCAGCAACTTCGTCGCGGTTGATAAGCGTCTGCGGGCTTGCCGGGCGAGGTGCCGAGCTGCCGCGTAGGGGCGATTGTGGAGCGGAAGCCTCGGATTTTCGCCCCGGAAGGCGGTAGCGGCCACCGGGCAATTCCTCGATAGCGCGGCGCTTTTTGAGCTTGGAGAGCATTTTGTTGAGCGGGCGAGTGTCGGATTTCTTGAGGTGGAGGCCGCGGGAGATTTCGGAGGCGGAAGCGGGATCGGTCCTAACTTGTAGAAAACGGAGGATGTTATCGGGGCTCAGATGAGAGGGACGGGGCATGGGTGGAGTATCCGGCCAAAGGCGCCGACTTTCCACAGAGATTTTACCTATTTTTTTGATTTTGCCCGAAACTTTTTGCGGGTTTCGCGGGTTTCATGGGCAGGCCAACACACGACCGGCTGGTCGCCCTCCGTCAGACCGGCTGGTTTCCCCGAGAGGGGAAAAAAGGAGGCGGGAAGACCTGGCCCGCCTCCTTTTACTTTTTCCTTCCTTTGCGATGACTTAAAGCGGATCGAAACCCGACTACAGCCCTACTGTGCGCAATTGTGCCCATGATTTTTTGACTTCCGCTGCAACGTTGTTCTGAAGATTCTTTATCAAGCTTTCTTCCGTTCCGCCCAAAAATGAAACGCGACCAGAATGGCGACAAACACCAGCTTGGGAAACAACCGATCCACAAACACAACGGAATTAACACTTAGGTGGAACAAGACAGCGAAAGCAGCGGTGAGCAGTCCGCCAAACATCTCGGCGAGCACCCATCCGATATAGGCCAGAAGGAAGGCGTACAGGATCCTGAGTAGAAATTTCTTGGTCTCGGGCTTCAATGGATAGCGGTCCTTTGGTTCTTGATGGCCGCAAGCATAACAGCGATTCGTATCTGGACAGAAGCTGTGAGAGTTGTTCTTGTGGTGCTTATAGGGCTGTTCGTTAAGGATTCTGTTTCACGTTTAGTTGGACGGACGTTTCGTTTTTCTGCGTTTCGAAGGAGACGGGAAGAAAGAGAGATATTGGGGTCAGGATGCGGCGCCGGTGAGGCGGGGGATGAAGAGGCGGAAGAAGCGGTCGGGGTCGACGGCGGTGGCGACTTTGGCGTTGGGGCGGAAGGGATCTTCCGCGGCGGGTGCGGCTGGATTGGTGGCGGCTTCCATGGGGGCGGATTTTCTTGTGGGGGCGTGGGTGTAGCCGAGGGATTCGCCGGCGGTAAATTCGCCGGAGGTTTCGATGGTGACGTAGTGGTCGGTGAGGGTGAGGATCGCGGGATCGATGAGATGGGCGACCGTGCAGGGATCATGCATGGCCATTACGCCGTTCTCGAGGTTGCCGTGTTTGTTTTCCAAGATGCGGCGGACGATTTTTCCTGCAGCCTGGCTGGAAGGATTCTTTGCCGCTTCCAACGCTACGACGTGCTCCGGGCGCATGACGACTTTGCGAGTGACGTCGAGGCCGACCATGGTGAGGGGAACGGCGGAGTCAAAAACGATGCGGGCGGCTTCGGGATCGACGTAAAAATTAAATTCCGCTGAGGGCGTGACGTTTCCGCCGGAGAGCGAGCCGCCCATGATCACGATGCTGCGGATCATGTGGGCCAGTTCGGGGTCGGTCTTGAGAGCCATCGCGACGTTGGTCAAGGGGCCGATGGCGACGATGGAAATTTCTCCGGGGTTGTTGCGAACGAGGCGGCGGATGAGTTCGTTGGCGGATTCGGGGACGGGCTTGATTTTTGGCTCGGGAAAATCGACGCCGGCCAGACCGTTTTGGCCGTGCACGTAACTTGCGGTGATCAAACGGCGGACGAGAGGAGTGGCGGCGCCAGCGGCGACGGGGACGTCGGTGCGTCCAGCGATTTCGAGCAAGCGGAGAGCGTTGGGGAGCGTCAATTCGAGGGGGACGTTTCCGGAGACGGGAGTGAGCGCTTCCACTTGGAGTTCAGGAGAATGAAGAGCGAGCAAGATGGCCAGGGCGTCGTCGACGCCGGGATCGGTGTCGATGATGATGCGATGTGGCTTGTCGGGCGCTACGGGTGCGGTACTCGAATACGAATGAGAGGTCCTTGCGTTTGCCGGAATGGAGAGATGGCCCGCGGATCCCGCTAAGAGCAATCCCGCTGAGCCGGACAAGAATTCCCTGCGCGTTTGTGCGTTTGATTTCGAGTTGGAATTCATAAAACTCCTTTGTGGCGCCGGGGCAAAAATTCAAGAATGGGCACACGCGCTGCGAATCTGGGATATTTCCACAATAGCCGGCAGATAGAAATGCTCCCAGAGCCAGCGGCAATTTATGCCGGGCGCTCGGCAATGTCAATTTAGGGCGGCAGGAAGGCACTTACGTAAGAAAAAGAGGATTCAGAAAATGGGTAGAAATTGGTGCCCGAGAGAGGACTCGAACCTCCACGTCCTTGCGAACACTAGAACCTGAATCTAGCGCGTCTGCCAGTTCCGCCACTCGGGCACGAGTGAAGTACGTTGACCGCCTTGCGGCGCGTACAGCGAGGCAAAAATAGTTTGCCCGGCGATGGGCGCTTTGTCAACGCAGCGGCGGGCTGTTTGCGCGGCGGCAAAGAGGCTACACGGAGACAGATGCGGGGTCAGGGGCTGCGTGATGGGGCGCTCCAGTCGGCGCACTTGCTAGCGATGGCGGAGGCGGAGGGACTCCCAGCTGCCGTCGGTGGTCCAGCCGCCGTCGATGGCGAGAGCCTGGCCGTTGATGAAGCCGCTTTCGGAGGGTTCGGCGAGGAAGGCGATGGCTTTGGCGATGTCGTCAGGGGAAGCGAAGCGCGCCATGGGAACGCGGCCGGTGATGTCCGCGTCGGTGTAGCTGCCGCCGGCTTGATCGGCGACGTCCATTTCTGTTTTGACCCAGCCGGGGCAAACGGCGTTGACGCGGACTCCGCGGCCGCCCCATTCGGCGGCGAGCGTGCGCGTCAGACCGATCAAACCATGTTTCGACGCGTTGTAGGCGCTGCGATCGGCGATGGCCACGAGCCCGGCAACCGAGGCCACGTTCACGATGCTGCCCGAGCGCTGCCGGAGCATCATGACGCCAAATGCCTTGGAGAGCAAAAACGGTGCGAGAAGATTGACTTCGAGCACGCGGCGAAAATCCGATGCTGAGACGCGCTCGGCCGGGGCGATGAAGCTGATTCCCGCGTTGTTCACCAAGACGTCAGCGCGCCCCCAGCGGTCTTTTACGGCGGCAGCGAGGCGAGCGACTACGGATTCGTCGGAGACGTCGCCCAGGAATTCAAGGACGTCGGCCCCTCGATCTTTTGCGGCTCGCTTTGTTTCAACAGGCATCCGAAGGTCACTCAGAGCCAGCGCAAAGCCGCGCTCGGCGAGAACCTCGGCGGTGCGCCGGCCGATTCCCTGCGCCGCGCCGGTAATGATTGCAACTTTAATTGAATGTGCCATTTACGCCTCACTATCCGAGTGCTGGCTGCTAGAAGGTGGGTCTACGCCATGCCATGACCCATCAATTCTTTTTGTAGCAAACACTAGAAATTCAAATCCATGGTGCTATACTCCGCCCATAAGCAGAATCACCCCCTTGCCTGCCCCCATGGCAGACACCGCGGTTCGGGACTAAAGGGAGGCCACCATGGAGTATTTCACCACACCGCCAGTTCTCTACCTACTTATTGTATGGGGAGCGATCACGGTTGTTTTTATGGCGTTGCTGATTTGGCGGACGCTTCTCGCCAGTCATGAAGATGATCAGATCTTCCTGGATGCGGCGCAAGAGCATATGGCCAGAGAGCAACGGGAATTGGTCGCAAAAATCATGCGACTCTCGAAACCCATTGCCACCACCGGCATCGCCGCGGGAACGCTGTTCCTGGTGATCGCCGGAATGTGGCTGTATAACGGGTTGAAGAACTTCTAACCGGTTGCGAGCGGCGCGTCCGCAGCGCGGCGTCGTTGCGAATTCACGAGGGCTTGATGGGTGGCGGCTGCGCGGTCGCAGGTGTGTTTGCGGGTGCAGAGGGCACCATCGACGTGTGGTTGTGGACGATCACCCAGTGATTGTTTTGTTTTTCCAGAACAAGCGTGGTTTGCCCCAGGGCAGAGATGAGTTCCCCATCCACCACGGCCGCAAAATCCCACTGGTAGCAGGCCCACCCGAAATTTCCCGCCACCTTGATGAAGGTATTGGAGCGGTCCATGCGCACCTGTTGCATGCGGGCCTTCTGCTGCTTGTAGAGGGCAAGATAGTTCGTCCAGCCGATGAGCGGGGGTGCATAAGCGCCGGAAACCATAACGATGTCCTCGGCGTAATCCTTGTGCAACTTTTCGATATCACCGAGCTGCCACGCGCCGAGCATTTCCGAAATCATGTAATCGACCTGTTGCTCGTCGGACATGGGAATCAGCGGCGCGGTGCTGTCGGATGGAGGCGTCTGATCGTTTTTCTTTTTTTTGTCTTTTTGCGCTGCGGCCGGTGAGGCGCAAGCGAGCAGCAGAACGGCGCCAGTAAGCAGCAACACTCCGTTCCGCCAGAACGTTTGGGCGAAATAATCCCTCGAATGATTTTTCATGCGCGTCATGCTCCTATGGGGGGAAAGGATAGCATGCTGCGCCGCGTGCCAACCGCGTGTGTTCCTTTGGTTTACTTGCGGGCGTACATTTTGCTTCCGGACAACGCTTCCAACCGCAGGCTTGCGGCTTCTCGATGTTGGAAGCGGCTCAACGATTTCGCGATGCGGACAAGAGATTGACGAATATACGGTATGCGCCGGGCACGCCTTCGGGCAATTGGCGGAAGAAAGCGATGCCGGTGTAAATGTAGGTGCCTTTGCCGTAGCGCGCGTAGACGAGGCCGCCGTTGAGGTCGGGTTCGCCGGGATCGTTCATGGCGAGGAGCGGCGTGTACTTGTCGTCGAATTGGCTCCAGAAATAGAGGCCGCGTTCCTGGACCCAGCCCTCGAAATCGTTTCGGGTGATTTTGTTGGGTTTGTTGAGCAACGGATCGTCGGGTTTTAGAAATTTTACGGGAGAGGTCTCGTCGGTGATGCGCGGCAGGGGTGCGCCCGGCTTGCCGGGATCGATCTTCGCGGGATAGGGAGCGAACTGGAATTTGTCCCAGGCGAAGTCGCGCTGGTATTGCACGACGAGCGTGCCGCCGTTTGAAGCGTAATCGAGTAGGCGCTGGTTCGCGCCGGGGAGTTCTGGGCGCAGTTCGTAGGCACGGACGCCGACAACGATGGCGTCGAATTTTGAGAGGTCGCTGAAATTGAGTGCCGCGGCATCGAGCATTTCCACGTGGATGCCCAGGCGCTGCAGAGCTTCCGGCACGGGTTCGCCTTCGGAGGTGATGTAGCCCACGCGCAGATTTTCCGGCACGCTCACGTTGAAAGCGTGTACGCGGCATTCGGCGGGCTCGCTCCAGAGGATCGTTGGCATGGAAGGGAGGGCTTCGAGCGAGGTGGAAAACTTTTCGTCGCCGCGTTTGGCGTAGGCGGTGATCGTGTAGTTGCCAGCAACGAGTTTGTTCGGAGGCGTAACGGTAAGTTTGACATACAGATCGCCTGTCCCAGGAAAATTCAACAGAGTTGGCGCGCTGCTTGTCCAGCCTTGCGGAACGTCGAGGCCCGCGCTGACTTTTCCAGGTTGCGTCGAATACGAGTGCACCCGCAGCAGAACATCAAACGGTTTGCGCTGTTTTGCCAGGACTTCGATGTCTTGTTTCGGATCGACTGAGAGCGTATAGGTAGGGACGATGCGAAGAGGAACGAGGTCAATGCGGGTGGAAGTTGCCGCGAGGTGCATGATTGGGGCTTCAACGTTGAACAGATAACCGCCGATCTCGACCGTCGTATTTATGGCAAGCGAGTCCTCGCCCACCGGACGAATCGCTTGAAAGCGCGAAGGAGATGAGGTCTGGTTCGAGGCGCGGGCTGTGAGCGACTCGCCACCAGGCTTTTGATCGCGACTGAGGCGTTCGACCCCGCTCGGAAGTTGCAAGCCGTTCGAGTCAAAATGACAGGCGACGTACGCGCGGCAGCGATAGGTTCCGGAAATCTTGAAGCTGTCTCCTGCGGCAACCAGACCCTGGTCTGAAGTCACATTGAGTTGCAGCCCAGCAGCTAGTTGCAACGCACGATTTACGTGTTCTTGCAGGCCCACAAATTCAGCCAAGCTTCCACTGGTACAATTCGGCGGTTGGTAGTTCCGAGAAATTGGACCACCGACGTCTCGTGCTGCGGCAACAAGCGAGGTGGTCGCCTCCGCCCAATGCAATGTGAGTGCCTCTGCTTTGGCTCTGGCTAAAGCCACGTCGGCACTTTTTGCCATGGATAGAATTCCATCAGCCGACCAACAAGCAACCAACCCCGGATTCTTGCTTAAGGATTCGAGCGGTTGTGCAAGATCGGAAAGCGCGACAGGTTTGTCATCTTCGGCGCGGAGCGCAACCGGGCGGCGCAAAAAGGGTGAACCGAGAAACGCGGTGATTCCTTGGGTGCGATGGTTGGAGAAGGCATCGATGCCAATTTCACGCCAGGATTTTCCCCAAAGCGGGGAGACATCGTCCACGGGAAGAACTAAGCCCTTGGGAGTATCGCTGAAGCGGTCGACATCGAGGACGCGGATAGGACTTATTCCTCCATCCCACACGCTCGGCTCGCGTGCTGCCAAATTCGCTTCTTCGGGAAGCTTGTAGGAGGGATCGGAGGCAAGTGCGACGGCTTTGGGAGTCCAAAGCCCGGAAGTTTGGTGGTGGCCGTGGCCGGTGTGGACACCGCCGAAATTGTTGATGACGATGTTTGGGCGGAAGGTGCGGATGATGCGGACCATATCTTCAAGAACTTCGTCGCCCCAGATTTTCTCGGTTTCTTCGGGAGTTTTGGAGAAGCCAAAATCTTTTGCGCGAGTGAAATAGAGTTTTACGCCGTAGCCGCGTGTGGCGGCGAGAAGTTCTTGTGTGCGGATGAGTCCGAGTTGGGGGGCTTGTTCCGGGCCGAGCGCGTTTTGGCCACCTTCGCCGTGGGTTATGGAGAGCAGCGCGACATCCGCGTGCAAACCGCGCGCTAGATAAGTGAGCACCGCGCCCGATTCGTCGTCGGGGTGCGCGGTGATATAGAGAATGCGCGTCGTGACGCGTGCGGAGTCAATGGCTTCGATGGTCTCGGCGAGGCCGGGGCCAGTTCCTGGAGCAGGAGGGAATTGCGCTGGCGTTGAAGATGCGGCAAGAAATGAGAATGCGATGAGACCGGCAACCGCTGGGCCAAATTTCAAATTACCTCCCCTACTCGCGTCGGTCTTCGAAATGATCCAATTCGAGTTCGAATGCCACTCACCCCTTAGAGGTGCCGCCAGAGAAATGCGTTACGGTCCATCGATTACAAACGGCTGTTCCACCTCTATCGCGAACGGCCATTGTCGCATTTCACGCGCGCGAATCAGAAACGCCAGCAGTCCCAGCGCGATTTCCAGCAATCCCCACTTGCGTGCCGGACCCGTGGCCCAAAAGAGCAGCGCCCAGCCAATCATCGTGAGCACCGCGGGAATAGGGTATAGCCACATCTTAAACGGCAAACGCTCCGTGCCCCAGCGCCGCCGGAGCAGAATCACTCCGACGGCCTGCCCGATGAACTGCACCAGAAGACGCATGGCGAGAATCGCGGCGATCACGGTCCTCAGCCGAAAGGCCAAGCTGAAGATAAACGCCAATCCACCAAGAAATAGAAGCGAAATATGCGGAAAATGTTTCTTGGGGTGGACCTTGGCGAAAATGGGGAAGAAATTTCCATCCAGCGCCGCCGAATAGGGCACGCGTGAATAGCCAAGCAGGACGGAAAAAACCGAAGCTAGCGCAATCCACAAGACCATCGCCGTGGCGAATTGCGCCGCCGCATGTCCATACAGTCTTTCCACAAACGTGCTGACGATGAACGGTGAATTCTGCGCCTCGCGCCAAGGCACGACGCCGAGAATGCTGGTCTGCATCGCCAAATACAGAACGGTAATCCCCAGGATCGATAGAAAAATTCCGCGCGGAATATTTTTCTCCGGATCGCGAATCTCACCACCCAGATGGCAGATGTTGTAGTAGCCCCAGTAGCTGTAGACCGTGTTTACCATCGCCGCCCCGAGGCCGCCGAACCAAAGCCACGAAAGGTGAAATGCACCGGGGGGGAAGTCGAAAGCCAAATGCGCGTTAAAATGCCGCACGCCTCCCCAGATCAGCCAGAGCATCGTGGCGACCACACCGACCCACAGGAGAACCGAGATTTTTCCGATGGTGGTGATTCGCCGGTACAGAAGAATCACTAGAAACACCACCAGGCCACCCGACAAAGCTTTTGCTTGTAGCGTCGAGAGTGGATAAAGATATTTCGCGTACTCGGAAAAGCCAATGGCGGCTGAAGCGATCGAGAGAGGCGCTTGAATCAGCGTCTGCCACACGAACAAAAACGACATCAAGCGTCCCCAGCGCGCCGGTCCGTAGGCCTCGCGGAGAAACACATAACTCCCACCGGCGCGCGGCATCGCCGCCCCGAGCTCCGACCAAACAAAACCATCCAGCACGGCCAGCAGCGCTCCGACCAGCCAAGCGATCAAAGCCTGCGGACCGCCCATCGCACGAATCACCAGGGAGGTCACGACAAATGGACCAATCCCCACGATCTCGATCATGTTGAGTGCGACGGCTTCCTTGAGGCCTAGGCCCCGTTCGAGAGGTGCGTTTTCGATGATTTCCGGCAATGCCATGGGTCCGCCGAGAATAACAAAAGCGCTGCGCCGCACCTAACTTGCATTGGCGGCCGTAGCCCAGTGCTGCTTCCAGCACGGACAACCCTTGAAGCCGCCGAATAACGGTGCTTGGGTGTAATGTGAAAAGGGGTTACACGAGTACGTCCCTCGCCGTTGGTGTTCCTCTCAAACCGGCACGGGCTCGGCAGCTTGGCGAACGATTGAGTAAACCGTTTGCTGCTGCCAGTTGTATTTCCCCCCTGTCAAAATCGTTTCGTTTCCAGGCATGCCTCGCGCGTTGGCTAACACGTGGCGGAAGAAAGGTAAGTCCCGAAATGTCTTCCAGCTCAACTTCGGCTTCTCGGCCGGCGAGCGCGATATCCCCGCGCCAGATCCAGATTGGGCTCTCCGGTCTTTTTCTTCTCAGCGCGGCGGTATGGTTCGGCTCGCGGACTCTGTTAGCTACGAATTTTCTGCCTCACTGGTACTGCTACGCGGGAAACCAGCGATTGCTCTGGACCAACGTGATCGCCGACTTCGTCATCGGGTTTTCCTACGTGGCGATCTCCGCCACTCTGGTGTGGCTGGTGCGGCGCGCAGGCCGCGATTTGCCTTACACAGGTTTCTTCTGGGCTTTCGGACTCTTCATCGTGAGCTGCGGCGCCACCCACTTCATGGAAATCGTTACCGTATGGAGGCCTGTGTACTGGCTCTCCGCCGCTGTCAAATTAGTGACAGCGGCCGCGTCGGCTGGCACCGCCATCGCCTTGTTCGCGGGCGGGGAACGTATCGTTGAGTTCGCGCAAGCAGCCAAAGAGTCAGCCAAGCTGCGTGGCAACGAGAGCTTTCGCGCCATGATTCAATCCGCGCCAGTGGGAGTTGTGAGTGCGGATTTGCAGGAAAGGGTCACCGTCTGGAATCCAGCCGCGGAGCGCATGTTTGGCTGGGCCCTTGCTGAAATCCTAGGTCAGCAAATCCCGATCATTCCTCCAGAAAAGGAGCACGAGAGGGGCGAACTGCGCGACAAGGCCCTCGAAGGAAAAGTGACCGAAGGCTTTGAAACGGTCCGGCTTAAACGGAGCGGCGAGCGGTTGTCCGTGAGTCTTTCCATGGCGCCGATCCGTGACGAAAACGGAGTACTCCGCGGCGTTATGAGCATCTTGGAAGACATTAGCGAGCGCAAACGCTTCGAACTCGAGTTGCAGGAAAAGACGGTGGTCCTGAGCACCGTTACCCGCGCGCTCAATCACTTCCTGGATTCAGGAAATTGGAGCGCAGCAAGCCAGCATTTGCTGGCTTTTGCTATCTCGCAGACCAAGAGTGACTACGGCTTTCTCGGCGTCATTCTGGACGGCCTCATTCTGCGCGTTCTTGCGCAGGATGGCACGGTGTGGGACATAAAGCTCAACCCCGACCTGGCGGAAGAAAAAATACCGCATCCTTCCGAGAGCGGACTTTCTGAATTCATGAGCTTGAGCAGTCTGCTCGGCAAGGTGATTGAGAAAGGTGAAACCATTGCGGCCAACGGCCTGGAAGTGGATTCGGGTTCAGGCGGCCTCCCGGCGGGGTATGCGTCCATGCACTCATTTCTCGGCGTGCCCATTTTCAAGGAAGGCGTGACGGTCGGCATTCTATCGGTCGCGAATTGCGCGGGCGGTTATAGCGGGCAGGAACTCCAATACCTCGAAACCATGTGCGAGGCTACGGGCGCGCTCTATGAGAATTACCGGCAGAGCTTGAGGCGCAAGAGTCTTGAGGACGAACAGAAGCGGCTGGATACTCAAGTGCGCCAGGCACAGAAGATGGAGGTTCTCGGGCGCCTGGCGGGCGGTGTCGCGCACGACTTCAATAACATGCTCATGATCCTCGGGGGCTGTTCGGAACTGCTTGATCGCGCCCTCCCCGACGGCTCTCCAGCCCGCCAGTACCTTGGCCAGATTCAACGCACTACGGAGAAGGCTGCCGCCATTACCAAACAGCTTCTGGTATTTAGCCGCAAGCAGGTGGTGGAATTTCGCCCGATGGATTTGCATGCCGCGCTTACGGAGTCGCAGTTCATGCTTCCCCGGCTCCTCGGTTCCGACGTCGCGTTGACCTATCATTGCAACGCCGCGAGCTCTTGGATCCATTCCGATCCCTCGCAGATCGAACAAGTGGTGGCAAATCTGGCCATCAATTCCAGAGACGCAATGCCCGAAGGCGGGAGTTTGAGCATCTCCACGCGCAATGCCACACAGCTGCCGGAAGATGCTGCGGATGTACCGTCGTCCGCCGCGGATTGGGTGGTGCTCGAAGTAGCCGACACCGGATTTGGCATGGATGAAAAGACACGCGCCCAAATTTTTGAGCCGTTCTTCACGACCAAGTGCGCGGGCAAAGGCACCGGTCTGGGCCTTGCGACCGTATACGGCATCGTCAAGCAGAGCAACGGAATCATTCGCGTCGACACCGCTCCCGGGAAAGGCACGCGATTCGAAATCTATTTTCCGGTCTGTCCTACTCCCGTCTTTGAACCACAGCATCCCAGGCTGGTTTCCCCGGAGGGCGGAAACGGAAACGGAGAAACAATACTCGTCGCCGATGACGAACCTGCCTTGCGTCAAGCTCTTGTGGAATTCTTGCAAACCTCCGGCTACAAGGTGCTGCACGCGCAAACCGCCACGGAAGCTCTCGAGATGGCGCAAAAGAATCCGGGTAATATCGACGTGCTCTTGACCGACGTCGTCATGCCGGGCCTTCGCGGCCCCGAACTCGCGCGCCGCGTAACCGCAACTCATCCGGAAATCCGAGTGATCTACATGTCGGGTTACGCGGAAGGATTTTCGGAAGCTCAGCTGCCCGAGAGCTCCACGTTTCTGCAAAAGCCGTTTCGGTTTGCAACCCTCCTCGAACAGCTTAAACTCATCCGGGGCAGGGTCTGACTCTGCGCTAGACTTCCTTGGGACACTGGTGATGACTTTCAAGCGTTTCCTTCTCTCCCTTGGTGCGCTATGCCTCTTTTTCCCCGCCGCTTCCTTTGGATTGCCGTCCGAGACGCCGTTATCACTCCCGTCTGAAACTTCGGCAATCGTCAGCAAGATTTATTCCTTCGAGTTGAGCGGGGCCATCGAGGATGCTCGGCGACTCGAAGAATCTCAGCCGCAGCACCCGCTCGGCTATCTATTGGAAGCCGAAGCCCTCTGGTGGAAGATCTGGTGCACCTCCGCGGAGTTTAAATACGGCATGACGGACGCGCGTCATCGCGCCAAACTCGATTCCGATCAGCACTATCTGGAGCTCGCCGCAAAAGTTACCGCGCTCGCGGAGAAGCAGAACCGGCAGCATGAGTCCGCGGAGATGGCCTTTTACGCGGGCATGGGTGACGCGGTTGCCGCGCGTCTGTACGGTTTGCGTGGAGAAAATCGCAACGCGGCGCGGGCGGCCGTGCGCGGGCGCGAGCACCTATCCCGCGCCATCGCGCTCGATCCTCGGCTGGCCGACGCCGATCTCGGCCTGGGCCTTTACAACTATTACGTTGATACGCTGAGCGCGCTAGCACGCGTCATGCGCTTTTTCATGGGCATACCCGGCGGTTCGAAACAAGAAGGCATCCGGCAGCTCGAACATGACATAGCCGAGGGCGTTCTTACATCCAGCGTGGCGCGCTTCTACCTCGCGCTCAATCTGCACCGCTACGATCAGCAGTATGAGAAGGCCCTCGCCGTCATCACACCCTTGACCGAACGGTTTCCTTCCAATCCTCTTTTCCAGCTTGCCCGCGGAGATCTTCTTGCCAAGCTTGGCCGCAAGCGGCTAGCGCTTGCCTGTTATCGCGCGGCGGAGAGTTCGCCCGCGGCTGAAGGCGAATGTCGCGCGCGCGTACAGGAACTGGCCCGCGTTTCGATTTCCGCGCTTGGTTTGTCCGCGGCATCCGCGAAGCCGTGAGCGCTTTGCCATTCGAGCTGCCATCTCTCTCCTTCTCTTCGGGCTCAAACACTTCAACCCCGCAGGGGGGGATACGATGCGGGTAGGCTCTTCCACGCGGGTGTGCGTCTTGACCAGCGTGAGAGGCGCCGATAAGCTTAGAGATTCTCCTACCAGGTGAAGGAATCCATGGACCAGATTCAAGTGACATTGCCGGATGGCAAAGTGCAAGAGGTGCCGAAGGGCACGACTCCGGCGGATATCGCGCGGAAAATTTCGCCGCGACTGGCGGATGCGGCGCTGGTGGCGCGGGTGACGGCGACGAATGGAGTGGCGACGGCGGATGCGCCGGACCTGGGCGAGCTGATCGATTTGCGGCGGCCGTTGGAAGAAAACGTCAAGCTGCAAATTTTGACGGAGAAAGATGCGGATGCGCTGTTCGTGTTCCGGCATTCGGCGGCGCATTTGCTTGCGGCGGCGGTGATGGAGCTGTATCCGAACGTGAAGCTGGGGATTGGCCCGCCGATCGACACGGGGTTTTTCTACGAATTTTTGCGCGAGGAACCGTTCACGCAGGAAGACCTCGCGAAAATCGAAGCGAAGATGCACGAGCTGGCGAAACAGGATTTGCCGAACGAGCGGAAGTTGATTCCAAAGCCGGAAGCGATCGAGCTATACAAGAAAAACAATCAGATTTTCAAGTGCGAGCTGGTGGAGGAAAAAGCCAACGAGCTGATGGTGTCGTTTTATTCGACCGGGAAATTCGTTGATTTCTGCCGCGGGCCGCACATTCCTTCGACCAAACGGATCACGGCGTTCAAATTGATGAGCGTTGCGGGCGCTTACTGGAAGGGACAGGAAGGGAATCCGCAATTGCAGCGGATTTATGCGGCGGCGTTTTTCACGCAAAAGGATCTCGACGAATATCTGAACCGGCTGGAAGAAGCGAAGCGGCGCGATCACCGGAAGCTGGGCGTCGAGCTCGAACTCTTCAGCATTCAGGAAGAGGCCGGGCCGGGGCTAATTTTCTGGCATCCGAAGGGCGGACTGGTTCGGAATATCGTGGAGGATTGGCTGCGCAAGGAGTTGGCGGCGCGCGGGTACGATCTTGTTTATACGCCGCACATCATGCGGCGCGAGTTGTGGAACACGAGCGGACATACGGGCTTTTATAAGGACAATATGTTCGGCGCGATTGAGGTGGAAAAAGCCGACTACCAGCTGAAGCCCATGAATTGCCCGGGGCACATCCTTATATATAAGTCGAAGTTGAAGAGTTATCGCGATTTGCCGGTGCGGCTTGCGGAATTGGGCACAGTTTACCGGTATGAGCGCAGCGGCGTGCTGCACGGCTTGTTGCGAGTGCGCGGATTTACCCAGGACGACGCGCACATTTTCTGCATGCCTTCGCAGATTGAAGCGGAAGTGGAAGCGTGCGTGGATTTTGCGTTTGCAGTGATGAAGAATTTCGGATTCGACAAGTATGAAGTGGAACTGTCGGATTGGGATCCGGCGCATCCGGAAAATTACGCGGGGAAGCCGGAGGATTGGCGCCGCGCCACGGCGGCGCTGGCGGAAACCATGACGCGCATGAAAATTCCCTACAAGAAGATGGAAGGGGAAGCCGCGTTTTACGGGCCGAAGATCGACGTGAAGTTGATCGATGCGATTGGAAGATCGTGGCAACTGACGACGGTACAGTTTGATTTTAATTTGCCGGCGCGATTTGGGCTGGAGTATGTGGGCGAGGATGGCGCGAAGCATCAGCCATTGATGGTGCACCGCGCTTTGCTCGGATCGGTGGAGCGGTTCTTTGGGATTTTGATCGAGCACTATGCGGGTGCGTTTCCGCTGTGGCTGGCACCGGTGCAGGTGCAGATCTGCCCGGTCAGCGAAAAAGTGGCGGATTACGCAAAGCATGTGACGGAAAACTTGAAGCGCCACGGGCTGCGCGTGCATCTGGACGACCGGAACGAGAAGTTGCCGGCGAAGATTCGCGACGCGCAGATGCTGAAGATTCCGTACATGCTGGTGGTGGGCGCGAAAGAGGCGGAAGCGGGGACGGTGTCGGTGCGGCACCGGACTAAAGGTGATTTGGGGCCGAAGCCGCTGGCGGAAGTGGTGGAAGCGATGCAGAAGGAAGTGGAATCGAGAGTGACGAGTTAGCAAGCCTTTTCAACGGTCATAAGATCGCATGTAAACAGGGCTCTCTGGATCCAAGTCCAGAGAGCCTTGTATTTTCGAAGAGGAATTGGCAGCGGCGAAGCAAATATTCGTGTAATGTACGCGCTTATGAAAAATGCTTTCTTGGTTGCTTTGGTGTTTTTGGCGGCTGCCAGGGTTGGTGCGCAGGACGCGGCTGGTCCCATGAAGTTCGGTGCGAAGACCGGTGAGCGGTTTGCAGCGCTGGCGCTAGCATGCGTGGAGAAGGAATATCCGAACAAGTTGAGCCACTCGTTGAATAGTGATGCGGATGTGGCTCCTCCTCGAAAGCTGACGCCGGCGTTTTACGGGTGCTACGACTGGCATTCTTCGGTGCACGGGCATTGGCTGCTGGTGCGGCTGGTGAGGAGTTTTCCTGAGGCGGGCTTCGCGGTTGCGGCGCGTGAGGCTTTGCGGCGCACCATGACGGCCGAAAACATGGCGCAGGAAGCTGCGTACCTCCGCGCCGAGGGGCGCACGAGCTTCGAACGGCCGTATGGACTGGCGTGGCTGCTGCAACTTGCAGCGGAACTGCGCGAGTGGGACGACCCGCAGGCGCGGGAACTGTCTACTAATTTGCGCCCACTCGAACAGGCGGCCGTGGAACGGTTGAAAAACTGGCTGCCGAAGCTTTCGTATCCGGTGCGCATCGGTGAGCATTCGCAAACGGCTTTTTCGTTAGGCCTCGTGCTGGACTACGCGCGCTCCGCGGACGACAAGGACTTTGCGGAATTGCTGGTGTCGAAGGCGCGGCAGTTTTATTTGAACGACAAAAGCTGCCCGCTGAACTATGAGCCGTCTGGAGAGGATTTTCTTTCGCCGTGTATTGCGGAGGCGGACCTGATGCGGCGCGTGCTGCCGAGCGGTGAGTTTGCCGGTTGGCTGAAAACTTTTCTGCCGCAGATTCCGTCAAACGGAAGTGGGGACTGGTTGCAACCGGTCGTGTCGCCTGATCCGAGCGATCCGAAATTGGCGCACTTGGACGGGTTGAATCTGAGCCGCGCGTGGATGCTGGAAGGTATCGCTGCTGGTTTGCCAAGTAGCGACAAACGCTTGCCGGCGATCCGGAACGCGGCTGAGGCGCACAAACGCGCAGGACTTGCGGCGGTAACCGGCGCGCATTACGAGGGCGGTCATTGGCTGGGGAGTTTTGCGGTTTACTTGGTCACCAAAAGAGGTATCGCGCAGAAGTAGGATTTTCCGCACACTGAGAATCGCAATTAATTGCGTTTACAAAACCAGACCATGCAGAGCTCATCCAGAATCATTTTGAGTGAAGAGGTGTTCGCGCAAAGCGTAAGAGAGCTTGTGCGCACGGATGCGGATTTGGCGGGAGTTGTTGAGAAGTATGGAGTGCCGCCGCTGTGGGTGCGGGAGCCGGGATTTCCGACGCTGGTGTACATCATTTTGGAGCAGCAAGTTTCGCTCGCGTCAGCCCGGGCGCTGTTTGACAAGCTGCAAAAAGCGGTGAAGCCTCTGACGCCGGGACGATTTTTGAAATTGACGGAAGCCGAGATGCGCGTGATGGGCTTCAGTCGGCAAAAGACGCATTACACGCGATTGCTGGCCGCGGCGATTCAGAAGCGGCAGTTTTTGCTGCACAAACTGGATGAGCACGAAGACCAGCACGTTCGCGAGCAGTTGGTGGCGTTGAAAGGGATCGGGAACTGGACGGCGGATATTTATTTGCTGAGCGCGCTGCGGAGGCCAGACATCTGGCCGGTGGGGGATTTGGCGCTGGCTGTGGCGGTTCAGGAAGTAAAGCGGCTGCGCGTGCGGCCTGCACCGGAAAAGCTGGAGAAGATGAGTGTGCCGTGGAGGCCCTGGCGGGCGGTGGCGGCACGCCTGTTTTGGCATGCGTATTTATGTAAGCGGGGGCAAAATTCGGCAGCGATCAGTTTGTAAGATAGCGGGAAAACCTTGGCTGAGATTTTACTTTGAGGCAGGTAGCCGTTGTGTTACGTTCCTCGGCCATGGCTACCCCTCCCATTAATTCCACGCCGCAATTCGCCACCGCGGAGTACGCCGGAAGCGGCGATACGTGTAAATCTTGCAAGCAAGCCATTTCTGGGACGTATTACCGGATTAATGGATCACTGGCCTGCGAGCGGTGCACCACCCAATTGCAAAGTCAGTTGCCAAAGGATTCACATGCGGCGTTTGGGAGGGCGGTGCTGTTTGGAATTGGCGCGGCAATACTTGGAATGATTGGGTATGCGGCGTTTGGGATTATTACGGGCATTCAAATCGGTTACATCTCATTGGCGGTGGGATGGCTGATCGGGAAAGCGATGCATAAGGGTTCGAACGGCGTTGGAGGGCGACGATATCAAGTTGTAGCGGCCGTGCTGACTTATGCGGCCGTCTCGATCGCGGCAATTCCGATGTACTTTTCGCAAATCAGCAAAGAGAAAGCTGCTCATCCGCCGCAAGTGAAGACGGCGCCCGCGACGCCAGGGTCAACCGCGGAGAACGCGCCGGCAGATGGCTCAGCACCTGCATCTGCATCTGCATCTGGCGATGCTGACCCAGTTACTGCGAAGAAACCGAAGATCAATTTTTTTGCGGCGGTTGGTTTGCTGGCGCTGATAGGTTTGGCGTCGCCTTTCCTTGAGCTGCAGGATCCGCTGCATGGCCTCATCGGCCTGGTGATTTTGTTCGTGGGAATGCGCTTTGCATGGCAGCAGACCGGGGCGCCGAAAATCGACATCGTTGGACCATTCCAGAGCCGTGCGCCGACGCCCGCGACGACGTAAACTATTGACCGCCACCTGTGTCCTCTCCTCCCATCATTGAACCTATTCGAAATTGCCACAATTGCGGCCAATTTGTGCCGTTGGGTGCGCTGGATTGTCCCCAGTGTCATACGCTGATTCATAGCGAGGAATTGCTGCGTATTTCCACGAAGGCAAACCAGTTTGAGGAGCAGGGCCAACTCGCACCAGCGAGAGAAGAGTGGAAACGCGCGCTGACGCTGCTTCCGCACAATGCGAATCAGGCGGAGTGGATTCGCGGAAAAATTTATAAATTGGAGTTGATGGAGAAACATGCCCCCGCGGAGCCGCCGAAGCATGCGTGGGCGAAAAAGCTGGGGCCGCTTGCGCCGATCGCCATTTTGCTGGCGAAGAGCAAGACGCTGCTATTCGCTTTGTTCAAATTGAAATTCCTGTTCAGTTTTCTGCCGTTCCTCGCACTGTACTGGGCCTTGTGGGGATATAAATTTGGATTGGGATTCGCGGTGTTGATTCTGGTCCATGAGATGGGCCATTACATTGATATTCGGCGACGCGGGCTGCCGGCGGACATGCCGGTATTTTTGCCGGGGCTTGGGGCGTATGTTCGGTGGCAGGCGCTTGGGGTGACGCGGCAGACGCGGGCGGCGGTGAGTCTTGCGGGGCCGCTCGCTGGCTTGCTTGGGGCCGCGGTTTGCGCGTTGGTTTGGTATCGAACGGGAGATGGACTGTGGGCAGCGCTTGCGAGAGTCTCCGCAGTGCTGAATATTTTGAATTTGACGCCGGTGTGGATTCTGGATGGCGGGCAGGCGGCGAATGCGCTCTCGAAGGCGGAGAGATTTGTGCTGCTGGCTATGACACTCGTGCTCTGGGCATATCTTGGGAAGGGTATTTTCTTTGTGGTCGCCGCCGGGATCGTCTACCGGCTTTTTACTAAGGATTTGCCGCCGACGCCTAGCCCGGCGATTGCGACCTACTATGTGGCGTTACTGGTGGGACTTGGCGCCGTCGTATATTTGATGCCAGGGCAGGCATTGGTTCCTCGGTAGGAGTTGGGGACACCCGTAGGTCCCGGGGCTATTGCGATGTCAGGCGATTGACGTGCTATACTTTGAAGCCCGTCCCTTGGCCGTTTTGGGCTGTGGGGATGTGGGTGGGGTGAACTCGGGGCCCGTTTCCAGGTTTGCGGGAATGGCGGGTGCCTGTCGGTCGTTCAACGGCCGCAAATCATGAAGTCCGTTAGGGGGAAATATCGCAGAACGCAGCTTCCGGCAGAGTGACCGCATCCGCATCAACGAGCGGATTCGAGCGCGAGAGATCCGGGTGATTGATGAAGAGGGCGGCCAGCTGGGTGTGATGCAGCCTTTCGAGGCCATCAAGCTGGCGAAGGAAAAAGGTCTGGACTTGGTCGAGATTTCACCGACAGCCGACCCGCCAGTTTGCAAAATCACCGACTACGGCAAGTATCTGTACCAGGCCAACAAGAAGGCGCACGAGCAGCGCAAGAGCAGCCGTGGGTCGCAGCTGAAAGAAGTGAAGTTCCGGCCGGCCACCGCGGAGCACGACTATCAGGTTCGCAAGAGCCAGATCATCCGGTTCCTTGGAGAAGGCCACAAAGTGCGTGCGATGATTTTCCATCGCGGGCGCGAAATGGCGCACCAGGAAGTGGGGCGCGCCAAGATGAACCGCTTGCTGATGGAAATCGGCGATCAGGGGCAGATCGAAACGATGCCACGGATGGAAGGCAACGTTTTGGTGGCGCTGCTGGCTCCGAAAAAGGGCGTGGCGGTAGCCAAGCCCGCGGGACAGGCGAGTTCTAGCGCGCAGCAGTCGCAGTAAATCGTTCCCGGAATTATTTTGTGGAGATTTTGAGAGGCGGAATTGTTCCGCCTGCTGAAGAGAGGATTCAGGCAATGCCAAGGAACGCATCGAAACCGAAGTTGAAGCTGAAGACCCACCGCGGCGCGAGGAAGCGCTTTAAGATCACCGCCAATGGCAAGATCAAGCGGATGCACTCCGGCAAGCGGCACTTGATGGGCACGAAGGCGCCAGGCCGCATGCGCAAGCTGAAGAAGCTGACGCTGGTGAACAAAGCGGACGTGGCCAGCGTCAAGCAGATGCTGCCTTACGGATAAGAGAATTTCTTTGTAGTGCGGACTTGGCATGCCGGGTTCGCGCAAAAGGAAGTGCGGGGATTTCTTAGACCCCGCGAATCGCTTGGTGTGAAGTTTGCCGAGTGAGCATCGAGCTGGGCAGCGCTTCACGGGTGCCTGCCGGCCGATGAGCCGCTGAAGTGAAAGTTTGCCGAAAGGCGAGCTGCTGCGCGGCGAGTAGTTCATACCGGAGACAAACCCGTCGTGCGGCGCGTGTGTTTGCGCGTGCGTGCTTCCTGTTTGTCTCCCGTTGATAATTTGCGGCTTGAGCCTTTGGGTTGAACTTTTTGCCTGCGGCGCGATTTTCGCGTTGCGGACAATGAGCTTCACGGCTGAAGCGCTGGGCCGCAGGAAAAAACGAAGGAGAAACCCCAATGGCACGCGTAAAACGCGGTACAAAACGCCGGGCACGGCGGAAGAAGTATCTAAAGAGGACAAAGGGATTTTTCCTCACCAAGAGCAAGCTGTATCAGTCAGCGCAGGAAGCGGCGAATCGCGCGGATCGTTATGCGAAGCGCGACCGGCGAGTGAAGAAGCGCCAGTACCGCCGGCTGTGGATTCAGCGCGTGGGCGCTGCAGCCCGTTTGAATGGGCTGACGTATGGCCAGCTGATTCACGGATTGAAGGCCGCGGGTGTCGCTCTGGACCGCAAGGTCTTGGCGGACATCGCGGTGAAGGATGCCGCGGCGTTTGCTTCTCTGGTGGCGACGGCGAAGGCTGCTGCTCCTCCGCCGGTGAAGGCGAAAAAGGCGTCCTGATTTGCATCGTAGCGCCGGCATACTTGCCGGCAAGCTTCCCTCGAGGGGCCCCCGCAACGGCGGGTGCCCTTCGATGTATTCTATTTTGCGATCATGCCTACTTCTGAGATTGGTCTCGACAAATCACTCGCGGCTCTCGGCATAAATCAAGCTGCGCAGGTCTCCGCTCGTTTCGCGGAGGTTCGGGCACACTTCGACGGGCAATTCCAGACCGTGCAAAACGAATCGGAATGGAAATTATTCCGCGACGCCTGGCTCGGGCGAAAATCGGGGGTCCTTGCGCAAATCACAGACAATTGGCTGAAGCCGGCGACACCAGAATTGAAGCGCGTTGTCGGCGCGGCGCTGAATGAATTGCGCGGGCACGTCGAACCGCAAATCGAGTCGCGGCGCGTGGCCATCGAATCCGGCGCTGAAAATTCTGCACTACAACGGGAACGCATCGACCTCTCCCTGCCTGGCGTCGCCCGCCCAATCGGCTCGCGGCACTTGATCCGCCAGGTGTTTCAGGAGATCGAAGATATTTTTGTTTCGATTGGATTTTCGGTCGTCGAGGGACCGGAAATCGAGACTCCTTATTACAACTTCGAAGCGCTGAATATTCCGGAGCATCATCCGGTGCGCGACGATATGGACACGTTTTACATCGAGCTGCCCAAGGGCGCGCCGGCGCCGCTGCTTTTACGCACGCATACTTCGCCGATGCAGATTCGAACGATGGAAAAGCGGAAGCCGCCGGTGCGCGTGATCGTGCCGGGAAAAGTTTACCGGCGGGACAATCCGGACGCGACGCACTCGTTTGCGTTTCACCAGATCGAAGGGCTGGCGGTCGATACGGACATTACGTTTTGCGATTTCACGGGAACGATCGAATATTTTGTGAAGCAGTTTTTTGGCGCGAGCGTGAAGACGCGCTTCCGGCCGAGTTATTTTCCGTTCACGGAGCCCTCGGTGGAGTTCGATGTTTCCTGTCCGTTCTGCGGCGGGAGCGGGACGGCCGCCAGCGGTGGCGTGTGTTCGAAATGCAAGGGCGCGGGATGGATTGAATTGTTTGGCGCGGGGATGGTCGATCCCGCCGTGTATGGATTTGTCGGCTATGATGCGAAAAAAGTGAGCGGGTTCGCGTTTGGAATCGGAATCGACCGCCTAGCGATGCTGAAATACGGCATCGACGACATCCAGGTGTTTTTTCAGAATGATGTGCGCTTTTTGAAACAGTTTCCGTGAGTGTAGGCGGCGCAAGAATGACCTTTGCTGATGCCAAGCAAAGATTTTCGAATCGCGTGGCGGACTACATCCGCTATCGGCCAAGTTATCCGCCCGCGGTGCTGGATCTGCTGCGCGAGGAATGTGCATTGCGGCCGGAGCATGTGATTGCGGACATCGGTTCGGGCACGGGATTTTTGAGCGAACTTTTTTTGAAAAATGGAAACCGCGTGATGGGCGTGGAACCAAACGCAGAGATGCGCGCGGGCGGCGATGAATATCTGCGAGCGTACGAGAATTTTCGCAGCGTTGCGGGATCGGCTGAGGCGACTGGGCTTGTCGATGCCAGCGTGGATTTCGTGTCGGCCGGGCAGGCTTTTCACTGGTTCGAACCTGCTGCGGCGCGGCAGGAATTTTCGAGAATTCTTAAGCCCGGCGGTTGGGTGGCGATTGTCTGGAACGACCGGCGTCTGGAAGAGACGCGATTTGCGCGCGACTATGAGGCCTTGCTGCAAAGGTACGGAACGGACTACAAGAGCGTGAAGGATTCGTATCCGGAGGCGGAGTCGATTCGAACTTTTTACGAATCGCCGAATTTTTTCACCAGGGATTTTCCTAATTTTCAGCTGTTTGATTGGGAAGGACTTTGCGGACGGGTGCGGAGCAGTTCTTATACACCCACTGAGGGACATGCACATTTTGCTCCCATGATGAAAGAGCTGGAAAGTCTTTTTCGCGAGAACGAAGAGGACGGAAGTGTGCGAATGGAATATTTCACGCGCGTTTATTTTGGACAACTTATGGCGGGCGGAAACTGACGGATGAAAGTCGTCTACAACTGGCTGAAGGATTTCGTGGACGTGACCGCGGCGCCGGAAGAACTTGCGTCGCGGCTGGCGCTTGCGGGAACGAATATCGGTGGTGTGGAAAATGGGCCGCACGGCGCGGTGATTGACGCGGAAGTGACATCGAACCGGCCGGACTGTCTGAGCCATCTGGGAATCGCGCGCGAGGTTGGCGCGATCTACCGGACGCCGGTTATTTTTACATCTCCGAGGCCGGAGGAAGCGGCGGCAAAAGCGAGCGACGCGGTGAAGGTGGAGATTCAATCGCCGGAGCTTTGCGGACGCTACACGGCGCGCGTAATTCGTGGGATGAAGATACAGCCTTCGCCCAAATGGCTCAAGGACCGGCTGGAAGCGTCGGGAGTAGCGAGCATCAGCAACGTGGTGGACGTAACGAATTACGTCATGTTGGAGCTTGGAAATCCCCTGCACGCGTTTGATTACGACAAAGTCCGCGACCATTCCATCGTGGTGCGGAAGGCAAAGCCAGGCGAAAAGATGATCACACTGGACGGGCTCGAGCGCGTGATGGATCCGGGAATGCCATTGGTCTGTGACGGCGACGGATCGCGGGCCATTGGCAGCGGAGTGATGGGCGGCGCGAGTACCGAGATTTCGTTTTCGACGAAAAATGTGCTGATCGAATGCGCATGGTTCGATCCCATTGCGATCCGGCGAGCGGCGCGTTCACTGAAACTGCACACCGAGGCGTCCACGCGTTACGGGCGCGGGGCCGATCCGGAGATGGCGGAAGTAGCTTCGCGGCGAGCGGCGGAATTGATTTTGCAGCTGGCGGGCGGCGAATTGCTGGCGGGCGTTGTGGACGTTTATCCGGGCAAGAAAGTGCCGAAGAAAATTCGCGTGTCGCGGGCGGAGATTTTGCGCGTGATGGGCGCGGACGTCCCGGACAAAGAAGTGGAAGCGATTTTGAGCGCGCTGGGATTTGCACCGGTACGCATGGATGAAAACCGCGGCGCGGAGGGATCGATCCTCGCGGCGTGGGAATGCACGCAGCCATCTTGGCGCGCGGAAGTGGAGCGCGAGATCGATTTGATCGAAGAGATTGCGCGGATTTATGGTCTGGACAAATTTCCGCCGAGATTGCCGGCGGCGCGGCAGGGCGCGGCGCGTTTGCCGCATTACGAAGCAGCGGCGCGTCTGCGGGAACACTTGATTGGTCTCGGTTACCGCGAAATTATGACGATTCCACATGTGGCCGAGGAGCGCGACGCACTGTTCCGCCCTGTTGACGTTACTCCCGCGCGCCTTGCGAATCCGTTATCGGAAGAAGCAAGCGTGCTGCGATCCACGGGAGTGGTAACGATGGCGGCAGCGCTGGAGTGGAACCTGAACCATGGGCAGCGCAATGTACGGCTCTTTGAAATCGGGCGGCGCTATCAGTTGAACGGCGCAGAATCGGTAGAGACTCCCGTGATGACGATCGGCGCAACGGGAGACGCGCGGGAAAAAAGTGTCTATGAGAATGCGCGGGCTTATGATTTCGCGGACTTGAAGGGCGATTTGGATTCGATTGTTGCGCTTGCGGGCGGATTGCGCTGGGGGCAAGGCGGCGCCGATTGGCTGCATGCCGCAAAGCGCGCGAAAGTTTTCGCGGGTGACGGGGAAGTTGGCAGCGCGGGACAACTGGCGAAGCGCGTGGCCGAGAAACTGAAATTGCGGCAAGACGTTTATCTGGCGGAATTGGATCTCGGTCCGGTCTATTCCATGTATTACAGCGTGAAAAGTGCGCGGCGCTACGAAGCCTTGCCGCGTTTCCCCGGAGTCGAGCGCGATTTTTCCGTCCTGCTCAACGATGGAACGCATTTCTCGGATGTGACGAACGCGATTCAGTCGCTGGATATTCCGGAGATTACGTCGAGTGAGGCGACCGATCTGTTTCGCGGGAAGAATGTGCCTGCGGGAAAATATTCGTTGCTGGTGCGCGTGATCTTTCAGAGCCGGGAGACGACACTGACCGAAGCACAGATCAGCGGATATTCGGCGCGTGTGATTTCCATCCTTGAAACGCAGCTTGGCGCACAACTGCGAGCGAGCTAAATCTTCATCCGACATCTTGCTGAATAGGGGCGCAGCATGCTGCGCCCCTATAATGTGTGTGTGCGGGTATGCTATCTTGGCAAAAGTGCGGCAGGGGCGATAAGAATGAGCGCGCCGGTAAAAGTACAAATTTTCGGGCAATCGTATGCGATTCGCGGCGAGCTGGAAGAGGCTTACGTCCAGAAGCTGGCGCAATATGTGGACGAAAAGATGCGCGCGATCGCGGATGTTACGGCAACGGTGGACACGCAAAAAGTCGCCGTTCTGGCGGCGCTGGCGATTACGGATGAGTTGCATAGCCTGCAACGCGACCGCGGCGAGCGCGAAGAGTTGATGCGCGAGCAAGCGGAGCGCTGCTTGACGCTGGTCGAGCGCGCGTTGAAACAAACGGCGTGAACCTGGACGTATTGAGAAGCAGAACCTTCCAGTAGCATTTCGATAAAGCTAGAAATTCGCTAAGAAGAGTCACTCGAACCCAGCGGTGGTTGCCGAGGTGGGGCGCAGCATGCTGCGCCCCTATAACGGCCGAGTTGCTTCAAAACTATTGCGACCAACCGGTGGGGTTGCGGTCCCAGCGGTGGTTGCGGAGTTGTTTGTGGAGGGGGGCGGCTAGGGGGCCGAGGTCACTGGAGGCGACGTTGGCTTCGACGTTGCGGCGTTTGCGCATGCCGGGGATGATGGTGGCGACGTCGGGATTATTGAGGATGAAGCGCAGAGCCATCTGCGCCATGGAATTGCCGGCGGGGACGAGCGGCCTGAGCGCTTCGGCGTGGGCGACGCTGCTCTTCAAATTTTCCGGAACGAAATAGGTGTTGCGCCAATCGCCTTGGGGCCAGGTGCTGTCGACGGTCAGCGTGCCGGTGAGCGTACCTTCGTCAAAGGGGACGCGGGCGATGACGGCGACGTCTTTCATGCGGCAGACGGGGAAGAGTGCATCTTCGGGATTCTGGTCGAAGATGTTGTAGATGACCTGAACGGCGTCGGCCGCGCCTTCGAGGACGGCGCGAATGCCGTTGCAAGGTTCCCAGCGATTGACACTCACACCAACAGCCTCCGCCTTGCCGCTCTTGCGAAGATCTTCGATAGTCCGGAGAAGACGCTCGTCATTGAGCCAGCGGTCTTCCCAAGTGTGAAACTGAATGAGGTCGAGTTTCTCGACACCGAGATTTTGCAGGCTCTTATCTACATATTCCATGATGTAATCGGGAGGGAAGCAATCATCGAGGGTGAAGTCGCGGCGGCTGGGCCATTGACGGTTCTTGGGCGGAATTTTTGTGGCGACGTAGAGTTTCTTGCCGGAATTAGCGCGGAGAACTTTGCCGAGGATTTGTTCGCTGCGGCCGTCGCCATAGGCCCAGGCGGTGTCGAAAAAATTGCCGCCAAGTTCGACGTAGCGCTGGAGGGCGTCGAGCGATTCCGTGTCGTCGGAGCCGGTCCATCCGGCGAGTCCCCACATGCCATAGCCAATGTCGCTGACGTTCCATCCGGTGCGGCCGAAGCGGCGGTAGTTCATTCAAGGCTCCTTTGAGAAAACGGGCTGATATTATAACTGGAGTGCGGGCTGAGGCGAATGTGAGAGATGGCGCGGGTAGGGGCTTACTAATTTGAGTCCGAGGGAATCGGAGTCCTGTTGAATGGCCATTGGTCGACGAAACAATAGGGCTCTGCCGATCTCGAAATTCGGGAAGGTACGGTTTTTCTTGGGTACCCCCCTCCCCCCTTTTTCGTAAGTGTTGATTCTAAACAGGGTTGAAATCCATTGTTTTGATACACTTTTGGAAGTGTTCATTTTAAATGGGTTACAGGAACCTCCTATTTGCAAGAAAGTACACAGCGGGCAGTACTGATTGGAAGCGAACAGAGCCCCGAAACTCCCCGTTGAGTCGGTCAGCGCTGGCCTGGGCCGCGCTTAGGTTCCAACGGAGCGGAGAAAAGCGTCCGCCTAGGAAGGCGGCCGCTACAAACGCTTGGGTGACGAGCTAATGCAGAGCGCGCAGGAAAGTGCTTCTAAATCAATCGGTTGTAAGCAATTTGAATCTTCAGGGACTACTCGAAGGAAAGAGGCACAATTTTATACAGCACCATGATAGCAGCTGATGACCACGTTGTCAATAGTCATTTTTGTTTCAATATTGGATTGGCGGCCATCCTTGGGGTGCAGTGGCGGCAGTAGAGAAGATACAGAGGAGCCAACCCGATGGGGAAAGCGGAGATTTTGAGGGTGAAAGATCGGTCGTTCAGGAGTGGATGGAATGGAGTAAGACTTGGAGAATCAGGACACTACAGTGGCGGGAGCGAATGCAGCTTGTTTGGAGAGTGCGCCGGGGAGTATGCTTCGCGGTGAGAGAGTCATAAAAAGGAGAAAGAGATGAGAGTCGTGGAAACCACGGGTGGAAGCCGGGGGCGGTTGGAGAGTTGGCGCATGTTTGCGGCTGGGATGATCTTGTGTTTCGGAATTGCGGCGGGAATCGCGGCGGCACAGGATGCGGCGGGGCCGGTGGCGAATCCGGTGAGCACGGTGGTGAAAAACCAACTGGGGCGTTTTCAGAAGAACATGGTGGGTGCCGCGGAGGCGATGCCTGCGGAGAAGTACAGCTTTAAGCCGACGCCGGAGATGAGCAGCTACGGGCACCTGGTGATCCACATCACGCAGACGAACTATACGCTCTGTTCGAAACTATCGGGAGGGGCGGCGCCGGACGTAAAACTCGCGGAGACGGATCCGAAGGACAAACTTGTCGGAGCGTTGAAAGATTCTTTTGCGTATTGCACGACGGCACTGGCCAATGCGGACGATTCGAAACTGGGCGAGCAAGTGCAGCTCTTTGGCCCGAAACCATTGCCGCGCGCGGCGGCCTGGCTGGCGCTGAACGGGAGCTGGAACGATCACTACAGCACGCAAGCGGTTTATTTGCGGCTGAATGGAATTTTGCCACCGTCGGCGCAGCACTAAGACGCTGGACATCATTGGAGCGGTAAGCGAGATATACGCTCAAGTCTTGCTGAAAAGAGGCGCAGCCTGCCTGCCGCAGGCGGGCTGCGCCTCTACAATTTTTCTGCTGCATATTTCACGATAAAAGATCGGTCAGACTTGTAGAACGTCGCCTTCGCGGGCGACGATTTCGTAGAGGACCGGGTTGACGAAGAAGCCCAGGAACAAGCGCGAGAGAAGGCCCGCGACGACAACGATGGCGAAAGGCTTCTGCGTGTCGCTGCCGACGCCGGTGGACATAGCCGCGGGGAGCAAGCCGAGGCAAGCGACGAGCGCGGTCATCATAATGGGGCGCAAGCGGAGCAGCGAAGCGCCCAGAGTGGCTTCGCGGACGGATTTGCCCTCGAGGCGAAGCTTATTGATGTAGCTGACGAGAATGACGGCGGTCTCGACGGAGACGCCGAGAAGCGCGAGCAATCCGAGAATACTGGAAACGCTGATGGGCGTGTGCGTGAGCTTGAGGGCGATGAGCGCCCCCACGGGTTCGGTCATGACCACGCCGAGGGCGATGGTGATGGGAAATTTAAAATTGCCATAGAGCGCGAAAAGAATCATGAAGATCAAAAGAAGAGCGAGCGGGCCAATGATGAAGAATTGGGATTTAGCTTCGAGGAGTTCGCTGTATTCGCCGCCCCAGTCCAGACGGTAGCCCTCGGGAAGTCTGACGGACTTGGCGACTTCGGCCTGGCCAGCGTTGACGATGCCTTCAAGATTGCGCCCCACGATGGAAAATTGAATGCCAATATAGCGCGAATTATTTTCGCGATAGATGAAGGATGCGCCGGTGCTTTCCTTGATGGTGGCGAGCTCGGCGAGGGGAATTTGCTGGCCGCCGGGCGCGGGAACGAGAATGTCGCCGATGGCATGAGCATCGGAACGGTATTTCGGCTCCATGCGGACCACGAGATCGAAGAGTTTTTCCCCCTGGATGACTTGCGTGGCAGCCTGGCCGCCGATGCCGGTTTGAACGACCGCTTCGACGTCCGCGACGTTGATGCCGTAGCGGGCGATTTTCTGACGATCGGCGTCGATGATCAGGCTGGGCTGGCCGAGTTCGCGGACGACCGTGAGCTCGGTGAAGCCGGGAGTCTTGGCAAGAGCGTTGCGGATTTCGACGGCTTTTTTCTCGAGGACGTCGAGGTCTGGGCCAAAGATTTTTACAGCGAGTGCGCTCTTGAGGCCCGTGAGTGCCTCATCGACGGCATCTTCGGCGGGCTGTGTGAAATTGAAGATGACACCGGGATAGGCTTCGAACTGCTTGTCCATATCCTTGATCAGAGCTTCTTTTGAGTGGACGGAGCCTTGCTTCCACGTGGCGTCGTCGTAAGGTTTCAAGCCAACGTAAAATTCGCAGTTGAAGAAGCCGGTGGGATCGGTGCCGTCGTCGGGGCGGCCAAGTTCCGAGCCGACGACGGTGACCATGGGATATTTGGAAAGCAAATCACGAATTTTCGGAGCGAACTTGCTGGCCTCTTCGAACGAGATGGTATACGGCATGGTGGCGCGAACCCAGATGGCGCCTTCATCGAGATGCGGGAGAAACTCGCCGCCGATGAACGGCAGAAGAAAGAGAGTGGCGGCAAAAATGAGCGTACAGACGATGAGAGTCGATTTCGGATGATCGAGGCACCACTCGAGGCGCTTGCCGTAAGAATCGCGAACCCAATCGAATATGCGGTTGTGCTTTTCTTTGACGCCACTCTTAAACCAATAGGAGGCCAGGACGGGGACAAGCGTGAGCGTAAGGATTAAGGCGCCGACGAGCGCGAAGGCCATAGTGTCGGCCATGGGATGGAAAAGTTTTCCAGCGGGACCGGTGAGCGCGTAAATGGGAAGATATCCGGCGATGATGACGGCGACGGAATAAAAAATCGGGCGGTCTACATCGCGGGCGGCGGCGAGGATGACGTCGCTGAGTTTGTAGTCCTGGCCGTAGCGCTCACTGAGTTCGCGATAGATGTTTTCGACCATGACGATGGTGCCGTCAATGATGATGCCGAAATCGATGGCGCCGATGGAGAGGAGGTTGGCGGCTTCTCCGGTGGCGTGGAGAAAGATGAAGGCGAAGAGCAAGGCCAGCGGAACGGTAACGGCACTGATGACGGCGGCGCGGACGCTGACGAGAAAAAAGAGCAGAACGATGAGGACCAGCGCCATGCCGCGGAGAAGATTCCATTCGACGGTATCGGTGGTGACGCGAACGAGATCGCTGCGGTCGTAGTAGGGGCGTACTTTAACGTCGGGAGGCAGGACGGCGCGATTGAGTTCGTCTGTTTTTTTCTCGACGCCCTGGAGAACGTTTTGCGTCTGTTCGCCACGGCGCATGAGGATGACGCCCTCGACGGCGTCGTCGTTTCGTTTCTCTTTTTCCTGGAAGCCGAAGATGCCAAGGCGCGGCGCGTGGCCGATTTCCACCCGGCCAACGTCTTTGACGCGAATGGGAACGCCATTTCCGCTGCCAACGACAACTTCTCCGATGTCGTCGGTGCTCTTGACGAGGCCGAGGCCGCGAACGTAGTAGAACTGGCCGCCCTGTGTGTAAAATCCGCCGCCCGTATTGGAGTTGTTTGCGGTGAGCGCGCTGAGCACCTGCACAACGGGCAAGTGATAGTTGTAGAGCTTCACGGGATCGAGAAGGACGTGATACTCCATCGTCGGGCCACCGAAACCGGAATCGTCGGCGACGCCGGGAACGCTGCGGTAGGCGCGCTCGATGATCCACTGTTCGTAGGTGTGCAGCTCCATCGGAGAGCGATCCGGACTTTCGAGGACGTAGCGATAGACGAGGCCGCTGGGACTGAAGAGCGGAGCCATGCTGGGCGTGACGCCGGTGGGCAGCGTGGCATCGCTGATGCGCTGGAAAACAACCTGGCGCGCGAAGTAGTCGTCGGTGGCGTCGTCGAATGTAAGACGCACATCCGAGAGCCCGTATAGGGAGATGGAACGCATCACATGCAGATGCGGCGATCCGTTCATGGCGAGTTCGAGCGGCAAGGTGGTGAGGCGCTCGACTTCTTCGGCGGCGTGCCCCGGCCACTGCGTAATGAGTTCGACGATCGGGGGCGAAAGATCGGGATACGCGTCAACCGGCATGCGCTGAAAAGAAACTGCGCCGGCGACAATGATGAGCACGGTGATCATCAGCACGAGAAAACGCTGCTGGAGCGCGAATTGGACAATGCGATGGATCATGGTTGTTTTCTAGATTCGTTCCCCTCTAGTGCTGCAGAGAATTCTTGAATTGCAGGAACAGGCTGCCATCGCCGACGACGCGATCGCCTTCTTGAAGTCCGCTTTGGATCTGAGTGCGGCCGTCCTTGCTTTCTCCGACGGTGACCGCGCGGCGGGCGAATTTGTTCGTGCCGGATTGCAAATAAACGAAGGGCTGATTCTCGGTGTCATGCAGGACCGCGGCATCGGGGACTGTTAGCGCGTCGCGAATGGCGCCTGCTTGCACGGTGGCGGTGACGTACATATCCTTTTTCAATTTGTCGCCGCGATTTTCCGTGACGATGCGCGCCTGGAGAGTGCGGGTGTTAGGATCGAGCGCGGGAGCAAGATAGGAAATTTTTCCGTGAAACTTATCGGGATAAGAATCGGTGGTGATGTCGACCGGATCGCCGCTATGCACGTAAGCCATGTCGCTCTGGTAGACGTTCATCAGCACCCAGACCGTGCTCGTGTCTGAAATCGTGAAGCATTGCGTTGCGCCGACCTGCAGCAACTGTCCCGGGCCGACGAGGCGTTCGACGATTTCGCCGCCGACGGGAGCCAGCAGGGGAATCTGCGACGTAGTCTTGGGCGGATTCTTGACGACGGCTTCCGGGTCCTTGAGGCCCAGGACGCGAAGCGCGTCTTCGCTCGATTGCAAATCCGCTTGCGCCTGGGCGCGGTCGGACTCGGCTTGCTGCAGATCGCGCTCGGCGATGGCCTGATGTTCGTAGAGATCCTGCGAGCGCAGGTAATTCTTGTCGGAAAGCTGAAATGCGCTGCGGGCCTTGAGGTAGGCAGAGCGCGCCATGGAATAGTCCGGGCTGGAAACGGTGAGGAGCGGCTGGCCGGCGTGAACGGTCTGGCCGGGAGCCACGAGAATCTCCTGCACCGGTCCGCCAATGGCTGTAAAGACCGGCGTGGTCTTGAATCCGTTGTAGGCGACAGAGCCGGTCAAGCGAAGAACGCGCGGCAGGCGTGTCTTTTCAACGGTGACGACCTGGACGTGGCTCATCTGCTCTTGAGGAACGGTGAACAAGTCGGCGGTGTCCGCCTTGTTTTCGGTGGAGGAATAAGAAGTCATCTTGGATTCGGAATCGCCGGAGCCGCATCCGGAGATGCCGGCAAATAGAAAGCCGGCGGCGATTGCCGCGGGCAAGAATGATCGAAATTCCTTGGATGAAATCATGGAAGACTCCTGGTTCCCGCGGCTTGGCGGAGCTGTTCGAGTGCGGTCATGTAACTGGCGAGAGCCTGGCGGTAAGCGAGCTGATTCGCGCGGTAGGTTCTCTCTGCGTCGAGAAAATCGAGGAGGCTGGCTGCGCCGCGCTTGTAAGCGTATTCGGTGATATCGCGCGACTGCTTGGCCTGATCGACGAAACCGCCGCGGTAGAGCTTGATGATTTGATCGTTGGAAGTAACCGCTTCGTAGGCATCGACGATGTCGGTGAGCACTTGCTGCGCCGTTTCATTTTGCAGCTCCTCGGATTGCGTGATGGCGTAGCGCGTGCGCGCTTTCTCGCCTTGATTCCGGTCGAAGATCGGCAGGTCGATGTTGAAGAAAAATGCTCCGCTGTTGATGCCCGCGGTATGCGTGTAGTCGAAAGTGGCGTTCAAATCCCGCTTCCCGTTGGCTTCGGCCAGGGTCGCCTGGCTGTGCGCGGCGGTGACACTCAAGTGGGCCGCCATGAGGTCGGGGCGCGAACGCAACGCCAGAGCTTTCAAGTCGTCGAGACCCGCATGGACGGGCTGGTAATCCAGATCTCCGTCCACATCAAAATCGTCGGCCACGGATTCGAATCCGAGAAACTGGCGCAGGCTGGTTAGTGCTTGAACCTTTGCCAGCTTCGCGGTAGAAACGTCGGCTTGAAATTGCAGCAACTGGAGTTTGATTTTGAGCAGGTCGCCTTCGCTCATGTCTCCGGCTTTGAAGCGGGATTCGCTGATGTCCACCGTTTTCCGAAAGCTGTCGTAGTCCTGTCGTGCGAGATCGAGGGTGGATTGTGCCAAGAGAACCGCGATGAATTGCTGGGAGACGTTAAACGTAAGCTGGCGCTCGTTGTCGGTCACCGTGGCGCGTGTGACGGCGGTCTGGTCTTTGGCGGCCTGCAAACGGTGCTGGCGCTTCTTGCCGCGTTCGAATAAATATCCGATGCCGACGTCGAACTGCGCCTGGTTCTCCAGGTAATCCGCGCTGAACTGGCTGGGGTTGAATAGCGGAAAAAATTGCGAATCCCAAGACAACACCGGGTTGGGACGCAGATTGGCCGTGATTTCCTGCGCCTGATTCTGAAGAATTGTCGTGCGCGCCGCCAGCAGCGCGTGATTGTGCTGCAACGCGAGGCGAATCGCTTCATCGAGCGAAATTCGCGCCAGGGGCGGTTTCGATGTGTCCGCGCGCGGCGGCTCTGCAACCGGGCTCGGGGCACTGCTTTGCTGCGCCGTTCCAAGGGCGGGCAGGGCCAGTAAGATAAGGGTCAATCCTCTCCTCATGTAGAAACTCCTCGTGCGTCCCTCGAAGGGGACGTCTGGCGGTGATGGGTAGGAAACGACTGACGGGGCTGCCGAGGTTAGGACGCGGGAGGCGCACGCGGAGAGGTGGCGTGCGGGAGCACCATAAAGGGCGAAGCAACTACGATCGAGACTTCGAGCGGGTTGGCAACAGGGACGATGGCCACGTCCGGGGACGGCGTGATGATCGCCGATCCGGCCACGGAGCAAACCGGACAAATATGTGCGGCGGACGGCGAGGACGTCAGGTCGCAACAATAGTGAAACTGCAGCGCTAGAAAAGCAGCGCCGAGGAGTAGCAGGATGAAAAGAGATACTTGCCGCGCGGTCACTTCCATCTAATTAGTAGGACGGAGCTTAGGTAAGAAAGGTTGCGAGGTCAAGAGGGTAAACCCTGTATCTTCTTGCATTTACATACTATACTAGACGATAGTTTAGGAAGGTGGCTTTATGGCACACACTGCGAGAGACAAAGAAAAACTCCTCATCCGCGCCCGCCGCATTCGTGGGCAAGTGGAGGCCGTTGAACGCGCACTGAAGGACGAACAAGAGTGCACCGATATCCTTCAGTTAGTGGCGGCTTGCCGCGGAGCGCTGAACGGCCTGATGGCCGAACTGGTCGAGGGCCACATCTGGTTCCATGTGCTGGACCAAAATCGGCCCAAGGATTCTCCTCAGGCGGCAGCGGCCGAGGAACTGATCGATATCGTGAAGGCGTATTTGAAATAGATTAGGGAATTGTCACAACTTTTGACGCCATAGCCGTAGATCAAGACGCCGGGCATTAACCCGAGGGCAGGCTCGAATATCAAGGCGCAAAAAGCAACCAACCGGCCCTCTCGTCCGTCAAACATGCTAAGGTAAAGTGTAGCCTCATGAATTCGCAGAGGACAATCCTCGGACGCAAAGCTGTGCACCGCGCACTGGCGCTATTGGCTTGCCTCGCGCTGTTGTATTTCGCCGGCGGCGGGGCGCTCTTCCACGAGCACGCGAACGGCCCGGACACCGCCTGCCACATCTGCCAAGCGCTGCACATGCCTGCGCTGGCCGCGGCGCGCCAGGATCTGGTCGCCGCTTCGGAACCCATCTACTGGTATTGCTCTCTGCCGCAGAGCCAATCGCCAAGTACTCCGTTCTTCTTGCATCGCGCCGGCCGCGCCCCTCCGACCGTTTAGTCCTGCCTACGGCTTGAAGTGTATCTACTCGTGCTGACTTCCACGGAAGCCAGCGCCACCGCCGTTTTACCGGCGGTCTTTTTCCACAAAAAACACACACAACCCGCAAAGGGATGGAGAAGAAATGTTAAAGCGTTTTTGCAGTTACCTCATTTTGGCGTTGGTGTTTTCAGCGGCGCCCGGTCGGGCGCAAGTAGGAAATTCCGGATCGATTGAAGGCGTGGTGAAAGATTCGTCCGGTGGCGTGATTGCAGGCGCAACCGTAGAGATCTCTTACCCTGTAAGCGGCTACCAGCGGCAGACGACCACTGGAAGCGACGGCGCGTTTCGCTTCACAAACGTGCCGTTTAACGGATACCACATGGTGGTAACGGCTACCGGATTTGGACCCTTCACACAAGACGTGGATGTGCGCTCGACGGTTCCCACGACGTTGCAGGTCGCTCTTAAGGTCAGCGGCAGCACCACCACCGTCACCGTGGAAGCGAGCGGCGGGGACCTCGTGGAGAATGAGTCCACTTTTCATACCGACGTAGATCGCAACCTGTTCGACAAACTACCCCTGGAGAGCCAATCGTCTTCGGTTAGTTCGCTCGTAACGCTGGTGACACCGGGAGTGGCCGCGGATTCCAACGGCCTCTTCCATGGACTCGGCGACCATGCCTCAAATTCGTTTTCCGTGGACGGACAACCAATCACCGACCAGCAGAGCAAAGTTTTCTCCAATCAGATTCCTTCCGATTCGATTCAATCACTGGAGGTTATCTCCGGTGCGCCGCCGGCGGAATTTGGCGGCAAGACCAGCTTGGTGATCAAAGTCACGACCCGCTCGGGCCTGGGAGTAACCACACCGCACGGGAGCGTTAGCGCCTCTTACGGCACCTTTGGCACAGCCAGTGGCGGGTTCGATCTCGCCTACGGGAATCAAAAGTGGGGGAATTTCATCGCCGTGAACGGCTTGAACACTGGCCGATTCCTAGACCCGCCAGAATTCACCGTGTTTCATGCCAAGGGTAATGAGGAGAACGTATTCGACCGGGTGGACTATCAGCTGACGCAGGCTGACGCCATCCACTTGAATGTGGGCTATTCTCGTTCCTGGTTTCAAACTCCCAATTCATACGACCAGCAATTTCATCCTTGCGACGCGGGACAGTTGGCCACGCTCGGCTACACTTGCAACGCCGCAGGGACAACTCTCCTCAACCCCGTGACCGGCCAGCCACTTGGGCCTTCGGATCAGCGCTCGAAGATTGGTACCTTTAACATCGCCCCGACATGGACTCGCCTGATCGGCACGAGCGCCGTGTTCACCTTTGGCGGATTCGTGCGGAAAGACCAGTTCAATTACTATCCGAGCGGGAACCCCTTTAACGATTTGGCTCCGGACCTCCAGGCGCAAACCTTTAGCCAGGACCGCAAGCTGACGAACGTGGGCCTGCGCTCCGATATCTCCTACGTGAAAGGTATCCACAACATAAAGGCGGGAATCACGGTTGAACATACGTTTCTCACGGAAAATGACCAGATCGGTATCGTCGATCCAACGTTCCTGTCACTCTTCAACCTGCTGCATGCCAATGGAAATGCCATTCCGGGGACCACTTGCCTGGATGCGACTGGCAAGCCCATCGCCGCTCCATGCACCATTCTTGCGCCCTTCGACTTGACCCGCGGAGGCGGTCTAGCTTCTTTCCACGGCCACACGGACGTAAAAGAAGTGGGAATGTATGTGCAAGATACCATCACCAAGGGAAATTGGTCCTTCAATCTTGGAATTCGTGGAGATCTGTACCGGGGACTTAGCCACGCGACTCAGGCCGAGCCACGCGTGGGTGTTGCCTACAACATTAAACCGACGAGCACCGTTCTGCGCCTTTCCTACGCTCGTTCTCTGGAAACTCCGTTCAACGAGAATTTGGTCATCGGCAGCACGGGATGCGCTGACACGGTCATCCGATTTATTGCGCCGCCGCCCAACTTGCCCTGTAACCTGGGATCGATTGACCCGGGCTTCCGTAACGAATTCCATGCCGGTATCCAACAAGCCTTCAAGAAATATCTCGTCGTGGACGCCGAGTACATCTGGAAGTACACGCACAATGGCTTCGACTTTGGTGTGGTGGGCGCCACTCCCCTCACCTTCCCCATTGAATGGCAGAGGAACAAGATCCCCGGATACGCGATCCGCGTCAGCGTTCCGGATTTCCACGGCTTCACGGCGCTGGTCTCCATGTCCGGCGTGGCTGCGCGCTTCTTCCTGCCTCAAGTCGCCGGCATACCCATCATCCCGGTGGGGAATAGCGTCTTCCGCATCGACCATGACGAGCTTTTCAACGAGACAACCCATCTGCAATACCAGCCGTGGAAACGCGGGCCGTGGTTCGGGTTTAACTGGAGATATGACAGCGGTCTGGTGGCTGGCGCGCTGCCATGCTCGGCGCCAACTGCAACGTGCTTCAATTCTACGTCCATCAACGATTTCCCGGGCGTCGGACCCGGAAATGCAAATATTCCAGCTGGACAGGTAGCTCTGGTCAACGGCATCACTGGGTTACCACTAACAGCCGATCAGGAGTTTCAGGCCGGGCTCACTTGCGATGGCAAGCTTGCTGCTCCAAGCCCCACCGGAGCTGCGCTTCACACGTGCGACGCAGCAGGGCTAGGCTCCATATTCCTCAAGGTACCCGCGGTCGGGAAAGAAAATGACGATCACAATCCGCAACGCGTCGCCCCGCGCAGCCTGTTTGACGCCAGCGTGGGAGACGACAATCTCTTCCAGGGCGACAAGTACCGGTGGAGCTTGCGCTTCACCGCCATTAACCTGGCCAACAAAGTCGCCCTCTACAACTTCCTCTCCACTTTTAGTGGCACCCACTACGTCACGCCGCGGACGTTCACGGCGGAACTGGGCTTCCACTTCTAACAATTGACGAGAAGAGAGGTCAGGGGCGGATGAGCTTGCTCTCCGTCCCTGCTTTGCGTTGGCTGGAGAGAATTCAGAGTCTTACAGTTAATTGGCCTCCGAACACCGGTGATGCGTCGGTTGGACGCCGGTTTGGCGCGCGGCTACAATAGGGTTGGAGCGGTACTTCGAAGCAGGTGAGGGTGCGAAAGCTGTTTGAACCAATGACGAATCTCTGAGGCGCTGCGGACAGACAGCCTGTGTGCACGGCCTGTCCCCTTGGCTTCCTGCGATGGCGGGAAGCGAATGGGGCAGGAAAGCCTAATGGTTGGCTCGTGGTGCCCACCTAATTCAGAGGTTCACGGCCTAGCTCCCCACGGCCCAGCAGTCCGCTCCATTTTTGTTTTCAGTGGTCCGTTCTCGGTTGTCAGTAGGACGAAAGGCGAAAGAGTTGGATCGCTTTATCGAAAACCAGTGACCGCAAACTGTGCTTGTTTTGGCCTGGTATTCAGTTTCCCAAACGTGTTCGGAGTTGCTTTCTCGTGGGCTTTCTTACTGAAAACTGAGCACTGATTACTGACAACTATTTCATGCGCGTACTCTTCATCGGAGACATCGTGGGCTCGCCGGGGCGGCAGATCGTGCACGACCGCCTGGCCGATATCGTCGTGCAAAAGCAGATCGATCTCGTTATTGCCAACGGAGAGAATTCCGCGGCGGGGTTCGGGATTACGCCGAAAATCGCCGACGAACTTCTGAAATCCGGCATCGAGGTCCTCAGCGGCGGAAATCACAGCTGGGACAAAAAAGAAGTTCTCGAGTACATGCCGCACGAGCCGCGTTTACTGCGGCCGGCGAATTTTCCGGATGGGAGTCCCGGTAGCGGGCTTTACGTGGGAACCGCTAAGAACGGCGTGAAATACGCCGTCTTGAATTTGCAAGGCCGCGTATTCCTGCCCGCGATTGACGACCCGTTCCGAAAAGCGGACAGCGAATTGGCCAAGCTGCCGCCGGACGTGGCGTTTGTCCTGGTAGATATGCACGCCGAAACCACCAGCGAAAAAATTGCTCTCGGGTGGTATCTCGATGGCCGCGTCACGGCGCTAGTCGGCACGCATACCCACGTAGCCACCGCGGACGAACACGTTTTGCCCGAAGGCACGGCGTTCATCACCGATGTGGGCATGACCGGGCCGCATAGCGGCGTGATCGGCATGGACCGCGTGGGCATCATCCGGAAATTTCTCGACGGCTTGCCGGCGCGATTTGAAGTGGCCTCGGGCGACGTGCAGATGAACTGCGTCCTCATCGAAACAGACGATACAGCGCTGCGCAACGCTGCCGGGCGCCTGCGTGCCCGTTCCATCGAGCGCCTGCGTCTGCGCACCGACTAAACTCACTCAAATGAGGGCAAAACATCATGGCGTTTTCTTCGGGACCAGCGAGTAGTGGAGCTCCACAATTTTCCACGCGCCGTTTCTCTTGAAAAACACGTCGGTTTCCTGGTTGTCTTCGTCCGTGATTTTGCCGTCGGCCAGTTTGGTTTTCACATGCAGCAGATAGCTGGCGACGGCGGCATCCTGGCTGGGACTCACCTGTATATGCAGATCAGTGAACTCGGCAGATTGCACTTTGTTCCCCGCGGCGATGTAGTCGGTCCATTCCTTTTTGTAGGCCGCCAGGTCCGTCCGGCCCTCCGGCAGCCATTGCGTGACGTCCGGCGCGTACGCCGCGAAATACGCCGGCAAATCGTTAGTGGCGTAGATCGCGTTGATTTTCACTTCCAGGTCTTGAATTTCTTGCTCTACTCCGGCGGGTTTGGAAGCCATCTGGCGCACGAACAATCCAGTAGCCAAAGCAAAGAGCAGAATGGGAAGAACGATTCGGAATTTCATCGATCACCTCGCAGCGGTCGTTGTTATAGCAGCGCGCGTATGTTGTCAAATCCCGGGAACTTCTTCTTGCGTTTATGGAAACAGAAAGCAGGCGCTTGGAACGCCGGGCAACCTCCGCACGTCCATAGTAATCTGAGGGTTCATTAGACCCAGGGGTGGGACCTACAGTGAAAATTCTTGCGGTGATGTGTCTGCTGGCGTGCTTCGGCGGGGCTTCCTTCGCCCAGACCGATGATGATTTAACGGCCAGAACCCGGTTGTTCCCCGCGATTGGTCCGGGATTGCGCGCCGTGAAACGCGGGGCGGATGGAAAAATCTACGTGCTGGCCTCGCCGACTCCCGGCGTCCTCGTGTTTAGCGAGAACGGCAAACCGGTGGTACAGATCGGCGCGGGGTTGGCAGCCGATCCTTCCACCAAAGCGCATCCCGCCGCCATCGTTTTTGGCGAGGACTGTGATGTTGACGCCGCGGGAACGATTTATGTCGCCGATCGCGGCGCCAACGTCATTCTCGTTTTTTCACCGGGCGGCACGCTCCTTCGCTCCATTCCTATCACCGCTCCCGTTTCCGTTGCAGCTTTGCCGGACGGCGAAGTGGCCGTCGCCACGCTGCGTTCGCAGCATCTCGTGACCGTCTTCGATAAGAATGGAAGAGACGTACGCGAGTTCGGCGACCCGGAGCCCATCGCCGAGCGCATGGAACTCAATCGTTACCTGAATATCGGTCAGTTGGCCACGGACGGCCAGGGCCATCTCTACTACGCTTTCGCTTACACGCCGGAGGCCACCGTGCGGCAATACGACCGCTACGGCTACGCGGGTGAGGATATTCAGTACACGTCGGTTGAAGCATTGACCGCGGCCCTCGCGGTGCGACGCGAAATCGCGCGCCAGGAACGCCGCGGCGATCAACCTTCTTTCAAGCGCAATCTGACCGCGGTGGGAGTCGACCGCACGACCGGCGAAGTATGGATCGCGCTGCACAATCTTTTGCTGCAATTCGACAAGGACGGCAGCCGCCGCGCCAGCTACCTGCTCTACACACCGGAAGGCGCACGGCTCGAGGCCAGTGTCATTCTTGTCGAGAAAGGGCGCTTGATCGTCGGAAGCGACCCCCTGGGCGTCTATGAATTCGTGCGGCCTGCGAAAAAAATTCCGGAATGAGCGACTTTTCCTCAGGCAAAATTTTGCGATTCGAGAACTCTTGCGTGCGAACCTATTTCAAATTTCGATAAATTACTTTGAAAATTCGACTTCTATGCGCGAATTGCTGAAATTTTATGTCTGTGGAAAAGTTGTGCATGGCGTGTGAACGCCCGCCCACGTCTTCGCACACTTTTCGCTTGCCCCACGCGTGCCAATCGGAGACAATCCCGCGCTGACTCATAGCGGCGGTACGTGGGCCAGAATCTCCAAACGGACCGCGCGCGGAGCGACAGGGGCAAGGCGCGACGTTCCGGCGCGGGCACGAATCCCGAAGCCTGAAGAAAGATGCGAGTGGGCCTGCTTTCCACAGCTTTTTCACATCTGTGGAAATAGCCATGGGCTTTCTTTTCTCTACCGATGACGACTGCAACCCAAACTGGGCGCGAAACTCAAAACGCCTGGGATAAATTTCTTGAGCGCGTGAAGTCTCGCGTCAGCATCAACACCTTCACCACGTGGTTTCAACCCACGCGGTTGAGCCGCGCCGAGGGCGACACCCTCTACGTGCAGATTCCCGGCACCGTGTTTCGCCAGGTTCTCACCCGCACCTATGGCGACATCGTCAAAGCCGTCTTCCTCGAACTTGGCACGCCCAACATGAAAGTGACTTACGTGTGCACCGAGGAAGAAGTGGCGCCCGCCGCTCCCGCTGTTGCCGGCGTGAAGCAAGCCAAGCTGGACTTTGAGAGCAGCGATCACCAGCTGAACACCCGCTACACGTTCGATTCTTTCGTCGTCGGTAAATCCAATGAATTTGCGCACGCCGCCTCTCGCGCGGTAGCCGAGCAGCCCTCGAAGGCCTACAACCCGCTCTTTTTGTACGGCGGAGTGGGCATGGGCAAGACCCACTTGATGCACGCCATCGGGCACACCATCAAGAAGCGCAATCCCGCGATGCGCCTGAGCTACGTCAGCGCCGAAAAATTCACCATCGAAGTGATCAACTCTCTGCGCTTCGACCGCATGACCAGTTTCCGCGATCGTTTCCACACCGTCGACGTCCTCCTCGTGGACGACATCCAGTTCATCGCCGGCAAGGAGCGCACCCAGGAAGAGTTCTTTCACACCTTCAACGCTCTCTACGAACAGCAAAAGCAGATCGTGATTTCCTCCGATTGCTTGCCGAAGGATATCAACTCGATCGAGGAAAGATTGCGCTCGCGTTTCGAATGGGGCCTGATCGCGGACATCCAGCCTCCGGATTTGGAAACCAAGATCGCCATTTTGCAAAAAAAAGCCGACAACGATCATTTTGGATTGCCCGATGATGTGGCGGAGTACATCGCCCGGGCCATCAAATCCAACGTGCGCGAACTCGAAGGCGCTCTAACCCGTTTGATGGCCTACGCTTCCCTGACGGGCGTCACCGTTTCGCTGGCCACCGCCCAGCAGGTGTTGCGCAACATTATCGCCTCCCAGGAAAAGCGCGTCACCATCGACCTGATTCAAAAGCGCGTAAGCGAGCATTTCAATTTGCGCGAACAGGATCTCAAGGTCCGCAGCAACACCCGCGCCATCGCCTTCCCGCGCCAGGTGGCCATGTATATCGTCAAGCAGCTCACCACCGCATCGCTGCCCGAGATCGGCCGTCAATTCGGCGGCAAACATCACACCACCGTCCTTCATTCCATCAACAAAATCGAAGATCTGCGCCGGTCCGACAAAGATCTAAACCGCACCATCACGCGGTTGATGGACGCTCTGCAGTAGCAAGAAACGGCGGCGCGAAAGATTTTGCCTGACGCTGGATTCTTGCCACCGGCAAACCATTCATTCATAACCAACGAATCTTTCTGGGATTTCCAACTAGCCAGCGTCGAGAATTTTCTCTGCGCCCATCACGTGGCTGGGTCCTGGCGTCGGTTGTAGCTCTGCGCACGCCAACGGCTTACTGCCTGCGAACTCGATTCTAATCCCGAGACCGGTCGAGTCATCAAGATAGTCGGTGCGGCAATAATTTTTTTGCGATTGAAAATCTTGACTCGCATCGACGGTTTCGATTCGCTCAAAAAATTTATCGACACATACGCAAGAGAAACCTCCTGTGCGCATCGTTTGGGAAAGGTGCGGAAATTCTGTTGAGCGTTGTGGACGGAAAAAGTAAAACTGCTAGCCACCGGTCGCTGATCGCTCTCTTTTCCACGATTGTCACAGCGCGCCACTTTGCAGACTTTCCTCTATGCGCCGTGATGGAAACAAGTTGGCGAGCTTTCAACAGATTCACAGCGTTCATCATCATCATCATCATGCTCACATTTATAAAATTCTGGAAAAAGCTTTGCCTCTGTGATTATAGTTGTGAAAAAGTGATTTTCCTTCCGCAACAACCTCCCGCTGGCGCCGTGTCGATTCCCACCTATTTCCACAGCGCTTCCACCCTCATCGCGCTTTATACTTTGCCGAAAAGCGAGTAAAGTACGGCAGCGGTAGAAACACACTACGGAGGACGATGGCTCCAGCCGCGCTGGGCCACACTCACTATGACCGCACCCGGAACAGCACTCGAGGATCATCAAGCGATGGAATTCAGCGTCACAAAATCAACGCTGTTGAACGAATTGACTACCACGCAGGGCGTCGTGGAGCGCAAGACCACGATCCCCATCCTCTCGAATTTGCTCGTGGAAGCGAAAGGCGACCGCCTGACCATCACGGCGACGGACCTCGAGCTCAGCATTCGCACCTCTTGCGAAGCTAAAATCAAAAAAGAAGGCGCCGGAACCATCCCCGCGAAAAAACTTCTCGAACTCGTGCGCTTGCTTCCCGAGGGCGAAATTAAAATCAAGCTCCTCGACAATCATTGGGTCGAGATCGTCAGCGACAAAAAGAAATATAAGCTGGTCGGCATGGCTAAAGAGAATTTTCCCGCGCTCCCGGCCATGCCCCACGTACTCGTGAAAATTCCCGCCGCGGTCATCGAGAGCCTCATCGCCAAAACAAAATTTGCCATTTCGATGGAAGAGTCGCGCTACACGCTGAACGGCGGTTTGCTCATTCTCAAGCCGGACACGCTCGCCATGGTCGCCACGGACGGTCACCGGCTCGCTCTCGCTGAAACCGATCAGAAGCTCGCGGGTCTCAACGGCGAAGTAAAAGTCTTGATCCCTAAGAAGGCCATGGACGAAGTCGAAAAACTTTCCAGCGCGGCCGCCTCCGACGCGCAAATCGACTTTGCGAAAGACGAAAGCCACCTCTTCTTCCAGGTCGGCCATCGCTTGCTGATTTCCCGCATCTTGACCGGACAATTTCCGAATTACGAAGCCGTCCTCCCGCGCGACAACAACAAGAGCGTGGTCATCGAGCGCTCCGAATTGAGCGACGCCGTGCGCCGCGTTTCGCAACTCGCCGACCAACGCTCGCACGCCGTGAAACTCGCAGTCTCCACCGAGGGCATTGAAATTTCCGCCTCGAGCCCGGAATACGGCGAAGCCAAGGAAAATATCGAGAAGGAATATAAAGGCGACCCCATCGCCATCGGCTTCAACTCCAGCTACATGCTCGATTTTCTCGCCGCCGCCGCCGATGGTCCCATCAGCATCGAACTGAAAGACGAACAATCCGCCGGCCAGATGCGCCCCCTCGCCGACGAATCCTACCGCTACCGCTACATCATCATGCCCATGCGCATCTGAGCGGCGCACTCTGAGCTTTGGCGTGCCTTTATAATCTGTAGCGCCTCGTTTGAGACCACAATTTGTTATCTCAAACATTTTGCGGTTGCCAGGTAAAACTCGAGCTCACTTACGCGCCAAAGTCCGAAAAAAACGCTGTCGGTTTTCATGCTGGCAATAATCCGAAAAAATCGTCCACCCGGGCCCCGAAAGTGCCGCTAACTTATAGTAAAAAATAGCTTTACAAGGGAGTCCCGCCTCTCTAAGCCCTTGAGACAGTGCCCTTTTTCAGGTATACTCTCTTCGTTGTCGATTGGTTGTTGGTTTCCTCTAAATCGGCACGTCGGCCAAGTGAAATCGGCGCTGCATTTCGGCTCTGCGCCAGGAGCTGAGTGCCGCAATCGCTTGAAGAATTAACAGTCTTCGCCACGTCTCGCTGCGCGAGATGGGATGGAGCAGGAGCCCTACGAGTTTCGTTCGCATGCGGACGAAACCAAAAGGGTACGGCGACGTACGGGACAATCCGCAAGCCCGCCATTCCTCGCTTCAAGAAAATTTGAACGGAATTTTTGAGCGCGCAAGCTCGCCGCGCAACTCTTTCTACGTCTTGCTGTGCAACGTTTCGTCAGGATCGCGGTCTGGGGGACTCGATGGGTGACAAAGAATCCGTAGCCGGAAAAGCTGCTGGCCACCAGTACGACGCCAAGTCGATCAAAGTTCTCGCCGGACTGGAAGCGGTGCGCCTTCGCCCCGCCATGTACATCGGCTCCACGGGCGAGATGGGTTTGCATCATCTCGTTTGGGAAGTGGTCGACAACTCGGTGGACGAGGCCATGGCCGGCTTCGCGGACGAAATCAACGTCACCGTGCACGCCGACAACTCCGTCACCGTCGTGGACAACGGCCGCGGCATTCCCGTGGACATGCACGCCACCGAAAAGCGTCCCGCTGCGGAAGTCGTCCTCACCGTGCTTCACGCTGGCGGCAAATTCGACAGCGACACCTACAAAGTGTCGGGCGGTCTCCACGGCGTCGGCGTTTCGGTGGTCAACGCGCTTTCCGATTGGCTCGAGCTGGAGATTTCGCGGGACGGCGCCGTGTGGGAGCAGACCTACGAAAAAGGCAAGCCCACAAACAAACTCAAGCAGACCGGAAAAACGCGCAAAACCGGAACCAAGGTCACGTTCCATCCCGATCCCTCCATTTTCGAAAAAACCGTCTACAGTTTCGACACGCTGGCGCAGCGTTTGCGCGAACTGGCGTTTCTCAATAAAGGCTTGAAAATCACGCTCGCCGACGAGCGCAATGAGAAAACCGCGGAATTCAAGTTCACCGGCGGCATTGCGGAATTCGTGAAACATCTGAATCGCGGAAAAGCCACTCTGCACGATTCGCCCATCTACATCGAAGGCAAGCGTGGAAACGTGGAAATCGAAATCGCGCTGCAGTACAACGACACCTATGGCGAAAACGTTTTTGCCTTTGCCAACACCATCAATACCGTCGACGGCGGCACCCATCTATCCGGCTTCCGCTCTTCGCTGACGCGCACCATCAACAATTTCGCTTCTTCCGCCGGCATGTTGAAAGAACAGAAAGACGAAGTGACCATCAACGGCGATGACGTGCGCGAAGGACTCGTCGCGGTTGTCAGCGTGCGTTTGCCGCAGCCGCAATTTGAAGGACAGACCAAAGGCAAGTTGAACAGCGATATCAAGGGCGACGTCGAGCAGCTCGTGAACGAAAAACTCGGCGACTGGTTCGACAAGCACTCGACGGTGGCGCGCCGCATCATCGGCAAGTGCATCGAGGCGGCCCGCGCCCGCGAAGCTGCGCGCAAAGCACGCGAGTTGACGCGCCGAAAATCCGCCATGGATTCGAGCGGCCTGCCGGGAAAACTGGCGGATTGCCAGGAACGCGATCCTGCCCGCTGCGAACTGTTCGTCGTCGAGGGAGAATCCGCGGGCGGCTCCGCCAAGATGGGCCGCGACCGCAAATATCAGGCCATCCTTCCACTCAAGGGAAAAATTCTCAACGTCGAAAAAGCGCGTTACGACAAGATGCTCGGGCACGAAGAAATTCGCGCCATCATCACCGCGCTCGGCACGGGCATCGGCAAAGACGATTTCGATGCCGGCAAGCTGCGCTATCACAAAATCATTCTGATGACCGACGCGGACGTCGACGGTTCGCACATCCGCACGCTGCTGCTCACTTTCTTCTTCCGCCACATGAAAGAACTCATCGAGCGCGGCCACGTGTACATCGCGCAGCCGCCGCTCTATCGCGTGAAGCGTGGAAAAACGGAAAAGTACATTCGCGACGAACGCGATTTTGCGCGCGAGTTGATGAAGCGCGCCACGGAAGACCACGTCGTGAAAGCCAAAGAGGGTGTGAATCTCGAAGGCGCGCGGCTGACTACCTTTTTGCTGAACGTCCAGGAATACGAAGCCGCGGCCGCCAAACTCGGGCGGCGTCTGCGTGAGCCGGCGCTGGTCGAAATTCTTGCGGAGAGCGGCCTCGAGAAAAAATCTGACTTCGAAGACAAGAAAGCGCTCGAAAAACTCTTGAAGGAAGTGGAGAAGGCCAAGCTGAAGCTCGAAGGCAAAATCGTTTTCGACGAGGAGCACAGCCTCTACGAAATTCAGTTTGGGCCGCCGCACAGCCAGAAAATCAACTGGGCGGTTGCGTCGACCGCGGAATACAAGCGCCTGCGCGGCCTTGCCAAGCAGATCGAAGAATTCAATCACCCGCCGTTCATCGTGGCGCGCAACGGCGACAAAGTGACGAAAGAAAAAGCCACCGACGTGCTCAACTACGTCGTGGAAGACGCCAAAAAAGATTTCACCATCACGCGATTCAAGGGCCTTGGCGAAATGAACGCCGAGCAATTGTGGGACACCACGATGAACGCGGATACGCGCACGCTGCTGCAAGTGAAGCTCGAAGACGCGGTCGCCGCCGAAGACATTTTCACCACGCTGATGGGCGAAAACGTCGAAGCGCGCCGCAAATTCATCGAAGAAAACGCGCTCGAAGTTGTGAACCTGGATATTTAATTTACCGGATGCTTTATCAATTGGGATGGACGACATTGCCGGGGCTGCGCGGATTGAGCTGCAGCGCGTTTCGCGCGACGCCGACAAATGCTCCGGATAACGAGCGAGGCGTAGCAGTCGAATTTTCGAGCGATGCGGAACGCGACGAATTTCTGCGCCAACTGGAAGAGTATTTCGCCGCGCGCCGTTTTACGAATGCGGCGGATGCCTTCGATACGGTGAAGGCATACGTTTTGGAGCACGCGGCCAAACGATAGATATTGCTTGTAAGGGCGCAGCATTCTGCGCCCCTGCAACGGAGAAATTCAGCAACAGCGAGGGGAAATGGCGGACGAGACGAACACATCAGTATTGCTTCCGATCGATATCGAAGCGGAGATGAGGAAGTCGTATCTCGATTATGCGATGAGCGTCATCATCGCGCGCGCGCTGCCCGACGTGCGCGACGGGCTCAAGCCCGTGCAGCGCCGCATCCTGGTGGCCATGAACGACCTGGGCCTGGCCTCGAACCGCGGCTACAGAAAGTGTGCGAAGATTTGCGGCGACACTTCCGGCAACTACCATCCGCACGGCGAAGCCGTGATTTATCCCGCGATGGTGCGGCTCGCGCAGGACTTCAACCTGCGCTACATGTTGGTCGATGGGCAGGGAAACTTTGGTTCGGTGGACGGCGATCCTCCGGCGGCCATGCGGTACACGGAAGCGCGGCTGGCGAAAATCTCCGAAGACATTCTCGCCGACCTGGAAAAAGAGACCGTCGATTTCATCCCGAACTTCGACCAGACGCGCGAAGAGCCGGTCGTGCTGCCTTCGCGCATTCCGAATCTTTTAGTCAATGGCGCGAGCGGCATCGCCGTCGGCATGGCGACGAACATTCCTCCGCACAACCTGCGCGAAATCGTGGACGCCGCGATTCTGCTGATTGAAAAACCGGATACCACGCTCAAAGAAGTGATGAAGCTGGTGCCCGGCCCGGATTTTCCGACGGGCGCGTACATTGCGGGCCGCGAAGGAATTGAAGCCGCCTACAGAACGGGCCGCGGCAGCTTCATCATGCGCGCCAAAGCCGCGATCGAAGAATCCGCCAAAGACCGCGAAAGCATCGTCATCACCGAAATTCCTTACCAGGTAAACAAAGCGCGCTTGATCGAGCGCATCGCCGAGCTGGTGCAAAACAAAAAAATCGAGGGCATCTCCGACGTGCGCGACGAATCCTCGCGCGAAGGCATGCGCATCGTCATCGAATTGAAGCGCGGCGAAGAGTCGCAGCTGATTCTCAATAATCTTTTCAAGCAAACACAAATGCAGGAATCGTTTGGCATGATCCTGCTCTCGATCGTCGCCGGCCAGCCGCGCGAACTCGGCTTGATCCCCATGATCAAGCTGTTCATCGAGCACCGCGTCGACGTCGTGCGCCGCAGGACGCTCTTCGAATTGAAGAAGGCCGAGCAGCGCGAGCACATCCTCATCGGCTACCGCATCGCGCTGGATCACCTGGACAACGTGATCCGCATCATCCGCGGTTCCACGAGCCGCGCGGAAGCGAAAGAAAATTTATTCAAGTACTTCAGCGAAGAAGACGTCACGATCACCGAGGGTGGCGCGAGCAAGAAACTGAAGGGCGTGAAGCTGGACGGAAGAAAGTACCGCTCCGCGGGAGCGCCGGAAATCGAAGCAGCGGGACGCGGCGCCGCCGGGTTTGGCCTGAGCTACGCGCAAATCGACGCCATTCTCGAATTGCAGTTGCACCGCCTCACGCAGCTTTCGATCGATGAAATTCTCAAGGAGTTGAAGTCCATCACCGAGCTGATCGCCGAGCTGCGGGAGATTCTGTCCAGCGACAAAAAGTTGAAACAAGTCATCACCGCGGAATTGAAGGAAGTTCACAAAGCCTACGGCGACGACCGGCGCACGCAGATCGTTGACAAAGTCGACGAAATCAAGCTGGAAGATTTGATCGCCGACACGGAAATGCTAATCACCGTGAGCCACGCCGGGTACATCAAGCGCACGGCGACGGATACCTACAGGCATCAGTCGCGCGGCGGCAAGGGCCGCATCGGCGCGAAAACCAAGGAAGAAGATTTCGTCGAGCATCTGTTCGTGGCGACAGCGCACAGTTACATTCTGCTGTTCACCTCCAAGGGACGCGTCTACTGGCTGAAAGTCTACGAACTGCCGGAAGCAGCGGCGGCCACGCGGGGCAAGGCGATTTCGAGCCTCGTGAAATTGCAGGAAGACGAGAAATTGACCGCGGTGGTTGCGGCGCGCGACCTGGAGAAAGCGGACACCTTTGTTTTTATGGCCACCAAGAGCGGCACGGTAAAAAAATCCGCGTTGACCGAATTCTCGAATCCGCGCTCGACGGGCATCATCGCCATCAGCCTCGACGGTACGGACGAATTGATCGGCGTGAAACTCACCGACGGCAAGCAGATGATTTTCCTGGCCAGTCACGAAGGGCAGGCGATTCTCTTCCGCGAAACCGAAGTGCGGCCGATGGGCCGCAACGCCGGCGGCGTGAACGGCATGGATCTCGACAAGGAAGATTACGTCGTGAGCATGGACGCGGTGCAGCCGGACTTCGCCATTATTAAGAAAGAGCACAAGCAAGAAACGGAAAACCTCGAGGAGCTCGAAAACGAGCACATCAAGGATTCGCTGATGACGCTGATGCTCACCGTGGCCGAGAAGGGGTTTGGCAAGCGCACGCCGCTGGCGGAATACCGCATCACGTCGCGCGGGGGCAAGGGCGTCGTGAACATGAAGACCACCGACCGCAACGGGTCCGTGGTGGCGACGCTGCAGGTGACGGAAGAGTCCGACGTAATGATCATCACGCACAACGGGAAGGTGATCCGCGTACACGCCAGCGAAATCCGCGAGGCGGGCCGGTCAACGCAGGGCGTCCGGCTGCTGCGGCTGGACGACGACGATTCGGTGGCGGCGGCGGCAGTGCTCCAGGAAGAGGACGAGGAAGAGAAGAAATAGACCGAAGTTAGACCATGGTCTGACCATGGTCTAACTTTGGTTCAGCCATGGCTTGCAGAATCACACTAGTTTCGCTTTTGGTTCGATTTTTGGAGGGCTATACCCTCCGTCAGCAGGAAAAGAGTGTGTAAGACACTGATTTAATGATACTTGGGTGTTGCCCGTTGCAAAAAAGAGTGCATAAGGCTATAGAAACAAGAGGTTTAGATAAAAAGTGGGTTTTGCGGGAGGACGGAAAAGGGCTAAGGAAAGCTCCTTCCGGTTGGCGTAGATTCACCTAGTGTCATATTACCAAGAAAGTACGGGCGAGTCAAGAAGAACTTGGGTCCCGCTTGTATGTCTATGAAACGCGGAGACTTGAGCAAGACGAAAGAACCGTTACGCGATCAGCCCTGAGCCCTACTCAAGGCGAAGCCGCGGAACAAAAGACGGGCTGGTTGAAGGCATCATGGAGATTAGGAGTTAAGATTCAGGGGCTTATGAAAACGACACAGCGGTTTTTGGCCTTCCTGGCGGTTCTCGCGGCACCTTTGTGGGTCTCTTCCGCAGCGCAGACTCCCGATCGACTTACTGGGAAGAAGCACGAATACCTGGCCTTCGTCGGCACGTACACGACAAAGACGACGAGCAAGGGCATCTATGCGTTTCGCTATGATGCGAAGGCGGGAAAGCTGACGCCGATTGGCGTGGCGGCGGAGACGCAGGATCCTTCGTTTGTGGTGGCTCATCCGAGCGGGAAGTATCTCTACGCCGTGAACGAGGCAGGAAAGAGCAGCATGGTGAGCGCATTTGCTCTGGACGCGCATGGGGGAACGCTGACGCTGCTGAATCAGTTGCCGGCGCTTGGCGAAGACCCGTGCTACATCTCGCTGGACAGGTCGGGAAAATACATTCTGGTTGCAAACTACACGTCCGGAAATATCGTGGTGTTTCCGATTCTGGCGGACGGCAAGCTTGGGGAGCACACGGCGCTGGTGCAGAATGCGGGCACGCTGGGGCCGAACAAGGAGAGGCAAGAGGGGCCGCACGCGCACTGGATTGAAACCACGCCGGACAATCGTTTTGTGCTCTCGGTGGACCTGGGGATCGACGAGGTTTTGATTTACAAGTTTGACGCCAGCAAGGGCACGCTCGGCCCGAGCGATCCGGCGTTCGTGAAGCTTGCGGGAGGCACGGGCCCGCGGCACCTGACGATTGCGCCCAACAAAAAATTTGCGTACAGCGTTGACGAGCTGAACTCTACAGTCACCGTGTTTTCGTTTGATGCGGGCAAAGCCGCGCTCACCGCGTTGCAAACGATTTCCACGTTGCCGCAGGGTACGACGGGGCGCAATGATACCGCCGAAATCGCGGTTCACCCTTCGGGAAAATTTCTCTACGCCTCCAATCGCGGGCATGACACGATCGCGCTTTTCCACGTTGATGCAGCCAGCGGGAAGCTCACCGCCGGCGGCGAGTTCTCGATCGAAGGCAAAGAGCCGCGCAATTTCGCGATCGACCCGAGTGGAGATTTTCTTCTTGCCGCGGATCAACTCTCGGACAAGATCGTGATCTTCCGAATTAATCCTGCCACCGGCGAGCTGACGGCGACCGGGCAGTCCGTTGAGGTGCCCTCACCCGTGGACATCGCTTTCGTGACAGCCAAGTAATTCCTTTTCCTGCCTTTGCGCTACAATGCGCCGGGGAGGACCCATGCACTGGACGCGATTTCTTTTGGCGATTGCCGTTTCCGGGCTGGCGGGCACTGTAACCGACTGGCTCTTCATGGGCGTGTTGTTCCACAACAAGTATTTAGAGACGCCCGAGATTTGGCGCCTGAAACACGGAGAAAGCCAGACCAGCAGCATCGTGGCGTCCACGCTCCTTGGTGTTGTCAGTAGCGCCGCATTCATCTACCTCCTCTACTGGACTGGCGCCCTCACGGTGCATCACGCGGAATTGCGCATGGCGGGCGTCGTGTGGATGGTTGGGCCGGTGCCGGTGATTCTAAGCAATGTGGTGTGGATCAAGATGCACCCGCTTCTCGGTTTGTCGCATACGCTTGGATGGCTGGTGCGATTCGTCGTCACCGGGTTGATCGCTGTGTGGCTCGTACGCTGACTCTTCCCCCCAGAAACACAACGGATCGCTAGCCTGATCCGGGTAAACACTCGCGGAAAAGCGCGCACAGCTGAATTGCGCTACAATCCCGCCTTCGCATTCATGACCAATAGGGAGAAGCGGATGATTCGTTCCAAGAAGATGCGTGCACTTATCCTTTGTGGATTAGCGCTGGTACTTTTGCTTTTTGCGGGTAGCGCGGCGCGCGCGGGAGACGGCGAGACCGCGCCGGGGCGGGACCCGAAGCAGGCGGTGGACGAGGCGTACACGGCGAAAATTAAAAAGTACACGACGAAACCGTATTTCACTTCGCCACTGGTGGAATATTTGCCCGCTTCCAACGGCGTGCCGACGCCGGAAGCGGTGCTGGGCGACGTGGCGGGAGCGCCGGGAATCCTGCCGTACGCGGAAGATGTTTACAAATACATGCGGCTGCTGGAAAAGGCCAGCCCGCGCGTGAAGGTGTACTCCATCGGAACGACGGAAGAAGGGCGCGAGATGATCGCGGTGGCGGTTTCTTCGCCGGAGAATTTGAAAAATCTGGAGGAGAACCGCGCGCTGCTGGCGAAGCTGGCGGACCCGCGCACGATCAAGCTCGATGACGCAGAGGCGGACAAGATCGTGGCGCAGGCCGTGCCGGTGTATTACATCACGGGGACGATTCATTCGCCGGAAACGGGCGCGCCGACGGCGCTGATGGAGATGGCGTACCGGCTGGCGGTGGATGAGAGCCCGTACATCAAGGAAATCCGCGAGGGCATGATCACGCTGATCACGCCGGTGGTGGAAGTGGATGGCCGCGACCGCATGGTGGACATCTACAAATGGCACCTGGCCCACCCTAAAGATTTCTATCCGCCGCTGATTTATTGGGGCAAGTATGTGGGGCACGACAACAACCGCGACGCCATGGGAATGACCCTGAAGCTTTCTGAAAATGTGCTGAACACGTATCTCGGCTGGAAGGCGATCGTGCTGCACGACCTGCACGAGTCCGTGCCGTACCTCTACGACAACACGGTGGGCGACGGGCCGTACAACGCGTGGGTGGATCCGATTTTGACGGACGAATGGCAGATGATTGGCGCGCGGAACGTGGCGGACATGACGAAGTTTGGAATGCCGGGCGTGTTTACGCACGGAGACTTCGATACGTGGTCGCCAGGCTATTTGATGTTCCATGCGGCGATGCACAACGGGATCAGCCGGCTTTACGAAACTTTTGGGAACGGCGGCGCGGACACGCAGGAGCGCACGCTGGAGCCGGAGGAGTATGCGCGCACGTGGTACCGGCAGAATCCGCCGCTGCCAAAGGTGCTGTGGTCGCAGCGAGACAATAATAATTATGAAGAGACGGGATTGCTGACGTCTCTGCATTATTTCGAAGAGAACAAACGGCTGTTTCTGAAGAATTTTTACTTGAAGGCCAAGCGGTCGACGACCAAGCCTGGCGCGGAAGGACCTGCCGCTTACGTGCTGCCGGGGGATGAGCCGCGCGCGAGCTTACAGGCGGAATTACTGCGGGTGCTGCAAAAGCAGGCGGTGGAAATTTCGCGGGCGACATCGGCGTTTACGGTGGCGCTGCCGGTGAAAAAAGAGTCGAAGTCCAAGAAGAAAAAAGAGGATGTGAAGGAGGCCAAGGAAAAAGAGGCGGCGGCCGCGCCGACAACTCGGAGCTTTCCAGCAGGCAGCTACATCATTCGAATGGATCAACCGTATTCGCGCATCGCGGACGCCTTGCTGGATCACCAGTATTGGAGCCCGGAAGATCCGCAGAAAACGCCGTACGACGATACCGCATGGACGTTTGGGGAGCTTTTCGGAGTGCAAGTGGCGCGCGTGACGGATTTGAAAGTGCTCGACACGCCGATGGAGCGCGTGAAAGAGGTTCGCGCGGCGGGAGGCGTGAAGGGCGAAGGCAAGGCGTTTGCGATCAACAACAATGCCGAGCCTGCGCTGGCGACGCTGCGCTACAAACTGCGCGACGCCGCGATCGAAGCGACGGAAGAGGCGTTTGAGAGCGGCGGGAAGAAATTTAACCGCGGAACGTTTGTGATTCGAAACGTGAGCCGCGGGGATTTGGACCATGCCGCGTCAGAATTGGGATTGCAAGTGTCCGCGCTGGGCGCCGCGCCGAGCGTCAAGACACACCCGGTGCGCGCCGCGCGGATCGCTTACGTGCATACCTGGCTGAGCACGCAGATGGAAGGCTGGTGGCGGCTGGCGCTGGACAATCTGAATATCCCTTACGACTACATGAGCACGCAGGCGATTGCGAAGATCGACGACCTGAACGCGAAGTACGACGTGATTTTGTTTCCGCCGGTGGGCTACAACGTGGGGGCAACCACGATGGTCAACGGAATGCCAACGGAGTGGGGCAATCCGCTGCCGTGGAAGAACACGCCGGAAACGCCGAATCTGGTGGGAAAAAATGATTCGACCGACGACATGCGGCCGGGACTTGGATGGGAAGGCGTGGCACGGCTGCGAGAGTTCGTCCAAAAGGGCGGGGTGTTGCTGACGGCGACGGACACATCGAATTTTGCGCTGGCGATTGGGCTTGCGGATGGGATTTCGTCGCACAATTCGGAAAAGATGAAAATTGTCGGCTCCGTTCTGGGCACGCGTTTGGTTGATGCAGCGAGTCCGATTGCGTATGGCTACGACGAGAAGGTTTCGGTGTATTGCGACAACGGGCCGATTTTTTCGCTCAGCAGCCTTGCGGGCGCACGGGGCCGTAGAAAGCTAGGCGAAGAGATGCACGCACGGCCCACGGGCCGGGGCGGCGTGGATGATCCGGATTTCACCGTGGGACGCCCGTTGGCGGAGCCTCCCGAGGAAGAGCCTAAAGCCGAGTTGTGGGAAGCGCCGCCGGTCAACGACGAGCAGAAGCGCAACGGGTTTCGCGTGATTCCGCTAGGGAATCGGCCGCGCGTGATTTTGCGGTACGCCGACAGCAAGGAGCTGCTGATTTCCGGGCTGTTGGAAGGCGGCGACGAGATCGCGCAGCATCCGGCGGTGGTGGATGCGCCCGCGGGCAAGGGGCACGTAGTACTGTTTTCCATCAACCCGGTTTATCGCGGGGAGACGCGAGGGACGTATTCGCTGGTGCTCAACACGATTCTCAATTTCGACAGTTTGGACGCGGGGCGGGCGATCGCGGAGAAATAGAAGCAGCCGGGAAGAGCCTCAGGGTCTGAAGAGCGTGGCTGGAGCGCCCGGGCTTTCGATGCCGGGGGTTCGAAGGATGGGGGAGTTGCGTTACAATCCCGGCCATTATGGCGAAACGGAAAACGAAGAAATCAGCAGCGAAACGAACACGCGCGAAGAGTGGCCGGCGCAAGACGCGCGGAGGGAGCAAGGGCAAACTTCCCAAAGATGCGGTAACGCTGGCCGTAGTCTTGCGCCCACGCGACGGACAGGAGTATTTGCTGGAGGCCGAATTGCGAGCGCTGGTGGGGCCTACGCGAAAGGAAGAAGGCTGCATCACGTACGATCTGCACCGCGCGGCCGAGCCGCCGCCGGGCTTGCTGCTGCACGAAGTGTGGGCCAGCCGCGACGCGCACACGGCGCACACGAAGACGCCGCACTTCCTGCGGTGGAACGCGCGCAAGGATTCGTTGCTGGCGTCGCGCGAGGTCACATTTTGGAAACAGATTGTTTAGGCAGTTTGGCACCCACGATCGGGAAAGTTCAAGAGCCGGGCGCGGCGATATAGTAGCCGGGCCGCGCGCGCACTTTTAGTCCCTTGATTCCCTTGCCGTTCACATTCACTTTTATTTCGTGATAGCCGAAGTCGCCGGATCCCGTCGGCGTGTAGCTGACAGAATACTGCGAGTGGAGTTCGCCGCCGATTTCGTCGATGGCTTTTTCGATGGAACGGTCTTTAAAGGTTGAGAGGTGCGTGCCGCCGGTAGCGATGGTGGCGACTTCCAAGGCGTGATCCCTGACGGCGTTCTGGGCATGCTGGATTACGTAGACGGCGAGGGCCAGCAGATCGATGCCGCTATCGGCCTGCGTCTCCACGCTCGTGGGCGTCTGTACGGAGCCAGGAAAAGGCGGGCTGCCGTAGACGCCCGGCGGTGTGGCGTCGATATGTTTCTTCTTGGGTTTTTCCTGTAATTGAGCGCGGGTGGTCGAAAGACCGACGCTATAGATGGTGACGTTGGCGAGTTGCGCTTTGCGAAGGACCTCACCCAATTTTGCGGCGCTGCCGAAGTCATTGGCTTCAGAGACAAGCATCAGGACGCGTCGTCGACCGGGAGTTTCGGCGGTGGCCTGGGGCCGATCGGTCAACATCTCGACACCGACAGCCATGGCGTCGTAGAGTTTCGTTCCCGAGGTTCCCGGATTAATTTGGGCGATGGTCTTTTCGATCAGGTCGCTATTCGAAGTGAAATCCTGCAGCTTGTCGATGGAGTCGTTGAAGGTCACGACGGCAGCTTCGCCGCCCTGGCCCATCACCGTTTGCGTGAAAATGATTCCGGTTTTTTGCATGGCGGGAATGATCGGGGCGATGAGCGAACTGGTTTCCATGAGAATGACGAGAGAGACTGGATCGCCGCCGAGATCGAAATGAGTGATCTTCTGAGGCACGCCGTTATCGGTGAGCGCGAAGTCGCCGGCGTCCAGGCTGTGGATCATTTGTCCCTTGGAATCCCGCACGGTTACAGGCGTATTGACCAGCGCGACCTGGATTTTTAGTTTGGCTTGGGACTCGGGGGGCGGCTGCTGCACTGGGGCGCCGGGGGTTGGCGCAATCGGCCCTTCGGGAGCTTGAGCGAAACCGAGCGGCGCGTTAAACAGCGTCAATAGCGAGAAAAACGCCGCAATTGTCGTGAAATTTGGCTTCATTACAGCTCCCTGGCAACTCCGACAGCTAAGGGCGCATTTCGAACGCTGCGCGGCAGTGTACCCAATTCGACGCACTTCCGCCCGCAGACGTTGCCGCGGGGGCCGCCAGTTCCTACAATCAGTGTTCGCACATTTGGAGAGTACCCATGTCCGCAGGGCAACATAGATTGAAGCCGCAGCACGCGCCCAAGGCGCCAACCGAAGATGCGGAATTTCTAGCGAGCACTCCCGCGCGGCCGTTGCGCATCCTGGCTGAGTATTTGCACCCGCTGGTGCAGCTCAAGCGGGAGGGCATCGGCGACACCATCGTGATGTTCGGCTCGGCGCGGATCGAGTCGCACGAAACGGCGCAGGGGCGCATTACGCGGCTGAAGAATGAAAATATAAAAAAGTGGCCGGCGGCAAAACGGACAAAACATCGCGCGGAGCTGCGGCACGCCAAGAGCTTGCTGGAAATGTCCCGCTACTACGAAGAAGCGCGCGCGCTTTCGCACAAGATTACTTCGTGGGCGCTGACGCTGGGGCCGCGGCCGCGGCGCTTCGTGGTGTGCTCTGGCGGCGGCCCGGGAATTATGGAGGCCGCGAACCGCGGCGCGTACGAAGCGGGAGGCAAATCTATCGGGCTTTCGATCGAGCTGCCGCACGAACAGTTCGCCAATCCGTACATCAGTCCCGAACTTAGCTTCAACTTTCACTATTTTTTCATGCGCAAACTTTGGTTCGCGCAGATCGCCAAGGCGCTGATTGTATTTCCCGGAGGCTTTGGAACGATGGATGAATTGTGGGAGATGCTGACGCTGCTGCAAACGGGGAAGCTGAGCAAGAATAAAATTATTCTAATTTATGGGCGAAAATACTGGAACGCGGTCTTGAATTGGCAAGCGATGGTGAATTGGGGCACCATCACGGCGGAAGAATACAAAATGTTGCAGTTTGCCGACACCGTGGATGAAGCGTTCGACCACATCCGCGCGGGACTGGAAAAATATCACATGGAAGTGGATCCATTCCTGCAAACGTATTGAGGACTTTCGTGAGGGGTCCCGAAAAGGGCCGCGGCACGGGCAGGCCGGATGTACGGGACTTACGGTATTGCCGCTAAACTGCCAAAATCCTACAATCTTCCCGTTTTGTACAAACGAACTGTTGAAGACTCGGAGGTGTCTTTAGACATGAAAAATCGTTTGAATTCTTTCTTCGGGAGAACCGTCCTTGCTGCCGCGACGCTTAGCGCATTTTTGCTATTTGGCGGAACACCGCGGTTGCGTGCAGATGACGATGACGGCTGCCAGCGGCGCATCGTAAGGGCCGATCATAAATTACACGAAGCGGCCGAACATCACGGGTGGGACAGTCCGCAAGCGCAACATTGGCGCGCGGAACTAGCCTCCGCCCGGTCCTGGTGCTGGGAACACCATCATCATTGGTGGGACGAAGACGGACATCGTTGGCGCACGGACCGCGATTGGGATGACCACGATCACGATCACGACCGCGATCACCACTAAGAGTCGGCAAAGAGCGCAGTTCAGGGCGCAGCGAACATTTGCTGCGCCCCTTTTTTTCCCTTATCAAGAACCTTTGATTTCACACTCTTTTTCTGGCCGCAACCTTCCCACCTGTGCGGTGTTTCATAGACAGGACGCAACCCCAATCACCAGCCCGGGAGACGTCCCAGGAGGATGTTATGCAACTGCATAAACATCTGTTGAAGTCCTTACTTGGGAAAGCAGCTCTGGCTGCGGCGCTATTGGGTGGACTTTTCTTTTTCGGCGGAGCACCGAGCGCGCAAGCAGCTGATCGCGATGACTATCATCGCGGTGGCCGCTACGAAGACTGGCGGCGTCACGAGGTATTTGAACATCGCGCCTACATTCGGCACGAGCGCCGCGAAGCGTTTGAGCATGGCTGGCGCGACCGCTTCGGGTACTGGCACCGCTACTAGATTTCATCCGCGGAAAAAAGAAAACGGGGCGCAATGTAATTGCGCCCCCGTTTGTATTTCTGGATGAAATTGTTTTAGTGCGTTGACACGGACAGTTCATCCGAAAACACTGCTTCGAAACGCCGCGCTTCATCCTGATCGTGCAACATCACCACGGGTACAACTCGCAGGGATTGTTTGCACGAATGGCACTGCGTTACTTCGCCTTGCAAATCCTGCAAAAAACCATCTGTGAAATGATACAGCGCACGCTCGCGCCGGGCATTTTTCTGATCCCGCGCGCCGCAGTGCGGACAGGTGAATTCCACTGTGTCCTGCTGCGGATCGCGGTCCAGAGCGGCCCAGCCCGTGCGGCGCACGCCTACTACTTCTACATTGCGCCGGTCCATCGGGTTAACCCTCCTAAGATCCACGTCCACGGAGAATGAGATGCCGCAAGGCGGCAAGTCGATACAAACTTCGTAAGTGTTTATTTTTCTGTATATTACGAGTGATTCTTGGCTCGCCAGAGAATCCTAGGGTCTGCCTTTAAATACGATCTCCATTGCAGGGGAACTTGTTTCCCGCCCTGGTGTCCAACGCAGTGAGGACGCGCGTACCTCACATCCCTGCGAGCGCGGCGCCGGTCTCCTGTATTGCACGAGCATTTTACAGGAAGCCGGCGCCGCAAAAATCTCTTGTCCGGCTTGCAGCATTTTATGTGGAGGTGTGTGATGTCCGTCGAAACAAGAAAATTCCCCGAAGAGAATTTTGGCGCGTTGGAAGGCTGCCTCGTCGAAGGCGATCCGGAACAGCGTGCACGCGAGCGTCGTCGACGCCGTCGCGCGCTCTTTTTTTCCGTATTCTCGCAAAGCGCGGTGCTCATCGCCGTGATCATCGTTCCGCTTTTTGCCAAGACCGAACGCATTACGCTTCCCAATGTAACTCCGGTTCCGCCGTATTCGCCTTACCGCCATGCCGCAGCAAGGCCAATGGGTCCACATGAACCTGCACCGACGACCTGCCGCTTTTGCTTTTCACACATTCCGCAAACGATAGTGACGCACACGTCCCCTGAACCCATTGACGGCGGCGACGCGCCCACTACTGATCCGGGTGTACCTGCCGATCCAAACGCAATTCGCATCCTCGACACAAGACCCCAACCGAAGGCACCCGAGGTCCCACACATTGATCCGCCCCGCGTGGTGCGCCGCACAAGTATCGATCCGGCCATGCTCAGGCGGCGCATTGATCCGGAATACCCGATCCTGGCCAAACAAACCCACCGCGAAGGGCGCGTCGAGTTGCACGCCATGATCGGCGCGGACGGCTCCATCCAGTCCCTGCAAGTAGTCAGCGGGGACGTGATGTTTTACGCCTCGGCCCTGGCCGCCGTCCAGCAATGGGTTTATAGGCCCACGTATCTCAACGGTGTGCCTGTCCAAGTGGATACCACGATCACGGTGATTTACTCGATGCCGCATTAAACGGCAGGCCTTCGCCGCCGCGTGCGACGATGAACCAGGACCGGTGGCTCCCCCGCTAGCGGTCCTGGCATTGGCCTGACTAGTAACCTCTGCGAACATTTCAAGCGATGCGGGATTGTTTTGGATGGCGCTTGCGCGTATGGTTTCTTCTGCAGAGGCAGACTTGGGATCCGGACTGCCCGGTCCGGAGGGTGTACGTCTACCGAGATTTCGCGTACCGCCCGGCGCGGTGTACGGAGCGCACTCGTTTCCTCCAGTATCTCTCTGCCTGAACACATGACCAGAGATTCCGAGGAGGAGTTATGAAGTCCCCGCTAACAAAGCGTTTCGCTGCGCCCATCTTCGCCCTGTTGTTGATCGCATTCCTGGCCGGATGCTCCGGCACCAGCAAACCGCCGGTAACGCTGAGTTCCATCGCCGTCACGCCCGCGAATCCCACTATTGCTGTGACCGCGACCGAGCAATTCACCGCCACGGGCACATACAGCGACAACTCGACGAAGGATTTGACCACTCAGGTGACTTGGGCTTCGCAAACGGCGGGAGTGGCTACCATCTCCGCCGGCGGCTTGGCGACGCCCGTCCCCGCCGTCGGTGGCTCGACCATTATTACCGCCACGCTCGGAACTGTCACAGGAATGACCAAGCTGACCGTCACCGTGCCGACCCTCATGTCCATTGCCGTGACTCCCGCGAATCCCACCATTAGCCTCAGCGCGACCGAACAATTCACCGCCACCGGAACGTACAGCGACAATTCCACAAAGAATTTGACCACCCAAGTTACGTGGGCCTCGCAGACCTTGACGGTCGCCACCATTTCCGCGGGTGGCTTGGCGACCCCGGTTGCCGGTGCCGGTGGCACGTCCACCATTACGGCCACCCTGGGGACTGTCACGGGAATGACGGTGCTTACGGTCACTGCGCCCCCGACCCTGACTTCCATTGCCGTGACTCCCGCGAATCCTACCATCAGCGTTAACCTGACCGAGCAATTCACCGCTACCGGAACCTACAGCGACAATTCCACGAAGAATTTGACCACCCAAGTTACGTGGGTCTCGCAAACGCCGGCGGTGGCCACCATTTCCGCGGCTGGCTTGGCGACGCCCGTCCCCGCCGTCGGTGGGTCGACCATTATTACCGCCACGCTGGGAACCGTGACCGGAATGACCAAGCTAACCGTCACCGTTCCGACGCTGACCGCCATCGCCGTTACACCGACCAATCCAACGATTGGCATTGGCGCTACCCAGCAGTTCGTCGCCACTGGAACTTACAGCGACACCACCACGAAAGTCCTAACCACACAAGTGACGTGGGCTTCGCAAACCCCGGCCACCGCCACCATCTCCGCGGGCGGCTTGGCAACGGCAGTTGCCACGGGCACGAGCAACATCACTGCTACCCTTGGGGCAGTTGTTTCCAACGCGGCAGTACTGACCGTGTCGCCGGCAACTCTGCAATCCATCCTGATCAGTCCGCTCACGCCTCAGACGATCATTGTGGGGGGCACCGAAGACTATACGGCCGTCGGTGTTTACAGCGATAACAGTCAGCATCCGCTCGTTGGCTTAACCTGGAGCTTCACGACCACCGCGACCACCCCGCCTATTTCCCTCGGCTCGGCCAACGGCATCGCCCTGGGTCTGGCCCCAGGAACCGCAAAAATCATCGCCTCCTCGGCAGGCCTCACCGCCAATGTGCAGCTGACGGTTGTTGCCGCCAGTTCCCGCTTCGCCTATCTTGCCAATGGTTTCGACGGCACCATCTCTGCTTACGCGGTGAACGCCCCGGGCCAAACGTTTACACCGCTTGGCTACGTTGCCGACACCGGCAATAGCGGCTTTCCGACGGATGTGCTTCTTGAGCCGTCTGGAAGATTCGCTTACGCACTCAATGGGTTCGCCAACACTAACCCGGGCATAATGATCTACAACGTTAATCCCGTTACGGGCGCACTATCTCCGGTTACCACCGTTGGAGTGACCAATCCTGTACTCAACCAAGGGCAGTTCCCGGTTCAAGGTGTGATTGATCCCACCGGTCAGTTCATGTACGTCGCGAATCTGAACCAGAACTCGACCTACTCAGTCACAGACTACACAATCGATACTGTTACTGGCGGATTGACTCCAATTGACGCCCCAGTTACCACAAACATCAACACCCCCACGATCGTCATGGATCGCGCAGGCAAGTTCTTGTACGTAATCAACGACGGAACTAACCTAATCGCGGAATATTCGATCGCGGCGAGCACTTCACCCACACCCGGCTCACTTACGCCGCTACCAGCGCCCAACGCTACGATCCCGACGGGCAACTTCCCGGAGTTAGGGACGTTTGATCCGACGAACACCTACTTCTACGTGCCAAACGACGGCGACGACACCGTCAGCGTTTACACAATCGCTGGGTCTGGTAGTGCCACCCCTGGAGCGCTCACACCGGTCGCTGGGTCGCCCTTTATTGTCGGTCCCGGCGGAGTAAATCCCAACGGACCATTCGGGGTTGCCGTTGATCCCTCAAGCAAGTTTCTATACGTGGCTAACAACGCCGCCGACACCGTATCGGCATTTTCCATCGGAACAGGCGGTGCAATTGGCGCAGCTCTCGCCGGATCACCCTATTTCACAAGTCCAACTGGCGCCTTAATTGGGGCAGCACCCTTCAGCATCAATATAGATCCCGAAGGAACGTTTGTGGACATCGTTAACCAAACCTCTGGAACCATCGCCATATTCAAGTTGAACTCGGACGGCACACTGACCGCGACCAGCACCGTTGAAGCAAGGCTGTCGCCGCAGTTCTTGAACCTTTATCCTGGACCGGCTTCACCAACCCTTGCTCCTGCAGCCGTTTTCGCCACCAACTCCACCGCTGGCTCCATTTCCGCCTTCACCGTGACGCCTTCCACCGGCGCCCTGGTCGCAGCTTCCCCGGCAACCGGCGTCACCAACAATTCCTTCGCCACCACCGACATCACCGGTCAATTCTTTTATGCCACCAGCAACAGCCCCAATGACCTCCTGGGCCTCAGCGTTACCCAAGCGACCGCCGGTCTTACTGGATTTACCGGCTCACCCTTCTCCCTCGGTGGCGCGACTTCCTCCGTTGTGCCCGAACCCTCGGACCGCTTCGTCTACACCGCACTCACCGGCGCCGCTGGTTCGGTTCTCGGCTATGCCACCGGCTCAAACACTCTGACGACCTTCACCGCAGGAACCGTAGCGGTCGCCAATCTCAACGCCATCGTGGAAGACCCGCAGGGTCTTTCTCTCTATGGCTTGGGAACAGGCTTCATCGTACCGATCTTTATTAGTCCTATAGATGGCGCTCTGGGCCCAGGAACCTCTGTCGCCTTTGCCGGAACTAACTGGACCCTTGGCGGCGTCGATCCTTCCGGACAGTATTTGCTGGCCATCGACAGCGCCAGCAATACCCTTCAATCTTTCTCCATCGGTCAGATTCCCACGGTATCGACGTTGAACAAAACCGGTTCCGTTTCCACCGGCGGCACGTCGCCCGCTGGATTGGCCATCGATCCTTTGGACCGCTTCGTCTTCGTCACCGACGCAACGGCGAAGAACGTCACCACCTTCTCGATCAGCCCGCTCACCGGCGCTGTCGCCGTGGCCGGCCCGCCCGCTACGCCGGTTACCCTTGCCGGCGTTCCAACCCAGGCCGTCGTTGATGCCACCGGCACCTATCTCTACGTCGCCTTCGAAGGAACTCCTGTGACCAACCCCGGAAGCGTGGCGGTGTTCACGATCGGTTCCACCGGCACACTCACTCCGGTTACCGGCTCGCCGTTTGCGGCCGGTGTCGGCACCAAGGGCGTGGCGGTATCAAACAGCGTCCAGTAAGACGCGTTTCGAAAACAACAACTTCAACAAAAAGAGGGGCGGCCAGAAGCCGTCCCTCTTTTTTTATTCTCAATTTCTAAGACGCGTGAGTTCAGGAATCTCGCAACCGTGAATTTCGTGGACTGCGCTGGATCAATTTCCACTCCAAGAAAGAAATGCAGGAAGTGCAAAGGGCCGCTTCTGCCTTGCTGAACGGCCCTTCTGCCTGCACCGGGCAACCGATCTTTTTAAGTTCCGCTAGAAGCGGAACACCACGCCGGTCGATACGCGCAGATTATTCTGCGATTGCGTGCCCAGCCCGGTTTCGGAAAAACGCGTCAGCAAATAATCCACTTGCAGCGGACGAAGCAGGAAACGATGGCTCAAGCTGTAATCCACCCCGCCGCCGATAGACGTCGCAAACGCATTGTTCGAATTGATGGTCGTCGTGGTGCTCCCGGACAAACTCCCGCTCTCATGCGCCACGCCGAACAGCGCTTGCGCGAACGGCGTCATGCGCCGCACCCGCCGGAACGACACGCGCGGCCCAAACATATAGGTCGAGAGCGTTCCATCGGTATGAGTGCCCAGAATACTTCCGTTGTGATAACCACCGAAATCGGCAACTCCACTCAGCCAGCTGTTTACGTTGTAAGCCACCGAAGCGCTGCCGCCGTTCAGGCTGTAGCTGCCCACCTTCGGCGTACTGGGATTTTCGCGAACGTAGGAATAGCCCGCGAAAATATCAAACTTCGGGATGTCCTGCGCTTGCGCGGCCACCCCAAAAAACGAAAGAAATGCTAATAGACACACCACTACCTTCAGTTTCATAAAACCTCCATAGGATTTATTTTCCCGCTGGCCCGCAGGATCCGGCGTGGCCGCGCGTTTAGCGGTGCTCCCTAGGCAGGAAGGCAGCGATCCGCAATTCCTCATTTTTGTCTTACCGTAAAGATGCCTCGCCCCGGTCGGAAGTTGTAAGTCCTTTAAAATATTTCAGGTGTGAAAAAGTTACGGGAAAAACGTGCGCACATTCCGGCAGGCGGCAACTGTTGACCGGGAGAAATCTCTACAACTTTGCCTCGCCGGAGTAGCGCACGATGGCTTCGCGCGTCGCGTCTCGCAAACGAATCAAGTCATGCCAATCGGAAGATTGGCCTTCCGCGGCGTTGCCGCTCGGCGCGTTTGGATAAATCGGCGGAGAAAGCGTGATGGTCACGTTTCCATGCCGCGGCATGTACGTGCCATCGCGAAGAATTTTGCGCGTGCCTGCAAGCGAAACCGGAATGATCGGCGCGCCCGTACTCACCGCTGCTTTGAACGCTCCAAGTTGGAATGGACGCACGCCATCCTCGGCCGTAAACGTTCCTTCGGGAAAAACAAATACCGAATCGCCCTGCCGCAGAAAATCTTCCATCTCTTGCGCCTGACGCAATCGCGATTCCGCGCTCCCTCGTTCAAATTTCATGTGCCCCATTTGATGCAGAAACGTCCCAATGAACGGCATCCGCCCTACTTCCATTTTCGCAACGAAACGGTAGGGCACGCCCAATCCCAGCATCAGCGCCACCACATCGAAATAGCTGGTGTGATTGGCCGCGTAAATCTTCGCACCGGGTGTATCCATGTGCTCTTTGCCGGCCACCGTCACGCGGCAATGAATAAGCGCGAAAAGTATTTTCAACGCCGACGAAGTGAATCGTCCCGCCTCCCGCGGATCCTTGATGAATTGCACCATGATCCACGTGGGCACAATCCACAGAAAAAAGATCACGCCAAAGTACAAACCGTACGACACATCCAGAACGCGCCGCACCGCGCCCGCGATCCATCTTCCCGCCGTGCGCGACGCTCCGGACGCCGTCAGTCGCGCGATCTGCATCCACGCCGGAGGCTTGGCGTCGGAAAGCGCTCCGCTCAAATAAAGCTGCTTCGTTTCTTCGCGCCGCAATTTTCCGCTCGATGTTTTCGGAATGCTTCCCGGGGGGACCAATTCCACGCGGTCCGGCGGAAGCCCCAGCCCCCGCGAAACCTGCTCGGTCACCGCGGCGGCAATCGCCGCGCGCCGTGCCGAATCCGTCTCCCGCGATTCCGCGGCCACAATCAATTTCTCCGTGCCGCTTGCTTCATCCTTCACGCCAAACGCCACGATGCAGCCTTTGCGAATTCCCTCGGCCCGCGCGGCCAGCTCTTCCACTTCATGCGGATACAGATTCCTTCCGCCCTTGATGATGATGTCTTTCACGCGCCCAGTGACGTAAATTTCTCCCTCAGCGCGATACGCGCGGTCGCCGGAATTTACCCACGCGTATTCGCCTTCCTGCGTCGCCGGTCCCTGCGGCAATAATTTCTCCGTGGCCGCTGCATTGTGATAGTAGCCCGTCGTCGCCGATGCTCCGCGGAACCACAGAAAACCCTCGGTGCGGTCAGCAACCTCGTTTCCCGCGTTATCCACGATGCAAACTTCATGCCGCGGTATCGGCATGCCCGATGAAACGAACACGATGGCGCTGCCGTCGCCAGGACTCGCTGCGACTGCGCGCCCGTGCGTTGTAAATGTTTCTCGCTCGATGCGATCGACCACCGGCCCGCGATTCAGCGGCGGCACAGTGACCGCCAGCGTGGCTTCCGCCAGCCCATACACCGGGAGCAGCGCCTCGCGGCGGAAACCGCAATGCGCAAAACGTTCCGCGAATCGTTCCAGCGTCTCGGGATTCACGGGCTCCGCCCCGTTCATCGCCATCCGCCACGAACTCAGATCCAGGCCTTCCAGATGTTTGTCGGAGATTTTTCGTACGCAAAGTTCGTATGCGAAATTCGGAGCCGTCGAGAGCGTTCCGCGATGTTTGTGGAAGGCCTGCAGCCAGCGTTCCGGCCGCGTAAGGAATGCCAGCGGCGACATCACCACCAGCGGTATGCCGTAATGCAGCAGCGTCAGCCACGCTCCGATCAATCCCATGTCGTGATACAGCGGCAGCCAGCTGATCCCCACGTCGGCCGGCCCTATCTCCACAGCTTCGCCGACCGCACGGATGTTGGCTAGCAGATTTGCATGCGTGAGCACCACGCCCTTGGGATCGCCCGTCGAGCCGGATGTGTATTGCAACAGCGCAATATCACTCGATTTGCGGCTGCGATTCCCCGAGAGGTGCAGCGGGAGCGCTCCCGGCGAGGGCGGCCGCGCTTTGTCGCCGGCTTCGATGAGTTTTTCCGCGTCATCGACCGACGCCAGCGATGGCACACGCGGCTTCAGCAGCCGGGCCACCGCTTCCGCTCGGCGGAACGTCAGTAGCAGACAGACTTCCGCGCTGCGCAGGATTGCGGATTGCCGCGCCGCATACTCTTCAATGCGGTCCGCTCGAAACGGCGGATAAATCGGCACGGGGATGGCTCCCGCGAGCAAAATTCCCGCGTAGGAAACGAAGAATGCGCGCGAAGTAGGGAGCATCAGCGCCACGCGTCCGCCTGCAGGAACGCCGCGCCTCGCCAGTTCCGCGGCGCATCGCTGCGCTGCGGCATACAATTCGCCAAACGTCAGCGTAAATTCCCGCTCGCCTTCTTCGGCGTCTTCCGTGATCAACAGGTGCTGTTGGTCGGCGTTGTGCGTGGCGCGATAACGCAGCACCTCCAACAACGTCTCCGCCGAATACACGCCGCGCTCTGCCGCCTCCCGGTGCATTTTCTGCGCCGTTACGGCGGCTCGCAGTCCCGACGTCTCCAACTCTGCCAACGCTGGCGTTTCGGGTGCCGCTAGCACCGCGGCCGTCAGATCGTCGGGATTGTTGGCATCCGCCGCCGCCCGGTCCGGCAAGCGCACTCCAAAATGACTTTCGAGCCGCGCGAGCAATTCCACGCGCTCCAAGCTGCCGAGTCCCAGATCGCGGTCGAGTTGCGACGTTCCGCTGAGCAATGGCAGCGCGCCTTCGCTCCCTAGCTCTTCCAGCAGCGCGCGCACCACATCCAGTACGCGTTCGCGCACATCGGAGCGTTCGAGTTGTGTCGTAGGGGTAGCCACAGGACTCAGAAAATGCCAGGTCGTTGCCCACTAAACGCTATCACGCGGAACCGCCGATTTCCATTATTGCCTGCACTCAACTAAACCAGCCGCCATAAGGTGCCGTCTTCCATTCGTCCGAATCTTGCCGCCGCAAACTCAAACTCGCGCCCCGCCCCCGCCAACCCTAACCTAGCGCGGCGCCCCCAACCCCTACCTTGATTCAAATGATTTTGCCCCTCCAACCTCGCGCCCGCGCCTTGCCACACCCTCCTCAGCTCAATTGCCTTGTCACTATCAGTCCCCACGGCCCGCACCGCCTGCCGATTGGTTAGACCTCCAGATCTTTCGTTTTCCTACCGCTCGTAGTACTAGTATCTGCGCTCTTGACAACATGGTTACGTTTTGTTATACCGTTCTCAGTTAGAAGCACGCCTTAGTTGTTCGGGTACTCTCTGAAACTTCAGCTTTCTCGCAATCGAAAGATTTAAAAGAACTTTCTTGTCGAACGTCGATTGGTTCGTCACCAGTCCGTGTGAATCAGCTCTTCTAGGGGACCCCTGTCGTCTACCCCGCGTGCTCCGACCTGGTCCGACCCGGTCGGAAGCTTGTCGGAGACTCCTGTCGGCGAGGCGGCCCGCTTTTCCCGAGGCTCACGGAAAAATGTGCCTCCCGGGGTTGCTATCGGCAGATCCAAGGCCCCGCGATTTCCCAGTTTAGGCGCACTCCGCAGGAGGCTTGTCTGTGTACCTTTTTGCAAACACTCCCCTGCCGTAAACCATGTGGAATGAACACTTCCAAAACTGTATCAAAACAAACGACTTCAACCCCCTTTAGAATCAACACTTACAGAAAACCCCCGGGGGAGGGGGGCCTGCAAAAATTCTATTTCCGGAATGGAATATACAGCAGCGGCTCGGCTTAGTTGGAAGGAAAACCTGAATTTAGTGCGCCCCGTCCTGTTACGCTCTCTGCGCTCGGCCTGCTCTTATTTCGTCGCGCCCACCGCATACCCTTTTGGCAGCAACGCCGTGGACAGATCCACTCCCGAAAGATCGGCGCCGGTCAAGTCCGTCTCGCGCAGGATAGCGACGCCCATTTCCGCGCCCGAAAATTTCGCGCCATGCACATTCGCCTGGCGGAAATTCGCGTTGCGAAGCTGCGCCTTTTGAAAATTCACGTTCGAGAGGTCGCAGCGGAAAAATTCCACCCCGCTGGCCTGCGCTTCGCTCAAGTTTGCACCGGGCAGAATCGCTTCCGTCATATCCGTATTGCGCAGATCGGCCCGGCGCAGATTTGCGCCAGACAAATCCGCGCCGGGCAGCTTCGCCTTCCGTAAATCCGTCCCTTCCAGATTCGCGCTCCGCAGGATGGCGCCGCTCAAATTCGCGCCGCTTAAATCCGCCTGCGAGAGATCGGCGCCCGACAAGTCCGCGCGCGCTCCATCTTCTTTGCCGCGAAAAAAGTTCTCATGCGCTTCCAGAATCTGCGCCAGCGTCTTGTTGTTCAGCTTGATGCTTTTCGCTTTTCTCAGTCCCATGGCTCGTTCTCCGCTCGTAGTCTCGACCCCTTAGTCTACCGGAACTCGCCCCCGCCGGAAAAACATTCCGCTTGTTCCCACCCTGCTCCATGCGTTCTTCTTTGTGATAGTGTGCAATTTAGGGGAGCGCGTGCTTTGCAAGCGCGTCTCTCCATAAACGATGGCGCCTACGATCGCTGCGCGGAACCATCTCAGGTGAACCTGGATCATGGGTCGGAACACCAAGTTTATGGTCAACTTTTTTCATGTGCGCGGCGCATTGTCGCTGCTCTTCTTTTTCGTACTTTCAACGGTTGTCCGCGCCCAGTCCCAAGGCCGAGAAGATGAGATCGTCGCCAATCTCGCCGGCGGCCGCGTCATCATTCATGTGGCTAACGAGCGCATCATCTTTGCCGCTATCGATCAGCCGATGGAAACCAAATCCGTTCCTCCTCGCGTCGTCGATCTCGATTCCACGCACATTGGCGTGCTCTTCGGCGCTTCGGAGTGGCAGATGCCTGCCGACCCCAAGCCCGTACGCCTCGATCGCAATTTCACCCGCGTCGCCGCCGCCGATCCCCGCTATCAAGGAGCGTATGCGGGCCAGGCCGAGCCGGACCTCGAAGCCATCGGGATATCTTTCCTCGAGAAGTTGCGCCCGCTCGTTTCCCAGCTCCACCACAAACTCGATTTTTCTCCAGACGATCCTCTGTTCGAGGTGATTGTGATCGGCTACGCGCCGAATAATTACGGTCCCGAAGTTTGGGACGTGGAATATCGCATCGAGCAGGAGCAGGTCGCCATGCGCGGCGAATATTGGCAAACGCGCATTCTGCGTCCGCGCTTTGCGCAACTGTATCCGCCCGAGGGCAAACACTCGCCGCGAACCCTTGTGGAAGTGCGCTATCCCGAGGATGCCAAGGGCGCCCCGCTCGCCGGATTAATTCAGGCCAACGATCCGCGCATCGCGCGGTTGCGCTCCAGCGAGCCGCGTTTTGTGAAAGTCTTGGATGAAATTGAAAAAGGCCAGGCACAGAAAGCCTCTCCCGGGGACGCCACCGATTTTTTTCAAGCGGTTTTGCCGCTGATTGCCGGCGATTCTCGCTTTTTCCTGGGCACCATCGAGCAGCAGCGCGGGTTTGATTGGATCGTCCCCCCGGACGAGCCAGTTGAGAAGTCCACTGTCGACGACAAGAACCGTCCGCCGGAAGCTCCGACGCTGCGTAAAAGACCGAATCAGTAAGTCCTAGGAAATCTTTTCGATGGGATCGCCGCAGCGGACCATTCCGCCCTGAATCACCTGGCAGAGCATGCCCCGGCGCCCCCATATCTCTCGCCGCAAGCCCGGCCGCACCTTCTCAAGTTGGTCGCAAGGAGTGCAGACGGCACTTACGATCATGGTCGTTTCGCCAATGCGAAGTTTCTGCCCCAGCTTCAGGCTATTTACGTTCAATCCGTCTGTCGTGATGTTTTCGCGGATGATCCCGGGTCGCAAGTCCACGGCCTCAAGCGTTTCCCGGTCTATCAACAGCACTTGCCGCTTGCTGCGATGCCGAGCGTGGGTACACCCCTCCACCCCGGCGTCCGTCACAACCTTTGCCTCCGCCAGTTCTTCCATCGGTAGGCGCCTCTTAGGTGCGCGGAAGAGATGTAGCACGCTCGCCACTGCGGTTTAGTCTCCTGCTGTCTGGACCTGGCTGATATGCGCCCCGATGTCTTTGCGGTAATGCATGCCGTCAAAATGAATTTCGCTGATTGCCGTGTAAATATTTTGCAATGCATTACTTAGCGTCAGGCCGGTGGCTGCTACGCCGAGAACTCTTCCGCCGCTCGTCAAAACAGAATCTCCTTCGCGGATGGTTCCGGCATGCAAGACCTTCACACCGGCAATCGCCTCCACAGCGGTTAGACCGTCGATGCGTTTCTTACTGACAGATTTCCCTGGATAGCCGCCGGAAGCCAGCACGACGCAAGCGCTTGCCCCGTGTTTCCACTTTAGTTTCGCCGGATCAAGCCGGCCTTCGGCGACATCGGCTAGCACTTCGGCCAAGTCGAACTCCATTCGCGCCACGATTGCCTGGGTCTCCGGGTCGCCAAGCCGACAATTAAATTCCAGCACCTTTGGGCCAGACTTGGTCAGCATCAGCCCGATATAGAGAAACCCTTGATAGCGAATCCCGTCCGCGGCCAAGCCGTGCAGAGTAGGCTCAACGATTTCAGCAATGACTTGATCCCGCAAAGTGTCCGGAAGCAAGTCGTCGGTGGAATACGCGCCCATGCCGCCGGTGTTCGGGCCCTCATTGCCATCAAAAACTCGCTTGTGATCCCGGGTGGGTACGAGTGGGGCGTAGCGTTCCCCATCGGTGAGGATGATGAAGGAAAGCTCGTCACCTTCGAGAGTTTCTTCGAAAAGGATGCGTTGCCCGCCGGGACCGAGTTCATTTTTTTCCATCACCCGTTCGACGAAGCCGCGCGCATCGGCCGAATTTTGGGCCAAAAACACACCTTTTCCAGCGCACAAGCCATCTGCCTTTATTACTAAGGGATATTCTACAAGTGGTAATGCAGCATAGGCTTCGGCAGCGGCGCTATAGGTTCCATACATCTTTGCCGTGGGAATGCTGTGATGCTGCAAAAACTCCTTCGAGAAAATCTTGCTGCCTTCGAGCTGCGCGGCCTGTTGCGATGGCCCAACCACTGGCCATTTTCGCAGACGAAACGCATCGGTCAGTCCATTGACCAAGGGAAGTTCTGGACCAACCACGGTCAGGTCGGGCTGAAGTTTCTCCGCAAGCGAGACCAGCCCGGCAACGTCGCCCGCCTCCACGGCCAGACATTCCGCTTCGCCGGCGATGCCGCCGTTACCCGGGGCGCACCAAATCTTCTCGACGCGCGGACTCTGCTTCAGTTTCCATACCAGTGCGTGCTCGCGGCCGCCACCGCCAATCACCAAAACCTTCATCCACACTCCCCTTAGAATGCCGACGTTCGAACGATAGTCGGCGGAGTTCCGTCCTGTCAACCGGCCACGGAGAGTGGCAACGGAGAGAGGCCGCACGAGACTCTGCGCCCGCGCCACTGGAATTGTTTCGTATCGTTCAATCGTTACTGATTCACGAGATACGCAGCAATTTCTCGCTCCGGAGCATCTGCGTTCCCTAAACTATAGGTGCACTTGGCGGGAAGCGAACGACCGCCGCGGATCGACCCGATGATTCTGGTTCCCCTAAAACACGAGAATATGAAGGGCCGCCGCTGGCCTATTATCACGTTTATACTTATTGGCCTTAACGTCCTGGCGTTTCTTGGGACGCATTGGGTGATGCTTGCGCAACAGCCCGAATTGGGAGAAGTCCGGCTCCACGTCCTGCTGCTGGCCGCGGCACACCCGGATTTGAACATGTCGCAAGAGGTTCAGGAATTCGTCTCCGAGGTGCAGAAAACCAGGCCGGAGCTCTGGGCGGAGGCGGGCGCATCAAGTCGAAGTCCCGTGGATTCCTGGGAAGCGAGCACTCGCTCGACGGAGGATCCTCAGGAACTGCAGGCTCAAATGGATTCTCTTGGAGAGCGCTTCCATGAAACGATGGAACACTCTTTGGTGATGAACTACGCTTTGGTTCCTGCCCACCCGAAGGCGATTGCCTACCTAACCGCTAATTTTCTTCATGGCGGTTGGCTGCACCTGATCGGCAATATGTGGTTTCTCTGGCTTGCAGGTTTTATTTTGGAAGAAACCTGGGGCCGCGTGATCTACACGACCTTCTATTTGGTTTCTGGCATCGTGGCGCTGCAAATCCATGCATCGGCATTTCCGGACAGCATGATTCCTACATTGGGCGCGTCCGGGGCCATCGCGGCGCTCATGGGCGGCTTCCTGGTTCGCTTTCCGAAGCTCAAGATTGACATGTGGGGAACAATCTTCCTCTATCGATTCCGCTTCCAAGCGCCAGCATATTCGTTGCTGCCACTGTGGTTAATTATGGAGATATATTCGGGGGCAGCGCTTGGCCAAAGTTCTGGAGTGGCGCACTGGGCGCACGTGGGAGGATTCGTCTTCGGTGCTTTAGCCGCGCTGGGGATTCAGCGATCCGGGCTCGAGCAGCGGGCAAACGAAGCCATCGAAGCCAAAGTGGGGTGGACCGCGGACCCCGCGATCGTTCAAGCAACCGATTTGAATGAGCAAGGAAAATTTGATGATGCGATTGTGGTACTAAAGAAATACATTGCAACCAAGCCTGACTCGATCGATGCGTACTCGCTGCTTCAGAAGCTCTATTGGCGGAAAAACGACATTCCCTCGCACTTCGAAATGAGCATTAAACTTTGCCAGTTGTATCTGAAAGCCAAGGACGAGGAAGCGGCTTTGCTTGGGTTTCAGGAATTTCAGAACATGGGCGGCAAAAACATGCCAGCCTCGACATGGCTTGAGTTTTGCCGGATCTTCGAAGGCCGGCAAAACTACGAACGTGCAGTGGCGGAGTATGACCACCTCGCGAAGGCTTGGCCGTCTGAAAAGCAGTCGCTACTTGCATTGATGGCAGCGGGACGGCTGAGCTTGAAAAATCTGAACCGGCCATTCGCCGCAGTGGGATTTTACAAGGCGGCAGCCGCTTCCGGCGTGCCTCATCTCGAGTGGGATTCGAATATACAGAACGGAATTGAACAAGCCGAGAAAGCGCTCTCGGTTACTGCCGGATCTAAGGAATCGGCAAACCCGTCTTAGCCGACTCCGCACACCTCCGACGAAGCATTGCCGTGCGTCGCGGGCAATTGTCCATCGCCTTGAAACAGAATCAGCGAGAGCTCCCGAGATTTTGCAGGATGGAATGCCGATTTATCCTCGCGGCTCTTTGTTGAGACGCTTCCAGGAATAGACCAACGAAGGTTTCGGCTATGCGCCGCTGGCCGCGCGAATGGGTATGGTAACGGTAGAAGCAGCATCCGAAGACGCCAGCATGTGACAGCGGCCATCAAAGATTCCGCCGGGATCAATCACCATGCAGGGCGAATGAACTTCGCCGGTAACAACGCCCTTGGCCTGAATCTCAACGCGTCCTTTGGCAAAGATGACGCCATCGAAGCGCCCGGAAATCACCACGCGATTTCCTTCGATCTGGCCCTCGACCTTGGCGCCTTCTCCGAGCACAACCGTTTGTTCGGAGATGATGTTGCCCTTCACATTTCCATCGATGCGGAACGTGCCGGTCAATTGCAGCGTTCCTTCCAAAGTTACGCCTTGATCGATGAACCCTGTCCACTCTTCACTACCGCTACTTTTTGAAGTACCTGGCCACTTCCACGCCATGAAGAAACCCCCCGATAGACACTTCCACTCTAGCTGCGTTTGCGGACAAGTCAACGCAGCGCAGCGAAGGAGTTGTCGAATGAAACGACTGCTCGAACGGACAGTAAGATTTTCTGCGCTGAGATGCGCGGCGCGAAAGGACCGCGGCTAAAGCTATTTCATCAAGCGGTCGTAGATGCCCATTAGTTGCGCATCGTCATAATACTCAACTACGAGCTGGCCAGGGCGAATCTTCGTTTTTTGCCGCAGCAAGACTTTGGTGCCAAGGTGGCGCTGCAACTCTTCCAGTGCCGATCGGATGTTTGCATCGACATGAATTTCCGCTGATGCAGCTGCCCCGCCGCCTCGCGAGCGCCGCGAAGCCAGCCGCTCGATTTGCCGCACGGTCAGGCCGCCGCGAGAGGCGCGCTGCGCGTAGCGCATACGCAACTGCGAGTCCGGCACCGCGAGAAGCGCGCGCCCGTGTCCGGCGGTCAATTTGCCTTCTTCGATCCAATCCTGAATCGTCGACTCAAGCTTCAGCAAACGAATCGCATTGGCTACCGTTGCGCGATCTTTTCCGGTGCGTTCGGCGACGGATTCCTGTGTTAGCTGAAATTCATCCATCAAGCGCTCAAAGGCGCGCGCAGCCTCGATCGCGTTGAGATCTTCGCGCTGGATGTTCTCCACCAACGTCATTTCCAGCGCCAACTCATCCGGAACTTGCCGGACGATGACGGACACTTTGTTCAACCCAGCGCGCTGCGCCGCACGCCACCGGCGCTCACCAGCGATCAACTGAAAGCGATTTCCGATCGGCCGAACTACGAGGGGCTGAATAATGCCGCTGGCTTGAATCGAACGGGCCAATTCATCCAGCGCCTCTTCGCGAAACCTTGTACGCGGCTGATAAGGGCTGGGCTCGATTAAATCGATATCGATTTGATGCGGGCCAGGATGCACCACTTCACGAGCAGGCGCCGCTGCAGCGCCGCTGGTTGTTGTTGGGTGAGACGGTGCAGGTGCAGGCGCGGGTGCCTCAGCAACCTGAGGCTCAGGCTCCCGAATGAGCGCTCCTAGCCCCCGTCCCAGCGCGTTTCTCGGCATTGGCAATGACCTCCTGGGCGAGCTGCGTATAGCCTTCCGCCCCTTTACTGTGAATGTCGTAAAAAATGATGGGCTTTCCAAAGCTTGGTGCCTCGGCAAGCCGAACGTTGCGCGGAATCACGCTCTGAAAAACCTGCGTACCAAAAAAGCTGCGCAAATCCGTGGCGACTTGACGCGAGAGTGTGGTGCGCTCGTCATACATGGTTAGAAGGATGCCTTCGATTTCCAAGGTAGGGTTGAGCGTCCTGCGGATTCTCATGAGGGTATCCAGGAGCTCGGACACGCCTTCCAGAGCCAAATACTCGCATTGGATAGGAACCAAGACGGCACCGGCAGAGACTAAGGCGTTTAGAGTGAGCAAATCTAGCGCAGGCGGGCAGTCCAGAATAATGAAGCGATATTGGTCGTGTAGGGGTTTCAGGGCCGCTTGCAGCTTGTATTCACGATGTTCAGCCATGACCAGCTCTACGGCAGCGCCGGCGAGGTTTTTGTCGGCGGGGACGACATCTAAGCCATCGACTTGCGACTTTTGAATGAGTTTCTCGAAGGGCTCGCCAAGAATGAGGCCGTGGTAGAGGGTTTTGCGGGAAGGATCCTTGGGAAATCCAATGGCAGCGGTGGCGTTGGCCTGGGAATCGCAATCGACGAGGAGAGTGCGTTGTTCGGCTGCGCCAAGGCAAGCGGCCAGATTCACTGCAGTGGTCGTTTTGCCAACGCCGCCTTTTTGGTTTGCAATTGCGATGATTCGAGCCAAGCTAATCTCCCGCGGGCGAAAATTTAGCAAAATGGCTGAGTCGATGCAAGATGTTTCACGTGAAACAGTGGAGAGACTGTGGAATTCATTGCCTAAGGGCGTTGTTCCACGTGAAACACACAGCTCTTGCGCTTCCGGGGGACGCTTTGTTCCACGTGGAACGTTCCTGGTGCTGCCTTTCTTACTGCGTGAATGACTGTTCCACGTGAAACAGTCACTAGACAGAGCTGCGGATCTCTTACGAGCGTTCCACGTGGAACAACGACCTCCGCGAAACCACTCTTGTTCCACGTGGAACACCACAAAGGGTGAAGACTCTCGTCCCTCAAGCTCCCTTGGTCCTTCTTGAGTAAGCGAAGCACGTTCCACGTGGAACAGAAAGTCCCTAATCTTTCGGATTCTGCCGAATTTGCTCCATCGTCGGAAAATGATCGAAACGCGAGCGCGTAATCAACAGCAAAGTTCCGGAGCGAGGATTTATCTGACCTTCAATTAGCGGCGTTCGAAGGAACGAGGAATCAACTAGCCCAGCGATGAAGTGGAGAACGCACGAGTCAATCCGGGAGATTGTCGGAAGCCCATTGTTTTCAGGTCGATGCGCCGACCTTTTGGACCTGTTTCGTACCTACCAGGAGGAGCCGCCGCAGCGACTGGGGGACTTGAATGGGCTCACGCCACTCCCACCCTGCAATTTTTTGGATTTCCGCTAGATCCCGGGCCCCAATCCACAGAATCACTTGCTTGGCGGCGATGCGCTCCGAGCCGGCCCACTGCAGGAAGGGAGCGAAGTCCCCGACGGCCCGGGAGCAGACCCAGTCCAGGGGCGTTAGCTCTTCGTCCAATTCCTCGTAGCGGTTCACCAGCACTCGAGTGTCCGTAAGTTCAAGATCCCGGGCCACTTCCGCCAGAAACGTGGCCTTTTTGATGCTCGATTCAATCAGAAATACCTGCAGATCAGGGCGAATAATCTTGAGCGGAAGCCCCGGAAAGCCCCCTCCCGAGCCAACGTCGGCCAGCCGACCATTTTCGACCGGCACAGCGGTGGCGGCAAACATGCATTCGCAGAAGTGACGATAAAGTATCTCCAGCGGATCGCGAATCGCGGTCAAATTCATTTTCTCATTCCAGGTCAGCAAAAGCTTCATATATTGTTGAATTTGCAGCACTTGCTGGTCATTGGCGGTCAGCTGAAATTCGCCGAGCGCGCGCGCAATGGTTTCTTTCGAGAGAGACGCTGGGACTGGGGTTGGCATAAGAGTAAACAGTCAGATCTCCGGATTCAGATTTTCCGTTCCGAAGCGATGGCATCGCTCTTTACCAGATACCGCGGCCCAGCTACGCCGGCGACTACATCCACCGTGATATGCCAGAGAACGACCGCCGCGAGACCATCGTACGCGATTCGCGCCGTCCCGAACACTGCTCCGATGAGCAGTGTTCCCAGAAGCCCGCCTCGGCCCTGATAGAGATGGGCGAGGCCGAAAAGAATCGAAGAAAGGAGCACCGTACCCCAGCCCGGTATGCCTGCATGTGCCAGAGCAGCCATCGCAAATCCCCGATAGAGGAACTCTTCGCACAGTCCCGCCGTGACTGCGAGCGCCAGGTATGGAAGAAGCTCCGACGAGGATTGAGGAAGGACACGCTCGGACAGAGCCTGCAAGGAAACGGGGAGTTTTTCTGGCGAGCGTCCCATCCTCCGCAAATTGAGGGTATGGAGCAATCCCAAGATTGCCGAACCCGCGAGCGCCGCCAGGGCCGTTCGGGTCCGATTGTGAATCACAAGGCCGAGGGCCGCCGGCGCGTAACCGTGCGCCCAGAGCCGCCATGCCACGACCGCAACCGTCAACCACTGGAAGGCGATCGTTGAGGTATAGAGAGTCAGGCGTTCTACGGTTCCGACCACGGGAAGCGCCAACAGCTGGCGAAGGCGAACGCGGCCGCGCCACGGTACGATCACTCCGAGAAATAGAAAAATGAGCAGGAAGTCCCAAGGCATCAGGGGATGAAAACACGTTCGGGGTTCTCAAGCAACTTGCGGCAGAGAATTGTCACCGGAACGGAAGAGCCCGCATCGTTATATAACTGGGAAGACTTCGACGTGTTTTCGGATGCACGGCATGGTCAAGTCTTGCAAGGAGAACAATTGGCGGAACAAGTGAAATTGACGGCGATGGCCAAGGCGGCTGGATGCGCGGCGAAACTGAATCCGGCGACGCTGGACGCGATTTTGCGCAAAATGCCACGGCAAACCGATCCTAACGTTTTAGTCGGGTTTGACACCAATGACGATGCGGGAATCTATCTCTTGAATGAAGCGCTCGCGTTGGTGCAGACGGTGGATTTTTTTACGCCCATCGTGGATGATCCGGAACTTTTTGGAAAGATCGCCGCGGCAAACGCGCTCAGCGATATCTACGCCATGGGTGGCCGGCCGATTTCGGCGCTCTCCATTGTGGGATTTCCCGAAAAAGGTGATCCGGCCATTCTCGAGCAAATTATTCGGGGCGGGCTGGCGAAAATGAACGAGGCGAAATGCAGCGTCATCGGCGGCCATTCGATTCGAAATGAAGACATGTTATTCGGCTACGCCGTTACCGGGATAATTAATCCCCAGCGAGTTTGGCGGAATGTCGGCGCGCGCACGAATGATGTTCTGATTTTTACGAAACCGCTCGGCACCGGCGTCATCACCACGGCGCTGAAAAAAGATCGGGCGACAGAAAAGTCTCTAAATGCGGCGGTCGCGGCTATGACCACGCTGAATCGCGACGCCGCGGAAGCATTGCATGAAGTGGAAGAAAATGGCGGCTTCGCAAAACCCGTTCACGCCGTGACGGACGTAACCGGATTCAGCTTGCTAGGACACGCTCGAGAAATGGCCCTGGGCGATCCGGCGCATGGAATAGAGGCGGTCTCATTCGAAATCGATCACTCGGCGTTCGCCTATTTTCCCGGAGCCGTGGAGGCCGCCCTAGAGGGTCACCTCTCCGGCGGGCTAAAGAATAATCGTGCGTTCGTTGCCGATTGCGCAGCTTTTGATGCGACTGTTTCGCCCGAGTATCAGGACCTTCTCTTCGATCCGCAAACTTCCGGAGGCCTGCTCGTCGCGGTGGCCCCAGAGGCCGCGGATGCGTCGTTAGCCGCACTCGAACGCCGCGGCATCTTCGCGAACAAGATCGGTCACGTCATCACCAAGCGCACCCCGCTCATCAGAGTACGGTGAAGTCGATCGGATGCGGAATTCCGTTAGACTGTAACGATGGACACCATTACGCACGGAATTGCGGGGGCGCTGATCGGGAAGGCGCTGTTCCGCGGCGAGGATATGTTTGCCGCGCGGGCGATGAATCGCGCGCGGGTAGTGACGTGGTCGCTGATGCTTGGCGCGATTTTTCCCGATGTTGACACGTTGCGGGGACTTTTTTCGCATAACGACCTTCTGGTTATCACTTGGCATCGCAGCATCACGCATTCGCTGGTCATGCTTCCCGTTTGGGCGCTTTTGCTGGCGGCATTGACGCATTGGTTTGCGCGCTGGTGGGAATGGGAAGCGCCATCGTTTGCGGCGCTTGCGGGAATATATGCGGTTGGAATTCTGAGCCACATCTTCCTGGACTTGGTGACCACTTTCGGAACGATGATCTGGTCACCGCTCGAATGGTCGCGCCCGGCTTGGGACTTGATCTTCATTGTGGACTTCTCGCTCGCAGGAATTCTGCTCGTGCCCCAATTTGTCGCCTGGGCTCACGCCGATCCCGCCAAAGCCAGGGTTCGCGCTGGGGGAATGTTTCTCGCTTTTCTGCCCACTCCGCTTCTGGTCGCCAGAATTGCACAAATTGTCGGCGCGCCGATATCCCCTACCTCCATCGTTGTGGCGATTGCTCTGCTTGCCGTTCTGTTTCTCTTCCCGGCTATTCGCCGCACGGGACTGAAAATTCCGTATGTCGCCTGGAATCGCGCCGGCCTTGTGGCCGCATGTCTGTACATTTTCCTGGCGGCGCACGCGCATTTCGCCGCGCTCGAAAGGCTGAAAAAGTTTGCGGCATTCGAACACATTGACGCGCAATCTCTTGGAGCGCTGCCATTTCCCCCGTCGATCTGGCATTGGGACGGACTGATTCGAACGTCGCGCGGCGTCTACGAAATGCGGATGGACCTCAGCGAAAAAGCGTCTATCTCGGAGTCTCCCGCTGCGAAATCCTCCGAGCTTCCACCTATCGAGTATCACTTTTATCCGGATGCTTTTTCGAATTCCTACATCGAGCAAGCCAGGCAACTGCCCGCGGTGCAAAAGGTGCTGTGGTTTTCGCGGTTTCCGGTTACGCGCTTTCACAAGGAGGGAGACGACGCGGTGGTGGAAATCTCTGACCTGCGCTTCGCGCAGATACGCCCGGGCCGAACTGCGTCGTTCACCTACCGCGTGCGGTTTGGGCGCGAGGGAAACGTCGTATCGCAGGGCTGGGTCACAAGATAGAAGGAGAAAAATTGTGGGGAACGCGCACCTGCGATCGGGCGCGCGCTTCTAGCGGGAAGGCTTTGCGTCCGCGGGATGAATCACAACCTGGCGCTCTTCTCCCATCCCCACGCTTTCCGTGCGCACGCCAGTTATTTCCTTCAGCGCGAGGTGCACGATGCGCCGTTCTCGAGAGGACATGGGATTCAAACGAAACGGCTGCTTCGAGGTTTGCACGCGCTCGGCTGCCACGCGCGCCGTCATTCTCAGCTCTTCGAACCGCAGCGCGCGATAACCGCCGCAATCGATGTGGATTTTTTCGTGATACGCGGGCTCAAGCCGAAGCGCGCGGAAAGCCAGATGCTCGATGGCCTTCAGCACTTCTCCGCTGCGTTCTAGCAGAATCTCCTTGTCTCGACCGTCGAGATCGGCAAACACTTCCGCGTCGCCTTCCCCTGCGGAGCCATCGCCAGTTGCCACGCGCACGCCTACCTTTAGATCGAGCTTTGAAGTGCGGATGCTTTCCTCAAGAAAGCGGCGCAGCGCGTCCGCTGTCGCCTCGCGGTCAAGTTTGCCGTCGCGGATGAGTTCCTGAGTCATCGGGCTTTCGAACACGAGCATTTGCTGCTATCTGCTAAATCAATTCGCCTAGGATTTCTTGCCGCGTCCCGGCTTTCCCGGCACTACCGCGGTTACAGGATGCTGGCGGTTTAGATACCACTGCTGCGCGACTCCGACCACGCTGCTCGTGAGAATATACACCGCAAGGCCGCTGGAAATCGGCGAAATCATAAAAATGCCGGCCATGGTAATCGGCATGATTTTCATCATCATTTGCTGCTGCGGATCGGTGGTGGTCACCGGCGTCATTTTCGAGACCAGATACATCGACAAGCCCATGAACACCGGAAGAATGAAATAAGGGTCGCGCGCGGAAAGGTCGGTAATCCATCCGAACCAGCGTGCATGGCGCATTTCAATCGCCGAACGCAACATGGTGTTCAGCCCGAACCAGATCGGCATTTGCAAAAACATCTGGAAGCAGCCGCCAACGGGATTGATCCCCTCACGTTGATAAACGGCCATCACTTCCTTATTCATTTCCGCTTTTTTCGGGTCGTTCAGCTTGTACTTTTTGTAGCGCTCCTGAATCGCTTTGATCTCCGGCGCCACGCGCTGCATTTTGAGCGTCGTCTTATAGCTGGAAATGCGTAGCGGAAATAGCAGCGTATTGATGACCAGCGTCAAGACCACAATCGCCCATCCCCAGTTCGGGATGTAGGTTTCCAGCCATTTCAGCGCATGGAACAGGGGCTCCGCAATGATTTCCAGCCAGCCAAAATTAATCAGGCCGTGCAGCGGCGGATTCATCTTCTTCAGGTCGTCGTAATCCTTGGGGCCCACATAAACGCGCAGCGCTACGGGCTGCGCGTTAGTAGCCGCCGCCACTCCCGGCACTACCTCGGGCGTCTCTTGCCCATTTACTTGCACCGCGCGCCACGTCTTCCAATAGCTTGATTGGATCGTGCCGGGGGCTGCTCCGTTTGGCGGAAGAAACGCCAGCGCAAAATAGCGGTCTTCGATCCCCGTATAATCCTTTCCGCCCTGCCAGACGCCGTGGCCGATTTTGTCCAGATCTTCCAGCTTCTTGGCGGGGGTCAGCGAAATTTTGCCATTCTCGCTGTAGAACGTGGAAACGGTGTCGATCGGCGCGGGGTTTGCGACCGTCAAATCGCCAAATCCACCGACCCAGGCAAGTCCCGCGGTAATCGGCTTCCCATCCAGCTTCGCAGTGGTTTCCACGCGCACGACGTAGGAATGATCAAAATGAAAGTGCTTGGTGATTTCCAGGTGGCCGTTGCTCCAGGAAAAATCCACGTCCGCGGGCGCACGGAAGGTCGTCTTATCCGGAGACGAGAGTTGATACAAGCCGCCGTTTGCGGCGCTTTCCAAGCCCTGATCCTGTAGCACCAGCGAAAACGGCCAGCCGCCGGTCTGCTCCGCGGCTTGCGCGTGCACGACATCCAGCACGTGCTGTGGCTTCGAGTCGTCCATGTACTTCTTCAGTTGCCAGCTTTTCACCACCGCGCCGCGATTCGAAATCTCCACACGGTACAAGCTGTTTTCAATGACGATCGCTCGCTCTTGCGAATCGCTCTTCGGCGCTACAGTGATTGCCGTGGTCGCCGAGATTGCCGGAGTACCTGCAACAGTTTGCGCGGGCGCACTGCTCGCAGGCGGAGCGGAACCTGCCTGAGCTGGCGCGCTTTGCGCCGGCCTGCTCATCGGCGGCATAACCGGTGGCTTCGGCGCGAAGTACTTCACCCACACCAGAATCACCACCATCGAAAGCAGCGACGCGGCAAGAATCCGCAGTTCCGGTGTAAATTTATCTTTTTGTTGCGGCCCGCTCACGAATGCACCTCAGGGGAAACGGCCGCGCTGCGGCCGGCACTTTTCCCGTCCGAATCACAGCCAACCGCCGTGTTCCTAAAACTCGATGACATGATTTCCCATTTCTCCGGAACCGGGTCGTATCCAAAGCGGCGCGAAAGCGGATGGCAGCGCAAAAGCCGCATTACACCAAGCCACGTCCCGCGCATCACCCCAAAGCGTTCGATCGCCTCGTAGGCATAGCGCGAACACGTGGGCTCAAACCGGCAGCTCCCCGCAAATAAAATAGACAAGTAAGCTTTGTAGAAACGCAGCGCCAGCAACGCGATGCGCACTGCCGCACCCGGCACGACACGCGGAACGCCGCCCCCGTCCGGTGCATCGATCGTGGAATCTTCGTGCATATTCTGGGTCAAGCGATTCTCAGCAAACGCAGCAGGTCCGCCGTCAGCGCGGGAAATTCCGCATGCGCAACCGTGCTTTTCGGATGTATCACGATGTCCCATCCCGCCGGTATCTCCAGCCGATGACATCGCACTATTTCTCGCATGCGCCGCCGGATGCGATTGCGCACCACCGCGCCGCCGAGCGCCTTCTTGATGCTGAAGCCGAAGCGGCTCAGGGGCAGTTCGTTAGCGCGAAAAAAAACAGTGTAGTGGGAACTCGAGCGGCGCTTGCCGGCGCGATACACAGCATCGAATTCTCCGCGCCGCACCAGCCGCGCCTCGCGCGGAAAATTCAATCGCCCCGCGTTACTAGGGCGTGAGGTTATGACGCCCCTTCTTACGGCGTGCCGCAAGCACCTTGCGGCCACCCTTCGTCTTCATGCGAACGCGGAACCCGTGCGTCTTGGCGCGGCGGCGTTTGCGCGGTTGATATGTGCGCTTTGGCAAAGCAATCCCCCTCTTTAAATACGCAATCGCAGAATGTTTTGTAACACCTGCAAAGCGGATGGATCGGTCGCGCTGCGGCCGTCCATGGTTCGACTAGCCGCTCAAGCGGCTGTACTCGAATTTCTTAGTGTATTAGACCCTTGCACACACGGTCAAGAAAGGAAGCGGGTAGCTTACGGGGCGGGGAAAAGTGATACACCCACAATACTTAAACTGTGCATACGATCCCAATTCTGATTTTCGAGCGATTAAGTTGTGACAATTCGAAGATTCACATCTGTCTTTAAGTTGAGTCCGGCCATGACTTTGGGGAACAAGACTTCGAGAACAGTCGATGCAATTTCAACTGAGAGTCGCGCTTCTGGGGATGTCACTTGACTTGCCTTGTGCATCACTTGGCTCCTTTGCGTTCGGACTCTCGCAATTCTCTCCCAAAGCGTTTGATCGCACCCACGTCGTTTAAAAGAGGGAAGATCCACTCCCCCTGCCTCTTTCAGAATCCCAAACAGAACTTTCTTAAAGCTGTCATTGTGTTGATCTGGTACCAGTGCAGCGACCAAGGCAGCCGCAGAATCAATGCTGACCATTCCATGAAGGATTGGCTTCAATAGTGTGTTTTTCAATCCCACCTCAATTGCAATGGCAGCAAAGACTAGCGCAGCCGAAGGATGTGGGATCTCCAAAGTGCGGGCTTCTTGAAGGGCAGTTAAAGCGCGCTCCGCCACGTCGCGGTGAGTGAAGTAGAAAGACTGAAGCCGTTCGGACGTGAACTGGTCAATGATTTCGCCGTAGAGATCATCCTTGCCAGACAAAACATCCCGAGCAAAATCTTCGTAGAGGTTTGGCATCAATTGTTTGCGTAAACGCTCAAGAGATACTTCATCGTCGTGGTCATAGTCGTAGTCTTCGTCACCACTCATTGGGCGCCTCCTTATGTACCTTTTATTTTGCCACCTCTGGAGTTACATCATGGTAAGACGTCAGATATTGGCTTCGATATTGATTGCCGCAACGCCTCGGGGAACCAGAGTTCGATACTACCTCCCACGTTGAGAATATAGATGTGAGATCGCTCCCCGGTTGCCATGTGGAAGACCTCCTTAGGAAGATTGAGCCGCGGACCAGATTTCGGCCCAGTGACAACACACGGGAGCAATCTTGCCCGGACAGCTACTTGATCATTGGTTTCGGAGCCGTCGATAAAATCTTGGCTCGCGAGATCCTCAAGATGTTCCAGCAGTAGGGCGGCAGGACCTTCAGTTGGTTTTGGGGATTGTTTCACAAGCTGAAGCCTTCCAGGCGTTAGCACGATCAACCAACAAGCTGTGGGTGCAAGGCCCGTGATGCAAGCTAACTTTGCGAAATCAATGGGAATACGGACGCGCAAGCCGACGATGTTTGCTAAATGCACCCAACTCTCTGGAATTGTTGTGCCGTCAATTACCATATAATGTGCACAGCCATCTCTTCGAATAGAGTAAAGAAAATAAAGGTATTAGTGGCAAGTATGCTCTTGACGTGTACCGTCAATTGCCATACATTATGCTGGGGCAGGAATTGGGCGACCGCAAGATGTGGGATGCCAATCGGTTTACGTGTTTGCGAGTGCTGCGACCGGCGACGCATAGGCGTATACTTGCGACCCTTTGCCTCGCTCGTCGAATTTCGAGGTGCCTATGCTAACCGCCACAGTCTCCGGTAGCTTTCACCGGCACATGGACGCCATCACTTCCGCAGTCCATGAACTTGCGTCGCTAAATGTCCGTGTGCTATCTCCGGCGGACCCACGCATCGTTGCGCAGCAAGGCGAGTTTCTATTCGTGGCGAGCGATCCAATCCGCTCGGTCCGGCTCGTACAGGATCGCCACCTTGAATCCATCAAAGCGGCTAATTTCGTGTGGCTGGTCTCCCCCGATGGTTATGTGGGCCAATCTGCTTCAATGGAAATTGGCTATGCCGCAGCGATAGGTGTGCCGATCTTCGCTGCTCAACTCCCGACGGACTTGACTCTCCGACAGTACGTGAAGCTTGCTCCTTCTTTGGAGGCTGCGGTCAACATGACCCGCATCAACCCGAATAGAAGGAGGCCTGACGGGATTCTAATTGACCCACGCGCTTCGATTGAGTACGCGCATCTAATCCTTGAAAAAATTGGAACCGCTCTAACACGGTCGAGCGGCTCGACCGATTCTGCTGGGTTGGTTCATGCAAATATTTCCGCTCTAAGAAGCACACTAGCCCTTCCGACGTACATGCAGTAGTGCACTCATGGAGACTGATCCAACCGCTCAGACTTTCGAGCAGCTCACAGAAGCGCGGCGGTATCTTCAAGACTTCTGCCGCCTACACGTTCCTAGCCTAATGATCTTGAAGCTCGGACCCAGCTTTTTATTCCACCCCGACGAGCCAGAGTTGGAATTCTCAGATGGCGCGGTCCACAACATGACGACCACGGCCACCTGCATCGCTTCGCTATCAGAGTGCCCTCATGGGTTCTGGCCACGGGACATGGACATCTCAACTATTGAGGTCCTCCAAACGGATTTTTCGAGTCAGGCCCTTTTACGCCCTGATGACAAGTGGCGGTCTGAGGAATCTGCGGCGGTTTATTGTCGATGCCGGGCCCTTCCGACGGTTATCAATGGCTTAAACGCAGGGCTCCTCCCCAAGGTAATAGAACGCCATATCGCTGCGATTCTTTTTCAACTGATGAAACAGCCTGGAAGATTTGGGATTGGTGAGGCGCCAAAATCTCCAAAACAGGACGATTGGTACCCGCCTAATGCGTTTCACACCTACTGGACGTTAGAAATCCTGGAACGCGTTAAAGCAAAATGGCCCAGTGATTACGAGCGGCTGTCAGATCCTGAAGCGCTAGACCTAGATCGTCGACGCGAGGGAATGCTCTTATGGGCGCGCAACAAGCTTGGGCATCAGCTCGGCTTGCATTCGTCGACGCCGCAATCGTCACTATTGGACTCAGACCAACTTGCTTGGTCCTTAGCCATTTTTCTTCGATTTGACGACAGCCTGAAAGTTAATCTCGAAAATCGAGACTTCATTAAACAGGCGTTCAAATGTCTCTTTTCAACGCAGGTGGACGGCACCTGGCGACATTACAAGCCGCTCTTCCATTACAAAAGAGTCGGCAACGCTTATTGCTTCGTTTTTGAAACTTTCGCTGCGCTCCTGCAATCCGCGTTTCGAAAAGGGATTGAGGGTGAGATGATCCGCGAGTTGCTCGCGCCATATTGCGAAAACTTGCTAAACCTATGGCGCCACGCAAACTCAACAAAGATTGAACTTTCCCGATTCGCAGACTTCACGAAAAGACTCACGAAGAGAAAGTACGTTTCAAATAACAAGGAAATCGGCTGGTGCTCTGGCCATCGGATCAATTTTACCAACCCCGAAAGCTGGGCCACTGCTAGCGTCTTCTCCTACACCCAGTCGCTCAGAAGGCTTGTGGGCATATGGTGTCGCGAATACGCATTCAATGAATTTAAGACCCCTCAGACTCAGCTGAAACCGGTAGACGCTGAAAAAGAGATCGTCCGCCGAGGCACGACTTGGGGTTCAAGTAAGGCCCCCGTTTCGGAAGTACTCTGGACCACGTTCATCAATCCCACAAAGATGCATGCCCATACCGACAAACTCGATCCTGATAGCCAGCCGATTGCTGAGAACCAGGCGAGATCTGCGATTCTTTTTGGCCCGCCTGGCACGAGTAAGACGACTTTGATCCGCTCTTTGGCTGGGGCCATCGACTGGCAGTATGTCGAGCTTCACGCCAGCCACTTTGTGGCAGAAGGTTTAACGCAGGTTCAAAAGACGGCGGATAAGATCTTCAAACAGCTCTTGGAGTTAGACCACGCAGTTGTGCTTTTTGATGAAATTGATGAGCTCGTTCGCGAGCGAGACATAGAAAAGGATGCGTTCGGGCGATTCCTTACCACGAGCATGCTGCCGAAACTCGCCGTGCTGTGGGAGGCGAGGAAAATCTTCTATTTCGTTGCGACGAACCACATCAACTACTTCGATAGCGCAATAATTCGGAGTCAGCGTTTTGATGCGCTTATGCTAGTTGGTCCCCCTTCCTTCGAAACTAAAGTCGATAGACTGACCGACTTGCTCTCTAAAGTTGGCCTTTCGAAGGTGCGTTTCGAAGTAAAGGAACAAGACATTCAGAAGGAATTTGACAGTTTCCGAGACGCCCTAACCTCACCGCTTAAGGATAAGATGGAGCAGGCCCTTGCAGCGCACTGGACGGAGTTGCCGCTTCCGCGCGAATACACACTAGCGAAGTTTGCTCTGCTGCGCTACGACGAGATCGACGAGTTGGCGTATCACCTATCCGGAATCTTGCGTGAGACAACCGCACGAAAAATCACAAACGATATTTTGAGACGGGCGCTCGCTAATGTGTCTGATTCAGTCTGGAGAAAGAACAAGAACTACTCCGACTACCTAAGGGATATAAAGTCCGAACGAAGGGATTACAAGATGCTAAGAGTTTGGCAATGTACTCGCAGCGTGAAGAAGCCGCTGCCTGGGCTGACTCCGTCAAATGGGAGCCTCTGGCTGGACCGCGCCGTAGACTCACTCAACGATATTGACTTTAGTGGGTTCCAATTAAAAGCTAAGCCGCCAGGACGAGTTCATTTGCGTTCGATAAGGTCAAGATGATTCATGTGGATCGCGCGGAACCTCAACTTTGTTCTGGGCCGCCCACGATAGCCGAAGAAGCCCTGTCATCGAGCGATTCGACTCTGGGTAAAGTAATCGCTAGCGGCTCGGGCCGGTGGCCCAACTATCGGACAGAAAATCCGATATGGGGCCTGATGCGAATCGTTCTAGCGCAGCAAGTTTCTACGGTGGTCGCCTGCCGACTCGCCGAACGCGTAAGGTTTGAATACCCTTCGCTTTTGACACCATCGCCGAGCACGGTCCCGGAGCCAAAGGCACTTCGCTCTCTAGGTGTCACGCAACGCCGAGCTGAATGTTGCGCCGAGATCGTCAGAAGGTCTGACGAGATTCTTGCCAGTGTGGCCCAAGGGAAACCATGGGAAGAGGCCCTCGCCGGAATTAAAGGCATCGGTCCGTGGACAATTGCGGTCTTTCGAATCATGGTTCTCCGCGAGCCTGATGTTTTGCCACTCGGCGATGTCGGCCTTGAGCGAGCAATCACAAACGTATACGGCTGCTCTCAAAACGTCGAGGAGCTCAGCGAAAATTGGCGTCCATATCGTTCCGTTGCTTGTTGGTACCTTTGGCGTACTCTCGGCAATCAACAGCTTGGCTAAACCTGACATATGCCAAAACGCTTTTACCTAGCCACGAAGAAAGACCGCGCAATAGAAGCGAACAAACTCGCGGACGCGCTGAAAGGACACGGCTGGGAACGCACGTTTACTTGGAATGACCAGACCAACGCCGGTCCAGAATCACGCGCCAAACTTGCCGAGATAATCACTTTTCCCCGCCCTGTAAGCTACCCCATTAAGAAAGGAAGCCAGCCGCCCACCCTCGCGTGCCCCAAAGTTGCATCAGCCCATTCGAACTACCCCGCCACAAAAATAAAAAAGCCCCTCGAAGGGGCATTCGAATCACACACAAAATCCCAAAAGACTTGACCAGAAAATTACAATGGCTGCCGCGACGACCGCACAAAATCCCGCAACACCGTCACGTTCGGCCCATACGCGCCTATTCGTCCCGCATCCACGGGCAATCCCAGCAACTCCGCCTGGTCCAAATCCACGCCCGCATCATCCAGCTCCGACAGACTGAATCCCTGCGCCGGCAGCACACGGTTCAACCCCGTCGGATACACCGGCCGGGGCGGGCGATGACGCTGCCACGGACGCCGCGCCAGCTCATAAAACTGTTGCCAATCGCGTTTGTGCCAAGTCGTCATTCTCTTCTGTACTACGTCCTCTTCTCCCAGTTGGATGCTTTGCCGGCTCATTAGGTTCGCCTGGTTCTGCTCCACATCCTTCGTTCGGCGCGGACCCCGCAATCTGCCGCGCTACTGATATACGCCACATCTGGCCCGGCAAAACATTTTACTTGCCCAATGTTTCAAACCCGTTACGTGGCGATTTGTTTCGCGGCCAGCGCAACAGGACGTGCTCTCCCCATCCCTAGGCCTTCTGGGCCGTGCCGCAGCCACTTAGGCTTAGACGGAGCGCCCCCGACAAGTACTCTGGGATATGCGGCATCCGCGGAGGCCCGTGCGGAGAGCATCCTCCGGCGGCTCAAGTTGGCGGGATACTACACAGATTAGCCCGCCAAGACCAGCGCGGACTGCAGCGCCGAAGGCACCCAAGATGACCAGTTCGGAGGGTAGTCCAAGGCGCAGGTCGTACCCTGGACAACGCTGTAAAACGCAGTTTCGACGACGGGGATCCAATCGGGAAAAATTGAAAAAAGTTGACGCAGACGTGCCACTTGTTATTTCTGAGAGGAAGTGAAGCGCCCCAAGCACTACAAAAGGACGCCGCCAGCCCGGGCTGGAAAGGCCTGATTACCAGCGATTGCCACGGTCGCCGCGATCTCCGCCGCGCCCGCCACCGCCGCCGTGGCCGCCGCCACCGCGTCCGCCGCCTCCACCGCCGCGTCCGCCGTAGCCGCCACCACCGCCGCCGCCACCGCGCCCGCCGCCACCACCACCACCGCGCTCTGCCTGGGGCCGCGCTTCGTTCACAACGAGGTTCCGCCCGCCGAAATTCTGGCCGTTCAGGGAATTTACCGCGCGGTCGGCGTCTTCGTCATTGTTCACTTCGACGAACGCGAACCCGCGCGATTGCCCCGTGAAGCGGTCACGAATCAGATTTACACCGGAGGGAGTCACACCGATCTGCGAGAACCACTCGTTGAGCTGGTCTTCCGTCGCGGAAAACGGAAGATTCCCGATATAGAGCTTCTTCACCTGCCCACTCCTTCTGTCCGGAACCCACCTGCGAGTCGCGGAGCGCGCTGAAGAGACAGTTATCGTGTAGGGGCAGTTCGGAGGACCGAGCTGCTTGGGCACGAGAACGTTCCTTCAGCGGTCAGTGGCATGGTCTCGAAAATTAACCGCTTTTGCAATCAGAATTAGTTTCGCCCGCGGACCGTATCACGCCAGTAACGCTTGGCCTCTCTTCCGCTTCGCGCCAGCTCAGTGCGCGCTAATTAATGATAGGATGCCCGCGGTTCTTTCCCCCGGAACGTTAAAATGCGCGGCACCATGATGGATTTTCCGCTGACGCTCCCCACGCTCCTCGAGCGCGCCGGAAAACTTTTCCCCCGTGTCGAAATCGTTTCACGCAAACCCGACCGCTCCATCGTCCGCACCTGTTACGGAAATTTCTACATTCGCGCCCGCCGCCTCGCGGACGCGCTCACCAATCTTGGCCTCCAACCCGGAGACCGCGTCGCCTCCATGATGTGGAATCATTCCGGCCACCTCGAGGCCTTCTTTGGCGTTCCCTGCGCCGGCGGCATTTTGCACACGCTCAATCTCCGTTTGCATCCGCATGAAATCGCCGCCATCGCCAATCACGCGCGCGACCGTTTTCTTCTGATCGATGACGTGCTCCTGCCGGTCCTTGGAAAATTCCGCGCCGAGGCGCCGTTTGAAAAAATCATCGTGGTTCCTTACGGCTGCGGCACTGTGGCCGAAGGATTTCTGAATTACGACGAGTTGCTTGAAAACGCCAGCGACGAATTTCAGTATCCCGCGCTCGATGAAAACGACGGCGCAGCGATGTGTTTCACTTCCGGCACCACCGGTTGCTCGAAGGGCGTGGTTTACTCGCACCGCGCCTTGGTGCTGCACTCTTTCGCGTGCGGCCTTCAGGAAGTTTTTGGCTTGAGCATGCACGACACGGTTCTGCCCATCGCGCCCATGTTTCACGCCAACGCCTGGGGCCTGCCTTTTTCCTGCACCATGCTCGGGGCGCGGCTGGTTTTTCCCGGTCCCAATGTCGATCCCGAAAGTGTTCTCGACCTCATGGCACATGAGAAGGTAACTCTGGCCTGCGGCGTCCCCACTGTTTGGATCGCCATTCTCGAAGCTCTCGAGAAATATCCCCAGCGCTGGAAGTTTGCTTCGCCCATCCGCATTATCTGCGGAGGCACCGCCCCGCCGCTCGAACTGATTCGCCGGCTCGATGACTTCGGCCTGCACATCAAGCATCTCTGGGGCATGACGGAAACGACCCCCATCGGGACTTCCGGCGGCTTGCGCCCGCACATGCAGGACTGGCCCGCCGAAAAAAAGTACGAAGCCCGCGCCAAACAGGGCTGGGCCGCCCCGTTCGTCGAAATCCGCATCATGCGTACAGTCGAGCCCGATGGACGTCAGGAAGAAGCTCCCTGGGACGGCACCACGAGCGGCGAAATCGAAATACGAGGCCCCTGGATCGCCGCCAGCTACTACGAATCTCCCGACCAGGTACATCGCTGGACCGCCGACGGCTGGTTCCGCACCGGCGACGTCGCCACCATAGACGAAGACGGCTACGTCAAAATCGTCGATCGCGCCAAGGACATGGTCAAATCCGGGGGCGAATGGATCAGCTCCGTCGACCTCGAAAACACCCTCATGGGTCATCCCGCAGTGAAAGAGGCCTGCGTCGTCGGCATTCCCCATCCCAAGTGGCAGGAGCGCCCCCTCGCCGCCATCGTCCTCAAAGACGGCGCCCAAGCCACTCCCGAAGAACTCCGCGCCTTCCTCGCCAAATCCTTTGCTAAGTGGCAGCTCCCCGACGCCTTCGTCTTCATCGACGCCATCCCCCGCACCTCGGTCGGCAAATTCAAAAAGCTCGCCCTCCGCGAGCAATTCGCCAACTGGAATTGGGAGTAGCCTGCGCCTTTTGCTTACTTTTGTTCGATCGGCGGACTGCCCGCGCTCGGAGACGCCTGAGGCTGGGCGAGGCCAGCGTTGACGTAGATCTCGCGAAGAGAGCTTTCCCAATTGAAATAGCCGCGGGCTATGGTCTGTTCCTGCTTGACGTCTTTCTGGCTATAAAGGAGCAGCTGCGCCAAGTAGGCGAGCAGCTCGGCGTTGCGCCTGGGAATGCGGTTGGAGGCAACGAGTTTGAAGAGTCTGCCGATGACGTGGTTGACGTCGGAGACGGTGGTGAATTCGCCGGAGAGGGAGGCCAGTTCATCGCCGATGCGGTCCAGTGCGAGAAGCTGCTGCTCCTGCTGGATATGGAAGAGGCATAGGGTTTCGTGAGACGCATGGCGAAACATGCGGCATTGGCGGCCATCGGCGAAGGGAAACTGGCAGAGATGGGATTCGTCGGTGGCGACGCGGGAACGGGACTGCTTTTCAGTCTTCATAGAGAGCTCCTGAATTAGAGATAAGGAAGTAAAGACGTAACGAAGCGACGACCCGGCCGATGGAGGCAGGATCGGGGGAGCGAGAGAGACAGAAACAGGGGGACACCCCCCTGTTTTCCGGATGTGTGGCAAACAAAGGACTTTAAGTCGAATGAATTTGGAAGTGTGGCAAATGCAGGGGTTACGGGGCGATTTTTCGGAAGTGTGGCAAGTAAAGGAGTTAGGGGAGATTTGGGGCGAAGGCTGGTGTGGGAAGCGAGGGGAGGAACGGCGGAGATGGTTTCTGAGTAACACGACCCATGTTAGCAGAACGGTTATCACAAGTAAAGTATTACTTTATTGCTATTCGAATAGCTGTGGAAAGTTGTTCGAACGGACCGCCGTGTGCATGAGCGAAAGGCAACTGCGAAGGTCGTGTTGGTTGCCGAGATGGGGCGCAGCAGGCTCCCCGACAGGAGTCGGAATCTACGAGCGCCCCCACAACGGAATCGGGAAACGCCGGCTAGGTGCGGTAGCTAGCGTTGATGCGGACGTATTCGGCGGTGAAGTCGCAAGTCCAGTAGCGCGCCCTGGCTTTACCGGCGTGGAGGTCCATGACAATCGGGACGTGCTCGGCGAGCAGCTTGTTGCTGGCGGCGCGCTCGTTGAAATCGAGCGGCTGGCCGCGGCGCAGGACGGGAATTCCCGCCATTTTGATGTCCACCAGCGCTGGATCGAATTTGACGCCGGAGCGGCCCGCGGCGGCGAAGATGCGGCCCCAGTTGGGGTCGCCGCCGGCGAACGCGGTTTTCACCAGCGGAGACGTAGCGATGGTTTCGGCGATGCGGCGCGCATGGGCTTCCGTTTTTGCGCCCCGGACTTCGATTTCGATGACGCGTTGAGCGCCTTCGCCATCGGCAACGATTTGCAGCGCGAGCGAGCGGCAGACTTCTTCGAGCGCGGAGGTGAAGGCGCGGTGAGCGGAAGTGCCAGCTTTGATCGCGGGAGCGCCGGCTTCGCCGTTGGCGAGAACCAGCAGCGTGTCGTTCGTGGACGTGTCGCCATCCACGCTGATCGCATTGAATGTGTGCGCAGTGGCGTCGTTCAGCGTTTTTTGCAGCAGTGACGGAGCGATGGCCGCATCCGTGGCGACGAAAGCGAGCATCGTGGCCATGTTCGGATGGATCATCCCCGCGCCTTTGGCGCAGCCGACGAGGTGCACGCGCTTGCCGGCCATTTTGAAGGAGGCCGCAGCGGTTTTGGGGCGTGTGTCCGTGGTGCAGATGGCCAGAGAAGTTTCCGCGAAGGAGCGCGCGGAGGGGCGACGATGACGCGCAATGACCGGCAGCGCGCGCAAGATTTTTTCAAGCGGCAGCGGAACGCCAATGACGCCGGTGGAGCAGACGAAGAGCTCCTGCGGCTGGCAGCCGAGGCGTTTGGCGGCTTCGGCGACTGTGCGCAGCGCCGCAGCGTGGCCTGCCGTGCCGGTGGCACAGTTGGCGTTGCCCGCGTTGACGACGACGGCGCGCATGCGGCCTTTCGAGGCGCGTAAATGCTCCTTGGAAATCAGAACGGGGGCAGCTACGACGAGGTTTTGCGTGAAGACCGCGGCGGCCGAGGCTGTGACGTCGCTGGCTAGCACGGCGAGATCGAGCGCGCCGGTTTTCTTCAAGCCGCAAGCAGTGGCGGCGAAGCGGAAACCGCGGGGAAGTGATGCCTCGGAGGGTGCGTGCTTCATCAAATTTCTGTCCTGGGGTATATCCGTGCGACTAACGTGAAACTCCGCGAAGAGACCTCCGATCCCCGGCAACGGCGGCGAGGGAGGATTGAAGTCTTACGGATTGATCGGCGTTCATGGTTTAGCTCCTGTTGTGATGGTTTTTTTGTTGAGACGTGCTTCCAAATCGGCGATAGCGGCGCGAACGAATTCGGGCGCCGTGCCGCCGGGAACTTTTTTCGCGGCCAGCGCCGCATCGACGTTGAGGCCCTTGGAAAAATCGGACTCAAACGCGGGAGAAATCTTTTTCAAATCTTCGAGAGGCAATGCGGTCCAGACTTTTCCTTGCCGCTCGGCTTCACGCAGAATTGTTCCCACCGCATCGTGCGCCTGGCGGAAGGGAACGCCTTTGTGGACGAGATAATCGGCTGCTTCGGTGGCGAGCAGCGCGGGATTGGAAGCCGCAGCGCGAAGGCGATCCTCTCGGAATTGCGTGCCGATGATCGCGCCAGCGGCGACGAAGACCATGTCAGCGATTTGATCGTGCGCGGCGAAGAGCGCTTCTTTGTCTTCCTGCAAATCGCGCTGATAGCTGGTAGGCAAGCCCTTGAGCGTGGTGAGCAAACTGACGAGTGCGCCGGTGATGCGGCCGGTCTTGCCGCGAATGAGTTCCCAGCAATCGGGGTTTTTCTTTTGCGGCATGAGGCTGCTGCCGGTGGAAAATTCATCGGGAAGAACGATGTAAGAAAATTCCTGCGAAGCGAAGATGACGAAGTCTTCGGCGAGGCGCGAAAGATGCGTCGCGATACCGCTCAGCGCGAAAAGATAATCGAGCGCGAAATCGCGGTCGCTGACAGCGTCGAGGCTGTTGGCGGTGATTTTCGAGAAGCCGAGTTCGCGCGCGATGGCGCTGCGGTCGATGCCAAAGGAATTGCCTGCCAACGCTCCAGAACCCATAGGACAAGCGTCCGCGCTCGCCGCGGCATTTTGCAGGCGTGTAATGTCGCGAGCAAAGGCTTCGGCGTGCGCAAGGAGAAAGTGCGAAAGCAGGATCGGCTGCGCGTGTTGCATGTGCGTCATGCCCGCCATCGGCACGCCGAGCTTTGCTTTGGCCTGCATCAGCAGAGTGTTTAGCAAGGCTTTGAGGCCGTGCTGAATTTCCGCGGCGGCATCGACGACGAAGAGGCGGAAATCGGTCGCGACAAGTTCGTTGCGGCTGCGGCCGGTGTGGAGCTTCCAGCCGAGCGGGCCGAGTTCTTCGACGAGAGCCTTTTCGACGAAATGGTGAACGTCTTCGGCGGTGGCGCCAAAGGAATCGACCCACGCGGGATCGGTTTTGGCGCGATCGGAGATTTTGTCGAGCGCGGCGAGCGTTTGGCGCACTTCGGTTGCGGTGAAAATGCCGATGGGTTCGAGCGCTTTGGCCCATGCGCGATCGACCGCGATTTCGTATGGAAGCAAACGGCGATCGAACGCGAAGGAGCGCTGGAACGCGTCGAAGTGAGCGTTGGGCTCGCGGTCGAAGCGTCCTCCCCAGAGGCGGTCGTCTTTGCGTTCGGTCATAAAGAGTTTTCAGTGGTCAGTTATCAGTTTTCAGTAGAGCAAAAATGCGGGGCGTGAACGCCCGCGCATTGAATAACGTGCAAGTTGAAATGCCAAGTTAATTGCCGCCTTCCGCCTTGGCTTTAGGGCGGACCGTGATAGGAAGCGCGAAAAGATTGATGAAGCCTTCGGCATCCTTGGGGTTGTAGCGGCCCATGGTGAAGCTGGCCAGATCGGCGCGATAGAGCGAGAAAGGCGATTTGCGGCTGGTGACGTTGAGCGTGCCCTTCCAAAGTTTGAGTCCGACGGAGCCGGTGACGAACTGTTGGGCGACTTTGAAAAAGCCGTCGAGCGACTCGCGGAGCGTAGAGAACCAAACGCCGTTGTAAACGAGTTCGGCGTAGCGATCCGCGAGAGCCTGCTGGAAGTGCGAAGTTTCGCGATCAACGGTAAGACGCTCGAGTTCCTGGTGCGCTTTGATGAGCAGCGTGCCGCCGGGAGTCTCGTACGCCCCGCGCGACTTTATGCCGACGAGGCGATTCTCGACGAGGTCGGTGCGGCCGACACCGTGCTTGGCGGCGATTTCGTTGAGCTTGTTGAGCAGATCAACAGGGCCGAGTTTCAGGCCGTTGACGGAAACGGGAGTGCCGGATTCAAAACCGATTTCGACTTCTTCGGCTTTGTCGGGCGCGGTTTCGGGATTGGCGATCCACTGCCACATGGCTTCGCTGGGCGCGTTGGCGGGATCTTCGAGTTCGCCGCCTTCGTGGCTGAGGTGCCAGATGTTACGGTCGCGGCTGTAGATATTTTTCTTGCTCTGTTCGACGGGAACGTTGTGTTTTTGCGCGTAGGCGATGGCGTCTTCACGCGAGTCGATGTCCCATTCGCGCCAGGGCGCGATGATTTGCACGTTGGGGGCGATGGCTTTGTAAGCGAGCTCGAAGCGGACCTGGTCGTTGCCCTTGCCGGTGCAGCCGTGCGAAAGGCCATCGGCGCCGAGCTGCAGCGCGATTTCGGCCTGGCGCTTGGCAATGACGGGACGAGCCATCGAGGTGCCGAGAAGATAGGTGTGCTCGTAAACGGCGCCGGCGCGGAGCGTGGGCCAGATGTAATCGCGGATAAATTCCTCGCGGAGGTCTTCGATTGTGGCGCTGGAAGCTCCGGTGGCGAGCGCTTTTTTGCGCGCGGCTTCGAGATCTTCCTGCTGGCCGACGTCGCCGATGACGGCGATAACTTCGCAGCCGTAATTTTCCTTGAGCCAAGGAATGATGATGGACGTGTCGAGCCCGCCGGAATAGGCGAGGACAACTTTTTTGGGCTTGGGAGCTGCTTGCTTGTTCACGATGCCTCTCTCTTTTTTAGTATTTCGAAATTTCGATTGCGCGTGCGTGAAATTCGCGCAGGAATAAAATTGTTATTTGGCCTGCCGGAGTGCAGGGCTGCCCGGAAAATTCCCGCGCAGGAACAGCGTGTTCTTAGAATGCCACGGCGCGCACGTTTTGCGCAGAGGCATTCAACTAAAAAGCGTGTGCAGGATGGCTTTCTGCACGTACATGCGATTTTCGGATTGGTCGAGGACGACGGATTGCGGACCATCGAGAATTTCGTTGGTGACTTCGACGCCGCGGTGCGCCGGAAGACAGTGCAAGAAGACCGCGCCCGGCACAGCGAGCGCCATCAATTCCGCATTCACCTGGTAAGGGGCGAAGACGGATTTCCGCACGTTCTCCTCGGCCTCGAAACCCATGCTGGTCCAGGAATCGGTGTACACGCCCTGCGCGCCGGTGACGGCTTCGCTGGGATCGTTCAGCAATTCGATTTTAGCTTTGGTTTCGCGGGCGACGCGCTTGCCTTCGCTGACAACTTCGGCGAGCGGGGCGTAATTTGCGGGAGTGGCGATTCGCAAATGCACGCCGAGACGCGCGGCGAGAAAGATCAAGGAGTGGCAGACATTGTTGCCGTCGCCGACGTAGGCCAACTTGAAGCCGCGGAGATTGCCGAACTTTTCTTCGAGCGTGAAGAAATCGGCAAGCGCCTGACAGGGATGGAATTTATCCGAGAGCGCGTTGACGACGGGAATGGCGGCGTTGGCGGCCATTTCTTCGAGGACGCGCTGTTCGTACACACGCGCGACGATGCCGTGAACCCAGCGCTCGAGATTGCGCGCGACGTCGGCGATGGATTCGCGTTCGCCAAGGCGGGCTTGCGTGTGGTCTAGGAATACCACGGAGCCGCCCATGCTCTTGATGCCAACTTCGAAGGTGACACGCGTGCGGAGCGAGGGCTTTTCAAAAATGAGCGCGAGAGATTTATCGCGCAAGATGGAGACGTAGCGGGCGGGCTTGGCTTTGATGTCCGCCGTGAGCTCCAGGAGTTCGCGCGTCTGCGCGGGATTCCATTCGGCGCCGGTGAGTAAGTCGGTGGTCAACATAATAGGTGCTGGTAACGCGGTCGTAGTCATTTTTATTTTTACCTTGCTGCGGCGTGGGCCACACGCGAAGAGGCGCCGGTGTTGCCGGAGGCTTTCGCGGAAGAGTTCTGGAGAGCCGTTGCGAAAACGGTCTCCATCAAGCGGAGAAACTCGCGCACTTGCGCCTTGGTAACGATAAAGGGCGGAAGCAGGCGGAGAGTGAAGTCGTGCGTGCAATTGATGAGCAGACCGAGGCGTAAAGCTTCGGAGACGAAGGGAGCGCCTTCGACGGAGAGCTCGACGCCGATCATGAGGCCTTCGCCGCGGATTTGTTTGATGAAATCGAACTTGGCGGTGAGTTTCGCGAGGCCTTCCAGAAGTTCGGAGCTGCGAGCGCTGATGTTTTGCAGAAGCTTTTCGTCGTCGACGATATTCAGAAATTCGAGCGCGGTGGCGCAGAGGAGCGGGCCGCCGCCGAAGGTGGTGCCGTGCAAGCCGGGAGAGATGCGCGAAGCGACGGCTTCGGTGGTGAGAATGGCGCCGAGAGGAAGACCGGCCGCGAGCGGCTTGGCGACAAGAACGATGTCGGGCTTTGACGAGAATTTCTGGTAGCCGAAGTAGCGGCCGGTGCGGCCGAGGCCACATTGAATTTCATCGGCGATAAGGAGAGCGCCGTATTGCGCGGCGAGAGAGCGGGCGCGATTCCAGAACGTTTCGCTAACGGGATAAATGCCGCCTTCGCCCTGGATAGTTTCAAGGATGACGGCGCAGACCGTGGCATCGAATTTGGATTCGAGGTCGGCAACGTCGTTAAAACGGACAAATTCGACGCCAGGGACGAGGGGAGCGAAAGGCGCGCGATATTTTTCGGTGGCGGTGACGCTGACGGCGCCGAAGGTGCGTCCATGAAAAGAATTTTCCATGGCGAGGATGCGATGTTTTTTGGCGACGCCAGTGAGGCCTTCTTCGGGAGCGCGGCCGCAAAGACGCGCGAGTTTCAGTGCGCCGTCGATGGCTTCGGTGCCGCTATTGGCGAAGAAAACGCGGTCGAGGCCGGACCATTGCGCGAGTTTGTGCGCGAGCGGGCCTTGATAGGCGTTGTGATAAAGGTTCGAAAAATGAATGGCGCGCGCGACCTCGCGGCGAACGACTTTTACGATGCGAGGATGGGCGTGACCGAGAGCGTTGACGGCGATGCCGCCGAGAAAATCGAGATATTTCTTGCCAGTGGAATCGTAGACGTAGCAGCCATGGCCATGAGTCAGAATAAAGGGCTGGCGCTTGTAGGTGGGGAGCAGAAATTGCTCCGCGTCGTGGAGGCGAACGTCGGGCTGAGCCTTTTTGGGGCGGTTTTTATGGGTCACGCGCGCAGCGGGCACCACGGATTTCCTTTTGAGAGAAGCGCCCATTACGCCGCCGAGAGCGCAGTTTGCGCGGTGGAAAGAGGTTCGCGGAGAACGCGAGTTCCAGGCGTTGTGGATGCGACTTCGTTGGCGAAAGCGTGCGAAGCGAGAAGCAATGCGTCAGAAGCCGTGCCGCCGACGATGCGAACTTCGCGGACGCCGCCTTCGATGGCGCGCTTGGCGGCTTCAAGCTTGAGGATCATGCCTCCGGAAACGACGTGACACTGCACGAGGCGCTCGACTTCTTCGCAAGTGATGGCAGGGAGAACTTTTTCGCCATCAAGGACGCCGGCAACGTCGGTGAGATAGATCAATTGATCGGCGGAAAGATATTCGGCGCAAGCAGCGGCCATGTGATCGGCATTTACGTTGTAGAGCTCGTTGTCCGAGCCGAGGCCGAGACAGGGTGCGACGGGAAGAAGACCTTCGCGCCAAAGCGACTCTATAAAGGATGAGTTCAATCCGGTGAGATAGCCGACGAAACCGAGGCTGCCCGTGACTTCGTTGTGGACCATAGGCTCCGCGCTGAAGCACTGGGCATCGGCGGCGGAAATGCCGACGGCTTGCTGGCCTTCGGCGGAGATGGCGGCGGCGAGTTTTTTATTCAGAAGGCCGGCAAAGACCATGACGGCGACATCGCGCGTCTCGCGGTCGGTGACGCGGAGGCCGGCGACGAACTTACTTTCGATGTTCATGCGCTTGAGGGTGGCGGTGAAGAGGCGGCCACCGCCGTGAACGACAAGGATTTCGTGGCCTTCCTGCGCCAGCGCGGCAACCTGGCGCGCGAGATCGCGCACCGTAGCGTCCTCTTCGAGCAATGCTCCTGCGAACTTGATTACGATTCTCATTAGAGTGCTGTTTGCTCCTCAATTCCGATCATCAGATTGAAATTCTGCACAGCCTGACCAGCGGCGCCCTTCCCAAGATTATCGAGACAGGAGACGACGATGAGGCGGCGCCCGGATTTATCCAAGGCGAAACCGATGTCGGAAAAATTGGTGCGCGCGACGTGCTGCAGCTCGGGAAGCGAGCCAGCGGGCCAGATGCGGACCATTGGGCGGCCGGCATAAAACTGGCGGTAGAGCGCTTCCACGGATTCAGGAGCCTGGGGCTTGTCGAGGGTGACGTAAATGGTGGAAAGAATGCCGCGGGCGAGCGGAAGCAAGTGCGTGGAGAAAACGAGCTGGCTTTCGCTGAGGCCGGTGTGATCGAGAATTTCCGGCGTGTGGCGATGTGAAAAAAGATTGTAGGCCTTGAAGTTTTCGTCGAGCTCGACGAACTGCAAGTCGCGGCGAGGTTCCTTGCCGGCGCCGCTGGCACCGGATTTGCAATCGCAAACGACGCTGGAATCTGAAGCGATCCAGCCGGCATTGGTGAGCGGGCGGAGGGCCAGGATGACGCTGGTGGCGTAACAGCCGGGATTGGCGACCAGGCGTGCGCTGGCGATTTCGGATGAATAAAGTTCGGGGATGCCGTAAGCGGCTTCGCCGAGCGAATCGGCGTGCGGCGCGGGCAGCTTGTACCAGGAAGAAAAGGTGGCGGCATCGCGGAAGCGGAAAGCGCCGCTGAGATCGACGACGCGGAGACCGGCTTTCAAGAGCGCGGGAGCGATTTCCGCAGAAGCTTCGTGAGGAGTGGCGAGAAAAGCCGTACCCGCCGCACTCGAAGTGATGGCCTCGACGGAAAGGGTGCGGAGGGGGGCTTCGCCCCAGCCGCGGAGCTGGGGGAACATTTCGGCGAGACATTTTGCGCCGTGAGTGTCGCGAAGATAGAAGACCGGCGACTTCACGGCGGGATGGCGGACGAGGATGCGCGCAAGTTCGTAACCGGTGTATCCGGTGACACCAACGACGGCGACTTGGCGAGGATCTCTCATTTCACGAAGGACTCGATTTTTTTCTGGAGCGATTCACGCGATTTTTTGTTTGGCGTGATGATAAGGACGGTGTCGTCCCCCGCGATGGTACCGGCGATTTCCGGAAACTTTGCCGCATCGACGGCGGCAGCGAGAGGCTGAGCGCCGCTGGGCGGAGTTTTAAGAACGAGCATGTTTTCCGCGGGGCGGATATCGAGAAGAAATTCGCCCAGTGCGCGTGTGAGCGGAGGAAGAGGAGCGGGTTCTTCGGGCAGTGCGGCAGCGGTCTTGTAGCCTGCCTGCGTTTTGATGAGGCGCAATTCCTGGAGGTCGCGGGAAAGAGTGGCCTGCGTGACGCGCATGCGCTGAGAGGCGAGGCGGCGGCGAAGCTCTTCCTGATTGGCGATGCGTCCGCCGCTGATGAGGCGGAGGATCTGACCGTGGCGAAAAGTTTTGGCGTTGCTCATATCTAGCAATTATACATCCTTCTGTATTTTTATACAGTCGATTGCATATAAGTGTCAACACAATTTGCATATTTTTACCCCGGGCCGGCAAGGGGGTAGACCGATGCACAATTCGCATCATTGAAAAATAGGCGTGCTGAATTCTTGATTCTGAGGTTGTAACCTATAAGGAAGCGCCAAGCGCAAACGATGGGAACACCTTGTCAAGCGACGGGATGCAAGAACGAATCGCCGGCTGCTCTAGCCGAGCAGAAGCTGTGCCTTCTGCACTTCACGCTGTCGCTTGAGGCGGCGTGCGCGGAGATGCGGCGGGAAACGGCCCTGGGCAACGCGCCGCACGAACGGCAGCGGGAAATCATGCGGTTCATCACCGAGCACGGAGAAAAGCTGGCGCGCGTGGCGACCAGCGGGCAAGCTCTGACGGATGATTTGAAAGCGCGAATCCTCAGTACATTTCTGACGTTGATGAACCTGCGCGAGAATCTGGACCGGGCGAATATGCGAAGTTCGTTTGGGCGGACGACACACCCTCGATAGCAGCGGCAATCCCCTTTTGAAAAGATGAGAATCAGGCGCCGATGTAGCGTGAGTAGAGGGAGCGCGCGACGGCAGGATCTTTTGTTCCTTTGAGGATGGCCCGGCCGTCGGCAAAGACGGTCATTTCATAGGGAGGAACGCGGAAGCGGAGCAAGAAGTCATTGTGGCGTACGTCACTAACGATGGAGGCGAGACGACCTCGCAAGGAAGCGAGGTCGAGAGTGCGGCTGCGCTCGTGGATCTGGACGGAGTCGCGTCCGCACATGGTGACATGGGGCTGGGCCTGACCCTCGACATAAGGAAACTCACGACGACCGCAAGCGCGGCAATCGGGATTGCGCTGGACGCGGAGGGATTGCAGGTGGCCGGTCCAGACATCGCAGGAGAGCAGGCGGCCGTGGAGAGCGTCTTCGCGGCCGGCGAGGAGTTTCATGGCTTCGGCGACTTCGAGAGAGGCGATGAGATTGACGATGGGGCCGAGGACGCCGATGGTGTCGCAGGTTTCCTCAAGGCCCTGGCCAGTCGTGGAATCGAGCAAGCAGGCGAGGCAAGGCGAGATGCCGGGGCGAATGGTCAGCGTGATGCCGTAACTGGCGACGGCCGCGGCGTAAATCCAGGGGCGGGAGAATTTGACGGCAAAGTCGTTGATGAGGAAACGAGTTTCGAAGTTGTCGGTGCCGTCGAGGATGAGGTCGAAACCGGTGAGAAGTTCCTGGATGTTGCGTGGATGGAGGTCGGCGACGACGCCTTCGACGGAAACGGAAGAATTGATGGAGCGAAGTTTGCGTTCGGCAGCGACGGCTTTGGGAAGGGTGTCGAGCGCATCGGCTTCATCGAAAAGCACTTGACGCTGCAAATTGGAAGGCTCGACGAAATCGCGGTCGATGATGCGAAGGTGGCCGACGCCAGCACGGACGAGAAGATTTGCGGTTGCAGCGCCGATGGCTCCGCAACCCACGATGACGGCGCTGGAGGCGAGGAGGCGCTCCTGCCCGTGGTTCCCGATACCGGCAAAGAGGACTTGCCTGGAGTATTTTTCTTGGAGTGCGTGGTCCACGTAAAGTGAAATCCCGACAGGCCGCTGAAGTGCCTGCAAGGAACCATGATAGCGCCAAAGTGAGCAGGACGGGCAACGCCGCTGTGCTACGCTTCGTCTGAGCGAATGGAAGAATGAAAGTGCGCTGGGCTAAGGGGTTAGGAGGAATTGCCGTGGCCACGCTCCTGCTGGGAGGAGCGCGTTTGCACGCCCAGACGGAGACACAAACACGGGTTGAAGCAACTGTGGAAAAGCCGGTCGTGGTGGGTGTACGAGTGGTGACCGAGGATGGACGCGTTCTCTCGGAATCGCCAAAAGGCGTGAGCGTGGAGATTGGAAAGCCGCTCGACCGGAGTAAGGTGGCGGAGAGTTTGCGGACACTGTACCGGACGGGAAATTATGCGGATTTGCGGGCCGTCAGCGTCCCGATCGGTGCGGGCGTGAGGCTGGATTTCGTGGCGCGCGAAAATTATTTCTTCAATCAAGTGCTCATCGAAGGATTGGCGGAGCCGCCGAGCGAGGCGTCGGCAGCGGCGGCCATGCAACTGACGCTGGGAATGCCGTACCGGCGTGAACAAGTAGATGAAGGACTGGAGCGGCTGCGGGAAGTGTTGAAAGACGAAGGGCTGTACACGGCGGAAGTGTCAGCGCAAACGGCGCCGCATGGGGAACGGCATCAGATGGACGTGATCGTGCACGTGAAGCCGGGGAAACGCGCGCGCGTGGCGGCGATCCAACTGGCAAATGGAACGGAGTTTCGGGACGCGGAAATACTTTCGCGGTTCAAGCTGAAGCCGGGAAAAGAAGTGACTTCGGCGCATCTGCAGCGAGGCACGGACAAGATCCGGAAATTTTTGGTGAAGAAGGGGCATTTGAGCGCGCGTGCGGCGGTGAAGCGCGGGGAGTACAACGCGGCGAGCAACACGATTCCGCTCAGCCTGGATGTGACGGAAGGGCCACGCGTGCAACTGGTGGCGACGGGAGCAAAAATATCAAACGGAGTATTGAAGCGACTCGTGCCGGTGTATCAAGAGGGAGCGGTCGACGCGGACTTATTAGAAGAGGGCAAGAGAAATATTCGCGAATGGCTGGAGCGCCAAGGATACTTTGACGCGCAGGTAGATTACGCGACGGAAACGCACGAAGTAAATCCAACAGGGAGCGGATGGCGCGGGACCGAAGAGGTGATCACGTACAAGACCGAAAAGGGAGAACGGCACAAGCTGGTGGGGATCGAGGTCACGGGAAACCACTATTTCAGCACGGAATTGCTGCGAAGCCGGCTGCAGATATTTGGAGGGGCATTCGGTTCGCGCGGGCGATTCAGCAGGAAGTTAGTGGATTCGGACGCGGAATCGATGCGTAATTTGTATCTGTCGAACGGATTTCTGGACGCGAAGATCGATTCACAGGTGCAGGACAATTACAAAGGCAAGCAGGGATACGTGCTCATCGGATTTAAGGTTGTGGAAGGAAAGCAGACGCGGGTGGCATCGCTTGCGATCGAGGGTAATCACGCATTTAAAGAGGATGAAATACTGGGAGTGATTGGCTCGACGCCGGGACAGCCCTATTCGGATTTCAGCGTGACGACGGACCGCGACAATATTCTGGCGCTTTATTACAACGAAGGATTCCCGGATGCGAGCTTTACATCGACTGCCGAGCGCGTGCCGCAAGAGCCGGAAGCGGCGAAAGCGGGCGGGACGGAAACCGCGGGCAAGGCGGAATTGAAAAAAGGAAAAACGAAAGGGCCGACGACGGACATCGAGCAGGCGGAGCCGGTACGGCTGGTTTACAAAATTCTGGAAGGGCCGCAAACGCGGGTGAGGAAAATCTGGCTGACGGGATTCAACCACACGAGGCCGGGAGTGATTCGCCGCGAGGTACGCGTAAAAGCGAACGAACCATTGCGCCAGGGGGACGAGGTGGAATCGCAGCGGCGGCTGTACAACCTGGGAGTCTTCAACCGGGTGACGATCGAGCCGCAAAATCCGAATGGAACGGATACGGACAAAGACATTGTGGTGCTGGTGGAAGAGGCCAAGAGATACACGCTGGCCTACGGAGGCGGATTTGAGGTGCTGGAGCTGGCGAGCACGACGAATCCGGCCGGAGGACAAATACAAGCTGCGCCGCGCGGGATTTTGGAAATCAGCAAGCTAAATCTGACGGGACGCGCGGATACGCTTTCGTTGAAACTGCGGATCAGCACGCTGCAGGGGCGGGCATTGCTGGGGTATGCGTCGCCAAATACGTTTGGCGATCCAAACTTGAGTTTTCAGGCCACGACGTATGCAGAGAAGACGCAGGATATCAATACGTTTACGGAGATGCGGTATGAAGGGTCGGTGCAACTGACGGACCGAATCACACCGCTGACGACGCTGATCTATCGATACTCGTTCCGGAAAGTGCAGGTGTCGAACCTGAATGCGCACATCGCGCCGGAGGAGATACCGCTGTTCGAGCAGCCGACGCTGGTGTCACAGCTCGGAGTGACGTGGTTCCGCGATTCGCGGGACAACCCGGCGGATGCGACGAAGGGGAGTTTCAATAGCGCGGACTTCAGCGAAGCGGATACGAAAATAGGATCGAGCGCGAGCTTCCTGCGGTTCTTTTTTCAGAATTCGACTTACTATCCGGTCAAACGGCGGTTTAGTTTTGCGCGATCGATCCGGCTGGGAATTTTGGTGCCGTACCGGGACACGGTGTCGCTGAGTTTTCCTGCGCCGACAACGCCTCCGCTGCCAACGGTGATACCCCTGCCGGAGCGTTTTTTTGCTGGAGGCGGAACGTCGCTGCGGGGATTCGCGCTGAATCAGGCAGGGCCACGCGATGCGGAAACGGGTTTCCCGGTTGGCGGGCAAGCACTGCTGGCGCTCAATCAGGAGTTCCGGTTTCCCATGCGCTTGCCCTTCTTCGGCACTTCGGTAGGGGGAACGATTTTTTATGATGGAGGAAATGTTTTTAGCCGGCTTAGCCGAATGACGCTGCAATGGGCTCCGCCTGCGCCGGTCTTTCGAGCGGCGACGGGGACGGAAACGCCGTGTCCCACGACGCAACCGCTATGCAAAACGGACTACACGAATGAGCTGAACTACTTCTCGCATACGATTGGGTTCGGGGCGAGGTACAAGACGCCGGTGGGGCCGATTCGAATCGATCTAGGGTTCCAGCTGAACCGGCCGCCATTCGTGATTCCGTGTCCGAACACAATCGCGAACGCGGATGGGACGCCGAGTTGCCAGCAGTCCGCGCGGCTGCCGCGGTTTCAAATCTCGTTCAATTTGGGGTCGCCGTTCTGATGCGGCGAAGGCTCAGCCGCGTAGTAGCGGCCACGCTGATTATGTGCGGCGCCGCAAGAGTGCTGTGCGCGCAGGAGACCATTGACCGGATTGTGGCCCGGGTAGAAAACGACATCATCCTGCTAAGCGAAGTGCGCGGATTGAGTCAATATCAGTGGTTCTTGGACGGAAAAACGGAAACCGATGCGGCGGTACTGGACCGGCTGATCGATCAATGGGTGGTTCGAACAGAAGCGGATACGGCCCGTTTTCCGCATCCGACGGAGGCGGAGATTGCCAGGGATTTCGAACGGCTGAAGAAATCGTTCGCCACTCCGGAAGAGTTCGAGGCGCGAAAGAAACAAGCGGCGTTGAACGACGCCGAATTGCGGGCCTTTCTGGCGGCGCAGCTTTATTTGAGCAGTTATTTGGATTCGCGATTCCGCCCGTCCGTGCAGGTGGATCCGAAAGCCATCCAAGACTTTTATGAGAGTGGCGTGGTGCCGCGGGCCAAAGCGCGCGGGCAAGAACCTCCCACGCTGGAGGCCGCGCGCGAAACAATTCAAGAAACGCTGATCCAAATGGGGATTAACGAACAGGCTGACCGCTGGTTGAAGGAAAGCCGCGCGCGGCTGCACGTGGAGAAAGTGCTGGATGAGGGCGGAAAATGAAGCGGGAGACGCGGCACCCCATCTGGAGCTGGGTGATTCACACGCCGTGGGTGCTGGCGGTGCTGGGGATATTGGCGGTCCTGGTTTTTTTTGGAAGCGGCGCGGGAAATCCCATCATCAGCAGATTGATCGTGCGGCGGCTGGAACGCGTGACCGGGGCGCGCGTGGAGTTGCGCACGATTTCGATTCGCTGGCTCTCGCTGCAAGCCACGTTGAAAGGGTTGGTATTGCATGGCCATGAGCCCGCGGGCACGGAACCACTTTTTTCCGCCGACGAAGTGCAAGCCGGATTCCGGATCGACTCGTTCTGGGGCCGCCGAGTTTCCCTGGATGAGTTGATCCTTCGGCAGCCACATTTTCATATCCGCGTGGACAAGAATGGTTCGACCAATGTGCCGGAGCCGAAGAGGGCGGCGTTTCCAAACCAAAGCATGCGCGAGACGCTATTTGATTTCCGAGTGAGGCGCGTGCAACTGGAAAATGGCTGGATTTTGTACAACGAGGTGAAGGCGCCACTGGCATTGGAGGGGAGCGAACTGCAGCTTGCGCTAGATGCGGGAGGATCTCTGGAGCATCCGCTGTATTTGGGGGATTTGGAGTGGAAATCGGTGCGTTTCACGGCGCAACGAAATCTTCCGCTGCCAGTGGGCATTTCGGCGAAATTCACGGTGTGGAGAGACGGTTTCGCATTGGAGCAGGGGATTTTGACGGCCGGACGATCGCGAGTGGATGCGCAGGTGGAAATGAGCGGATTTGCGCAGCCGCAATGGACGTTCCGCTACCGCGTGTGGGCCGATCTCCTGGATTTTCGCGAGACGCTGCGGAATCCGTTGATACCCACGGGTAAGGCGGATGCCCGGGGGGAAGGTACGTTTGCGAATGGACAGTTCAAGAGTACGGGAAGTTATTCCGGGTCAAATATCGCGCTGCCGTACGCTGAATTTCACGCGAGCGGACTGACCAGCCATGGGAGCCTGCGGATTGACAATCGGGGATTGGAGATACCGGACTTTTACGCCGGGGCGGTGGGCGGAAGCGTGACAGGCCGAGTGACGATGAATTTGGCAGACCTGCGATTTCGCGCCGTAACGCATGTTCAGGACGTGCAGCTTGCCGCGCTGTTCCCTCACATAGAGCACCCCGGGTTTCCCATCGACGAATTGCACTGGGACGGGCTGCTTACCGCCGACACCGCGGAGACGTGGACGGGAGCGTTCGAACATTTCGAGATTTCCGCGAAGATGCAATGGGATGATCCGGAGAGAGTGGCGCCAGGACACCAAGCGGTCAACGGTCAGTGGGGCTTCCGGTATCGATTCGATCCAAATCTATTCAGCATAAGTTCCGGAGACTTTGAAACGCCATCGTCGCGAGGCAGCATCACTGGCTTGCTTGCGCCCCACGGCACCGACATGGACTTGAAGTTTGAAACGGGTGCGCTTGAAAAGTACGCAGATTTCATTCATGAGATCGAAGGGGCCGCACCCGGATCAGCGGAGGCGCAAAAGCAGCTTTCCGGGAGCGTGCACTGGGACGGCAAGATCACCGGGCCTTCTGGCGGTCCAACCTTTGCAGGACATGTGCGTGGCGAGCATGTGCAGTACGATGGCGTCGCGCTGGACGCGCTCGAAGGCGATCTTTCATACTCGCCGACCGAGTTGACGCTCCTGCGGGGCCGCGCGCGCAAAGGCGAGATGAACACCGAGGTGGAGCTCAAACTGGAATTGAAGGAATGGAGCTTTCTTCCGGACAACAACTGGACTGCAGACGCGAATTTTGACAAGACCCCGGTCGACAGCATTCAGCAATTAGTGGGCAGATCGTACCCCGTGCACGGCCGGCTGAGCGGCGAGTTCCACGGGCGAGGCACGCGCGAAGAACCCGGCCTTACGGCACTCTTCGATCTGGCCGATGGCGATGCGTACGGAGTTTCGTTCAACCGGTTGCGCGGCCAGCTGAATTTGATGACGGATGAGGCGCGAATCTCGAACGCCGAGCTGCGTTTTTTTCCGCCTGGAAAGGAAAACGGGCGCGGGGCCGGAATCGTGACCGGGACGGTGGGCTACCGCTACGCGGAACAGACGATCACGGTGGAATTGGCGGGGGCGGCGCTTCCCCTTGAAAGTTTCGAAAAAATTCAATCGAGTCGGCTGCCGATTGGAGGGCAGCTCAGTTTTCGAGTGAAGGCTAGCGGGCCGGTAAAAGCGCCGCTGAGTGAAGGAACGTTCCGTGTGGTGGACTTGCGAGTGGGATCCGAAGTCATCGGAAGCTTTGACGGGACGCTGAATTCGGATGGGAAAATGGCCAAGCTGGAATTGGGCTCGGCGATGAGTACGGGAGAAGTTTCCGGCGGATATACGCTGGGGCTCGCAGATCCGTATCCCGTGAGCGGGAAAATGTCCATCAAGAATATCAATCTGGATCCCTTTCTGCAGACGGCGCTTCACCTTCCATCGTTTGACGGGCATGGGAAAGCGGACGGGGATATCGGCGTGAATGGCAATCTGAAGCATCCAGAAAATATAGTAGTGGACGCGAATTTCTCGCGGCTGGTGCTGACGTATGCGAACGTGCAACTGGAAAACGCGGGGCCGGTGCATTTCCGCTCCTCGAAAGAAAGCATCGAGATCGACCCAGTTACTCTCAAAGGGATTGACACAAACATTCAGTTGGAGGGATCGGTGCGGTTTTTGGGGCGGCGCGCGATCGCGATGCGATTGAACGGGGCGCTGGATTTACGGCTGATCGGCGGCATGATGGCTGGTGTAGAGGCGCACGGGCCGGCCCAAATTAATGCGTCGGTGGAAGGGACGCTGGACCGCCCGCGGATCACGGGAAGAGTGCACATTGACAATGCCTCGGTCCGTGCGGTGGATTTTCCGACGGGGCTGAGCGCCATCAAGGGCGACCTGGTGTTTGACGCCACGCGGCTCTTCCTCGACAACTTGACCGCGGAAGCGGGCGGCGGAAAGCTGAACTTTACCGGGAGCATCAATTATGCGGAGCAGCCGCTGCGCTACGATGTAACCATGCGCACCGACCGCGCGCGCATCCGCTATCCGGAAGGCATGAGCTGGCTGGCGGGTGGTTCGCTGCGGCTTACAGGAACGACAAACGGAGGCGTTCTCTCCGGGCGGGTGACGATTGAGCGCGTGACTTTGACTCAAGGACTAGAAGTTGCCGGCGTGCTGGTCTCCGCAAAAGAAGGCATCACCGGCCCTTCGACGAGCTCACCCTTTTTGCGAAATCTGCAATTTGATGTGGAAGCGCTCTCGTCGCCCGATGCGAGGATGGAGTGGCCGGGTGCGGAGCTGCAAGCGGAGGCGAATCTTCGCGTTCGAGGCACCTGGGAGCACCCCATTCTGCTGGGGCACATCCATATTCTTTCGGGTGACTTGTATTTCGCGGGCAACCGCTACAAAGTTTCGCGTGGCGACCTGAACTTCGCGAATCCTTTCCGGCTCGATCCGGTGATCAATGTGGAAGCGACCACGACCATCGAGCAGTACGAAATCACACTGAATTTCAATGGACCGGCGAGCAAGCTGACGCTGGCATATCGCTCCGATCCGCCGTTGCCTGCCAACGACATCGTCACGCTGCTGGCGCTCGGGCAAACCAGCGCGGAATCGACGACACGCGGAGGCGGTGCATCGCAGAGTTCGACTTCCGGCGCCACGGCGATTCTTTCCGAAGCGATCTCGAGCCAGCTGGGTGGGCGATTGGAGCGCTTGTTCGGCATTACGCGCTTCCGCGTGGATCCGGGATTGGCAGGAATTGGCTCAACCGGGTCGTCACAGAACGCGGCGGCCCGAGTTACCGTGGAGCAGCAGGTAGCGCGCAACCTGACGATCACTTACGTTTCGAACGTCGGTTCGACGCAGGAGCAGGTGATTCAGGTGGAGTACAACGTGAATCGCAACGTTTCTGTTGTGGCGTTGCGCGACCAGAACGGTACGTTTGGCATCGACGTGAAAATCAAAAAGCGCTTCCCCTAGAAAATAAGGAAGCGCTTCGAACGGCATTCGGCGGCGGGCAGGACTTTATGGTTGCTGCGGATCCGTTTGCGCTTGCGTCTGATTTTGCGCTTGATCTCCCAATGGCATGCGGCGCTGGCCGTTTCCGAGACGCGCTCCACGCCCAACCTCGGGACTCTGAGCTTTTGCCGCCTGGAGAGCCTCGCGCGCGGCTTTGGCGCTCACTTCGCGGCTTGCAACTTGCACTTCATGGGCGATCTTCGGCATTTCCGCCGCGACTTTCTGTCCGAGCGGAGATCCATAGAATTGCAACAGTCCCTTGATCTCGTCTTCCGTATAGTGCTGGTCGTAGATGGAAACGAGCTGGTCCAACACCTGGTCGACGTTGTAGTTCTTCTGGTAGGCAATGGCCCAGGTGTTTACGAAAGCCTGGCCTTGATCGTTGTTCGGCACGGTGGCGAGAAGCTTTTCGCGAAACTGTTGCGACCCACTGTTAACCGCATCCTGAACTTGGTCCCGCACCCCGATGAGTTCCATGAGCGAGCGGATGTCGGCTTCCTTGATGGAATCGATGGCCTTGGGTGTTTTCGGAGAAGCGGTGTCCTGCGCGCCAACCGAATCCGGCGCGGCAGCTCGCACCGAGCTCTGCGATGAGCCTTGGATGGCTACGAGAAATGTTCCTACATAAATGATGACCAGCGCCAGAACCGCTTTCATGACTTCTTTCCTCCGCAGCGGCGTATTTCTCAAGCCGCCATGTCCATCATTTTAGAAAGCATTTCGGTTAGGCGGAGGTCCACAGGGGACAGGCGTGTTTCGTCGTTCACTGTCCCTTGGGTCAGGTGGGATGCGGCGAGAGGAGAGAGTGTGAAGCGCAAGTAGTCGTTTCGAGTTATTGCTGTTTTCTATTCGGGTCAGCAGAGTCTGGCTGTGTTGCTAAGTGCGCGAGATCGAGATTTTGACCAGGTTAGGAGCAAGACCCCTCTTCTGTTAGGATGCCGCGCCATGGCCGATTCCCTTCAGCAAGACAATCCCGTCGGTAGCGCTGCCGAGCAATCTTCGATCGTGGAACGTGAGGCGGGCCTGCATCGCAAGCTGACTGCCCGGCAGGTGGCGATGATCGGTCTGGGCAGCACCATCGGCACGGGATTGTTTCTGGGGAGCGCGATCTCGGTGAAGGCCGCGGGGCCGGCGGTCATCTTGAGCTTTCTCGGCGGAGCGGTGATTACGCTCACGGTGATGTGGGCGCTGGCGGAGATGGCCGTGGCGCATCCCGCGGCTGGTTCTTTCGGTTTGTACGCCGAGATGTATCTTCATCCTTGGGCTGGATTCGCGATTCGCTACACGTATTGGTTGTGTTTGGTGATGGTCGTGGGCAGCGAAGTCGTGGCCGGGGCGATCTATTGCAAATTCTGGTTTCCAGGGATTCCCCTGGTGGCGTGGATTGCGGCTTTTTCCGTCGCGATGGTTTACGTAAACACCTTGAGCGTGAAGAATTTCGGGGCGTTCGAATACTGGTTCGCGATGATCAAGGTCGTGACCATCGTGGTGTTCCTCGTTCTTGGCGCCGCGCTGATATTGGGCGTTGGCTTCCCGCGATTGGGCATGGGAAATTACACCGCCGGCGGAGGATTTGTTCCGCATGGATGGACGGGAGTTTTTCTTGGCGTGACGATGGCGATTTTCAGTTTTCTTGGACTGGAGATCGTAGGCGCGACCGCCGGTGAAGCGGCCGATCCGCAAACGGCAGTGCCTAAAGCCTTGCGGCGGACGCTCGCTGTGCTCGTATTGTTTTATGTGGGTGGGCTAGGGCTGGTAGTGGGGATCGTTCCGTGGAATCAGATCGGACTTGGTGAAAGTCCATTCGTGCGCGTATTTCAGACTGTGGGGATTCCGGCTGCCGCGCACTTGATGAACTTTGTCGTGCTTACGGCGGCGCTCTCGAGCGCGATGTGTAACCTATACTTCACGGCGCGGCTGCTTTTTTCGCTGGCGCGCGGAGGATACGCGCCCGCGGTTCTCGGACGGCTTAGCGAACGCGGGATGCCGGTTGCGGCGGTGCTGGCTTCGAGTGTGGGAATGATTGCCGCGCTCGTTCTCTCTCAGCTGTTTGGAGGGAAGGCCTTCACGTTTTTGATCGGCGTGGCGTTTTTCGGAGGGCCTTTCGTGTGGATCATGACGCTGTTGACGCACCTGGCGTTTCGGCGCTCTGTCGCGCGCGATGGACATAAGATCGTTCGTTTTGCCCCCGCGGGACCTTGGAGTTCGCTATTTGGCGTGGCCGCGCTTGTCGGCGTGCTGATTTCGACCTGGTGGATTGCCGATTTTCACGTGACGCTGCTTGCGGGACCGCCCTGGCTCGCATTTATTACCCTGTGCTACCTTGTGTGGAGGAAATTCAACCCTTCCAGTAAATCACCGGGGTAGCAATTGATGGATGAACTTCTGAAGTGGCGCAGCGAATTTCCGATTCTTGACCGGACGACGTACCTGATCAGCAATTCTCTTGGAGCGATGCCGCGCGGCGTGTACGACGGAGTGCGCGCGTATGCCGACTCCTGGGCGGAGCGGGGCGTGCGCGCGTGGGAAGAGAGTTGGTGGGGAATGGCCGTCGACGTGGGCGACAAAATCGCTCCATTGATCGGCGCTGGGCCTGGAGAAATCTCGCTGCATCAGAATGTCACGACAACCCAGGCGGTAATTGCATCATGTTTCGATTTTCGCGGGCCGCGGAACAAAGTGGTGATGGTGGACCTGGAGTTTCCGTCGGTTCAATATTTCTACAACGAGCAGCGGCGGAATGGCGCCCGTGTGGAAACGATTCCCACGCCGGACGACATTCGAATCGATCTCGATAAGTTTCTTTCAGCCATCGATGAACGGACGTTGCTTGTTCCTATTTCGCAGGTGTTGTTTCGAAGTTCGTATATTGTGGATGCGCGAGCGATCGTCGAGCGCGCGCATCGCGTCGGCGCACACGTAATCCTCGATGCGTTTCAGGCGACGGGGACGATTCCTCTCGATGTGCGCGGGCTGGGCGTGGATTTTGCAGTGGGCGGCGTGCTCAAGTGGCTCTGCGGTGGGCCGGGTGTCGCCTATTTGTACGTGCGTGAAGATTTGCGTGCGAAGCTTCAACCCGCGCTCACCGGGTGGATCGCGCACAAGCGCCCTTTTGCGTTCGAAGCGGGAGCGATCGATGCGCGCGAAGATTCGTACCGCTATTTGAATGGCACACCGCACATTCCCGCGTTGTATGCGTGCCAGCCGGGGTTAGACATTTTGAATAAGGTGGGGATCGCCGCAATTCGTGAAAAGTCACAGCGGATGACGAAGCGCCTTTTCGAAGGAGCGCAATCTCGCGGTTGGCGCTTAAACACGCCGGGGAATCCGGCCGAGCGCGCCGGGACCATTTCTGTGGACTGCCCCCAGGCCGCGGCGGTTTGCCGCGAACTTCTCGCGCGGGAAATATTGGTGGACTACCGGCCCAAGGCAGGCATCCGGCTTTCTCCGCACTTCTATAACAGCGAGGAGGAATGCGATTTCGCGCTTTCGCAGATCGCGGAAATTCTTGCAACGCGTGCTTGGGAGAAACACGCCATTCCGGCCGTGCACGTCTGAGGGAAGTGCATTCTTCCGCGAGCGGATTCGTGAGCATGTTCGAACGGGTGTTTGCGATGGTGGCGAAACTGTAGGTGGAGGCGGCATGAAGTTTTTGCAGCAGATTTCATCGTGGGTCGCGGTCGCGGTGCTGGTCATTCCTTCCTCGCTAGCGGAGGCCCGCACCGCAGCGGCAAGCGATGGACCCGCGCAGAGCAGCGCGGTCGCTGTGTTGCCGTCTTACAGCGAACCGGGGATTTCGCCCGATGGCACGGAGATCGCGTTTGTCTCCAGTGGCGACATTTGGACCGTGCCGGTGGCGGGCGGGGAGGCGCGGTTGCTGATTTCGCATCCAGCGACCGAATCGCGGCCGCTTTACTCGCCGGACGGAAGGAAACTCGCATTCGTTTCCAACCGCACGGGGAACGGCGATATTTACGTTTTGACGTTTTCGAGCGGCGCGGTCGAGCGGTTGACCTATGACGATGCTCCAGAGCAATTAAGCAGTTGGTCGGGCGATAGCCGCTGGATCTACTTTTCCTCCTCGAGCCACGACATTTCCGGGATGAATGACATTTATCGCGTGAGCGTCGCGGGCGGCACGCCGATGCCTGTGAGCGCGGACGTGTACGCCAATGAATTCTTTGCTGCGCCCTCGCCGGACGGCAAGGCGCTCGCTTTTTCGGCGCGTGGTATTGCTTCCGCGCAGTGGTGGAGAAATGGACGAAGCCACCTTGACGAAGCGGAAATCTGGTTCGAACGCGATGACACTCCGCCAACCTACGAACGCTTCACCGAGCCGGGAGCGAAAGAGCTTTGGCCGATGTGGAGTGCGGATGGGCGCAGCCTTTTTTATGTCTCCGATCGCAGCGGAGTGCAAAACATCTGGACGCGGCCGATTGGAGGAACACCCCGGCAGTTGACGCAATTCTCCGATGGGCGCGTGTTGTGGCCTTCGATTTCCAAAGACGGACGCACGATTGTCTTCGAAAGGAATTTTGGAATTTGGAAAGCCGACACCGCCACCGGAAAATCCGAGGAGGTGCGCATCACCCGGCGTGGATCTCCGGCAAGCGCCGGAGTCGAGCACTTGACGCTGACCAGCCAGTTTCGCGAACTCGTTCTTTCGCCCGACGGAAAGAAAATCGCGTTTGTGGCGCATGGCCAGGTCTTTGCCGCGTCCGCAAAGGAGGAAAGCACGGCCTTTCGCGTGACGCACAGCGACGGCGCCGAGTCCGATTTGGCTTGGGCGCCGGACAGCAAACGCATCGTGTACGTCTCCGACCGCGATGCGGCGCCGCACCTGTACCTCTACGATTTTTCCGGCAACACGGAGACCCAAATCACGCGCGATGTCCAAGGCGACCACGCTCCGCGATTTTCGCCGGACGGGAAACGCATCGCGTTCGAACGCGGCGCACGCGAATTGCGCACCCTGGACGTGGCGGAAAAACAGGAACGCCTTCTCGCGCCCCTGAAAGCCCGGCCCGCTCTTTTTACGCCGGATCGTCCATTCGCGTGGTCTCCCGACGGCCGATGGATCGCTTATCTGCAAGCGGGCGAGAAGGGTTTTCAGGATGTTTATGTGATTCCCGCCGAGGGCGGCAAGCCGCAGGCGGTGAGTTTCCTTGCAAACACGTTTGGTGGCAGCGTGAATTGGAGTCCCGACGGAACCGCTCTCTTTTTCACCACGGGACAACGCACGGAATCCAGCCAAGTCGCGCGTGTGGACCTCATACCGCATGCGCCGAAATTCCGTGAAGATCAGTTCCGTGATCTCTTCAAGGAAGAACCTGCGAAAGCGAAAACGCCTGCAGACTCCCGCGTCGAAAATAAATCCGCGGAGCCGGAAACGGTTGGCGACGCCAAGAAGACGCCCGCCGCCGACGAGCCGAAAAAGCCCGCCACCAAGCCGGTTGAAATCGTCTTCGAGGGCATTCGCGAGCGGTTGCACTTACTTCCCGTTGGCATTGACGTGAACGCCGCGGAGATCAGCCACGACGGAAAATCCCTGCTGCTTACCGCGGAGGCGGCCGGGCAGGAAAATCTGTATACCTACTCGCTCGATGAACTTGCGAAAGATCCCGCCATTGCGCGTCAAGTGACTTCCACCGCTCACCCAAAGAGCTCGGCGCAGTTTTCGCCGGACGGCAAGGAAGTTTTCTATCTCGAACAGGGCCGCATCCAAATTGTGCCGCTGGACACGCGGTTTGCGAAGCCGCTAGCCGTGAGCGCTGAGCTGGATGTGGATTTCGCTAAAGAAAAGACCGAGATGTTCCAGCAAGCGTGGACGGATTTACGCGACACGTTTTTCGATGCGAATTTTAACGGCGCCAATTGGGACGCGGTCCATGCCGCTTACGCGCCGCGGATCGCCGGCGCGGACACTGCCGACGAAGTGCGGCGTTTGCTTTTGCTGATGGTTGGCGAACTCAATTCTTCTCACTCGGGTGTAGGAAGTCCGCAGGGCACGGCCCAAATCACGACGGGAAGGCTGGGGCTGAAATTCGACCGCGCGAAATATGAAAAAGACGGGCAGCTGAAAATTACGGAAATCTTGCCGCTGGGGCCGGCGGCGCTGGCCAAAGACATACATACCGGCGATGAGTTGCTCGCCGTTGATGGGCAGCCGCTTGGTCCAAACGTAAATCTCGACGCACTCCTCGAGCACAAAATCGAGAAACGCGTTGTGTTGACCGTCAAATCCGCCGAGTCCGCCACAGCCAAGCGCGAAGTTGTCGTGCGCCCGGCAAACCTCGCGGCGGAAAAAGCATTGCGCTACCGGCAATGGGTTGAGGAACGCCGCGCTTACGTCGAAAAGATCAGCAACGGGCGTCTCGGCTACGCGCACATGCCGGACATGTCCGCGCAATCGCTGTCGCAGCTGTACATCGATTTGGACGCCGAAAATCAGTCCAAAGATGGCGTGGTGATCGACGTCCGCAATAACAACGGCGGTTTCGTCAACGTGTACGCGATCGACGTTCTGGGGCGCCGGCCCTATCTCAACATGACCGTGCGCGGACTGCCCACCGCGCCGGCCAGGTCGCAACTTGGCCAGCGCGCGCTCGAGAAGCCAACGATTTTGGTTACGAATCAACATTCTCTTTCCGACGCCGAAGACTTCACGGAAGGCTACCGCGCCTTGCACCTCGGCAAAGTGGTTGGCGAACCCACCGCGGGCTGGATCATTTATACTTCGAGCGCAACGCTCATCGACGGTTCAACAGTGCGCATTCCTTTCATCCGCATCACCGCGTTGGACGGCTCGCCGATGGAGATGCACCCGCGGCCCGTCGACCTGCCGGTGACTCGGCCCATCGGGGAGAGTTACACGGGTCGCGATTCGCAACTGGATGCCGCGGTCATGGAACTCCTGCAGCAGATCGATGCGGATAAGAAGCGTTGATTCCAGTAAAGAAGGCAATGAAGGACGCCCGGAATTATTTTCGGCAGCAGTTTCTTGGCGGCATTACAGCGCCAAATGCCGGCGAAGAACCTTGGCTCCGCCTGCGCTTGGAAATGCTCGAAGTGCAAATTCGAAAACGCGGAATTGTGGACGCCGCCGTTCTTGCCGTAATGAGCACGATTCCCCGCCACGAATTTGTCCCCGATGAACAGAAGTCCCAGGCCTACGCGGACGCGCCGCTTCCCATCGGCGGCGCACAAACTATTTCGCAACCTTACATTGTGGCCGCCATGACGCAAGCTTTGGGGCTTCGCGGAGAAGAATGCGTTCTCGAAATTGGCACCGGCTGCGGTTATCAGACAGCCGTGCTCTCGCGATTGAGCAAAGAAGTTTTCAGCGTGGAATGCCGCGCGGAACTCGCGAGCCAGGCGGAACAACGTCTGGCGCGGCTCGGTTTCACGAATGTAAGGATTTTTTGTGCGGACGGAACTCTCGGCTTGCCGGAATTCGCGCCATTCGATGCCATCCTCGTGGCGGCTGCCGCTCCCGCCGTGCCTCCGCCACTCCTCGCACAATTGTCGGACTCCGGGCGTCTCGTTCTTCCTTTAGGTGGCGCTGAGAGCCAGGAGTTGCATCTCATTCAGCGCCACGGCAGCGCCTTCGCCGAAAGGAATTTGGGGGCCTGCCGGTTTGTGCCCCTCATCGGTTACTATGGCGTGCAGGAATCTCCTTCGAGATGAGTTCAAACACCCCCGAGCTTTCCATTGTCATTCCTTCCTACAATGAGGAGTTGCGTTTGCCCGCCACGCTCGAGCGCATCGCTGAATATGTGAAAACCTCCGGCCGAGACACCGAGGTTCTGGTCGTCGACGATGGTTCGAAAGACCGCACGGCGGCGGTCGCCGAAGCCTTCCGCGGCAAAATTTCCTCGCTGCGCGTCGTGGCCAACGGCGTAAACCGCGGCAAAGGGTTCAGCGTCCGGCATGGTACGCAAGAAGCGCGCGGCCGCATCGTTCTTTTCACCGACGCCGATCTTTCCGCTCCCATCGAAGAGGCCGACAAACTTCTTTCCGCGCTGGAAGACAAGTATGACGTGGCCATCGGCTCGCGCGCCATGGATCGCAGCCTCATCAGCGTCCACGAATCGCTCTTCCGCGAGTTCGCCGGAATTATTTTCAATAAGATCGTCCGCATCATCTTGCGTTTGCCGTTTGTCGACACCCAGTGCGGTTTCAAAGCCTTCCGCCGCGAGCCTTGCCGCATCATTTTCGAGCAGCAGCGCATCGAACGGTTTGGATTCGACCCCGAACTCCTCTACCTCGCCCGCCATCACGGCTTGCACTCCATCGAAATCCCCGTCCGTTGGGCGCATTCTCCGGCGACGAAAGTGAATATGTTTCGCGACAGTCTTTTGATGTTTGTCGATATATTTACCATCCGCTGGAATGCCATTGTCGGACGCTATCCCCGAAAATCTTGAGCCATGACCCCGTAACGGGAAGGCTTAACTTTATAGCACAAAGTACTTGACAGCCTCCCCGCGGACCGCTAGGCTTCTCCCATGGCCAATGCCGGTCCATTGCGCTCTTCAACCCGCGAGCCCATCCCCATCGACGCCCGCGCCGCCGATCATCTCCGCTATATCCGTGAAACCATGGAAAATGCCGCGGAATTTACCGCGGTTCCCGGGTGGGGCGGCGTGGCCATGGGCATCACCGCGCTGGCAGCGGCCTTTCTGGCCGCCACACAGACGACACCCCGCGCCTGGCTGACGGTCTGGCTCTGCGAGGTCTTCGTAGCCGTGGCGATTGCCGCGCCTGCCGCAGCCACCAAGGCCCATCGCGCCAACTCCACCTTGTTTTCCGGTCCCGGCCGAAAGTTCGTTCTCAGTTTTGCCCCTCCGATTGTGGTCGGCGGTCTGCTAACCTATGCCGCATTCCACGCGGGCGCCTTGGCGCTGCTTCCGGGTATTTGGTTGCTGCTCTACGGCACGGCCATTGTCACGGGAGGCGCATTTTCGGTGCGCGTCGTGCCGGTTATGGGCATGTGCCTGATGGCGCTCGGCGCGCTGGCCCTTTTCGCGCCTGCCGCTTGGGGCGATGCGCTGATGGCCGCGGGTTTTGGCATCGTGCAAATCGGTTTCGGCATTTGGATCGCGCGGCACCACGGAGGGTAAAGGAAAAACGCATGGCCAAGAGTTCGGCGGCACACAAAGAACAATTGCAGCGCACACGGGAACGCGAGGAATCGCTCGCGGCCATCCGCGGCGCTTCGCGTGAGGCTGTTCCCCCCGACCTCGACCGCCTGATCCACGAACGCATTCGGCTGGGAATCGTCAGCGCTCTGGCCGTGAATCGTTCGCTCACGTTCAACGAGCTGAAGGCGCTGCTGAAAACCACGGATGGAAATTTGAGCGTCCACGCCCGCAAACTGGAGGAGGCCGATTACATCGTGTGCACCAAGTCTTTTGACGGGCGCCTGCCGAAAACCGAATACCGCCTTGCGCCTGCGGGGCGCCGCGCGCTGGAACGCTATCTGAACCACATGGAGGCTTTGATCCGCGCGACGCGCGAACGCTAGTAGGAAAATTTTTTGGCTTTCCACTTTGCAATGTAGAGTAGTTTACGACAATCGAGCAGCGGCGGAGAAGGAACATGCACATGCAGCAACTCACCGTAAGGCACATCGAAACACCGCGTACCGAAGTCGCGCTAGCGTCTCGCCTGCACGTCGCCATCATTTCCGATGGCAACGGCCGCTGGGCCACCGCCCGCGGGCTCCCCCGCTCCGCCGGCCACCGCGCCGGCGCGGAAGCCGCAAGCCGCATCATCGAGGCGGCACCCAAGCTGAACATCCATACGCTCACGCTGTTCGCACTGTCTTCCGCCAATTGGAAACGCCCGGCCGGTGAAATCAACGCCATCCTGCGCCTGCTCCACGAATACCTGCTCACGGAAACCTCCCACTGTCTCGAAGAAGGAGTGCGCTTGAGCATTATCGGCCGCCGCGACCGTCTGCCTGTCACATTGCGCCAGGTAATTAGCGATGCCGAATCCACAACCGCGCATGGCGCGCGGCTCCATCTGCGCCTGGCGGTCGATTATTCCGCGCGCGAAGCCATCTTCCATGCCGCCGCCCGGTTCTATAAAGCAACCGAGCTCTCTCCCGATTCCTTCAGCCGCGTTCTTGCGGAAGTCCACCGTGGTGGCTCCACGGAAGTCGATCTATTGATCCGCACCGGAGGCGAGCAGCGTCTCTCCGATTTTCTTCTCTGGGAATGCGCCTTCGCCGAGCTCGTCTTTTTGCAGAAAAAGTGGCCGGACTTTACCGCCGCCGATCTCGAACAAGCGTTGAAAGAATTCGCCCATCGCGAGCGAACGCGTGGCGCATTGCCGGAGGCCATCGCCGGCTAGCTTCACCACTTGGAAACGAAGGAGAGAGAAAATGTCCGAGTCCACGCCGCACTTCGCACCAATCGTTGTGCTCATGTTTCTTGGCGCGATTCTTCTGACCGCCATCAGTCTGCTCGTGCTGCTCTATGGAGCAGTCCGCAAATCGCCGGTAATCTTGCGGATTGGCGCGGGTGCGGTGCTAACCGTTGTTTTCGGTTATTTCTTTCTACTCGTTGGCGTTTCCCTCGCAAGCACTGAGAAAGTACTTCCTCCGGGAGCCGCCAAATATTTCTGCGAGATCGATTGCCACCTGGCTTACTCGGTCGTTGGCGTTCTTAAGGCTCCATACATTGATTGGGTGACGCGACCGGCTTCGACTTACGGCCAATTTGTCGTTGTACGCTTGAAGACGTGGTTTGACGCTAGCACTGTCTCGTCACGTCGCGGCAATAGTCCGCTGTCACCGAACCGACGTGAAGTAGTGCTACTCGATGATGAAAATCACCGCTTTCAGGTCTCACCAAAAGGACAAGCCGGACTCAGCCAGTATGTCATCCCATCGACACCTCTTACTCAGCCTCTTCGCCCCGGCGAATCTTACACAACCGATCTGGTTTTTGAAGTTCCGGATGATGCTCGGCATCTGCGGCTACTGATCACCGAGGCTGATCCCGAGACACTCCTCGTAATCGGTCATGAAAATAGCCTGCTCCACAAGAAAATCTACTTAGGTCTGGACTCGGCCCCACCGATACCCAAGGTCCCCTACTTGTAAATAATTCACAATAAGGAATTAACAAGCATTTTCGCGCGGCATGCCCACCCCTGACGTTTGGACCCGGAGCAGCGTCTATATCCCAGGAGCGCCGCATGGGTATGACGGGACTTGCGCTGCCCTGGGAGACTAAACTCTCTCCTTTGGCGGACAGGTGGGAGACACGAGTGGAACCTTCCGAACAGCTTGGCGGACCCGGCCAAGCTACGGCAAGCGCGAATACCGAGGACGCAGCACTGGCAGTTGCTTGCCAGTCGGGAGACTTGCGCGCGTACGAACGCCTGTATGCCTTGCACGGCGCGCGGATGAGGAACATGGCGCGCAATCTCTTGGGAAGCATGGCGGACGCCGAAGACGCCGTGCAGGAAACCTTCCTGAAAGTACAGCGCAAGGTCGCGACGTTTCGCGGGCAATCGAGTTTCGTAACCTGGACGTACCGTATTTTGATCAACACCTGCTACGACGCGCGGCGCAGCCGGATGCGCAAAAAGGAAGTTGCCAACGAGGAGTCCGAGGAGTCGGTGCGGCCGGAGCCGCGCGCCTCTGCAACTCACCCGGCGCTGCGCATGGCGCTGGAACGCGCGCTGACGGCGCTGACCAAGCACCAGCGTGATGTTTTTCTTTTGTATGAAGTGGAAGGATTCCGCCACGCGGAAATCGCCGGGATGCTGGAAATCACCGAGACGGCTTCGAAAAACACACTTTTCCAGGCGAAGAAAAATCTTCGCACGATGCTGGAGCCGCCGCGGAGCGGCGCGGCAGGGGCACGGTGAAGGAAGATGACAATCAACTGTAACGATCGCGAGCGCATTTTCGAGGACGGAACGGCGGCGGAGTGGGCTTCGCTGGAAGCGCACGCGGGCGATTGCGCGGTTTGTCGCGAAGAACTTCGCGTATGGCGGTCGCTGAGCATCGCTGCGGCGGAGATGCGCGATTATTCGGATAGTCCAATGCTGTGGCCGCGCATTGAAGAAGCTTTGGTGCAAGCGGCGGAGCCCGGGGAGCGGAATACGCGAAGCTGGGGCTGGCTCACTTTCTGGAAGCACGTTTCGGTGGGCTGGCAGACCGCGGCGGCGGGAGCATTGGTCCTTTTGCTGGCGGTTTCGGCCAGCTGGTTCTACGTTCACCAGAGAGGACTTCAAGAGCCGCACGATCCCAGTTTGCTCAAGAGCAAGGCGCTGACGGAAGTGGAGCGCACGGAAACGGCGTACATCCGGGCGATCGACAAACTTGCCGCGGACGCCAAGCCGCAACTCGATCGTCCGGCCACGCCGCTGCTTTCCAGTTACCGCGAGAAACTTTTGCTGATCGATAGCGCCATCGACGATCTGCGCGCGCAGGCCGGCCAAAACGCCTCCAATGCGCACCTGCGCTACCAGTTGCTGGCGATGTATCAAGAGAAACAGAAAACGCTGGAAGAAGTTTTAGAGGAGAAACGATGAATCGCACGCGGTCAAACTTTTCTGGAATTTGCTCGCGCGCTGGGCGCGTTGCGGCGCTCGTTTTTCCGCTGCTCTTGCTTTGCGGCGTGCCAGCGCGGCCGGCGGGCCCCGGCCAGGAGCAGGTATCGAAAGATTTCCAGAAGACGGTGACGCTGGGCGCGGGGCAGGCGCTGAAGATGGACCACAAATTCGGGCAAGTCGCGGTCCATGGCGAATCCGGCCGCGAAGTGAAGATCTCCGCGACGATTCATGCGCAGGCGGACTCGCGCGCCGAGGCGCAAGCCTTTGCGGACAAAATCCAAATTCAGGTGGAGCAGAACGGTTCAGACGTGCAGATTCGCACGGTGTACCCGGAAGAGGAAAAGAGCTGGTTTCATTTCCGCAAAAACGCGTCCTATTCCGTTGATTACGATATTACGATGCCCGTGGATGCGCCGCTATTTGTGAAGAACAAATTCGGCAACGTAAGCGCTCGCGGCGTGCACGGCAAGATCGAAATTGAAAACAGCAACGGCCAGCTTGGCGTCCAGGACACCGGCGGCGCTCGGCTCACAAACGCTTTCGGCGGCATTGAAGTCAAAGACGCCGCTGGCGACGTAGCCATCACCAACAACAACGGCTCCGTGAACGTAGCCGGCGTCAAGGGAGCCTTGGACCTCCGCAATCGCTTCGGGAATATCACCGCGAGCGGAATTCAAAACGGTGTGACCATCAATGGAGGCAACGCTCCGGTGGAGGTTTCCGACGCGGGGGCCACGACAATTAACAATTCGTTCGGCGGGGTTACGGTCCGAAACATTCGAGGCAGCCTTTCCGTCAATGACGACAATGGAGCGATCGACGTGTCAAACGTTCAAGGCGCGGCAACGCTCCACGGCACTTTTGGCGCGATCACCTTTACGAACGTCAGCGGCCCCGTCAACTGCACGGCCAGCAACAGCCGCGTGAAAGGCGGGCCGGCAAGCGACACTGCAAATGTGACCACCTCGTTCGGAGAAGTTTCGCTGGAACAGATCGGCGGCGCCATCGAAGTCCAGGATTCCAACGGCAACGTAACCTTGCGCGACATCAAAGGCTACGCCAGGATCAACACCTCTTTCGGAACCATCGAAGCAACAGGACTGCACAAAGGCGCGCGGGCAACGACGGGAAACGGGCGCATCAGCTTATCGGATGTGACCGGCGATACGTACGTGAAAACCAGCTTTGGCGCGGTGCAAGTGCAACGCATCAATGGCAATCTGACCGTCGAGAATTCCAACGGGGAGATCACCGCGAGCGCCGTAAAGGGCGATACTGCGGCCAGGACGAGTTTCAGCGCCGTGACGCTGGAAGATGTTACCGGCCGCATAGTCGTTGACAATCAAAACGGCGCGGTGACGATCTCCGCGGCGCGGGCTTCCGGCGGGTGCAAAAGCATTTCCGCAAAGACTTCGTTTTCGTCGATTCAAGTGCGCTTGCCGGAGGGATCCAGCTACGACGTTATCGCGCACACCTCGTTCGGCCATATCAGGACGGAATTCCCGGTGACCGCCAGCGGAGAAATTGGCAATGATACTATCCGTGGAAAGATCGGCAACGGTGGATGTGAGTTGTTGCTGAATAATTCCAACGGCGGCATCGAAATTCTGAAACTTTCAAAGTGAAGCGCGGAAAACGGAAAAACGCCAATTGCGCGCTCTAGGATAGGCCGTGCCGAGCGCGGTCCATGGCAAACGCTTTGTGCAAGATTCGCAGGGCCGTTTCCGTGAGGCGGTATTGGGCTAGTTCGTCTTCGCGGGCGAATGCCACGTGCGTCACATCGCTTCCCGCGCGGGCTTCGCCGCTGATGCGCTCGCAGAGATAGTCCACGATGACGTAGTGATACCGCGGATGATTTTCCTTCTCTTTGGCAATTTTGCCGTCGGCACCATAAATCCTGTCGAACACTTCGATCAATTCCAGGACGCGAGTCTCCAGGCCCGTTTCTTCGCGAAGTTCGCGCGTGACTCCAGCTTCGAGAGTTTCTCCCAGCTCCAAAGTGCCCCCGGGGATCGACCATTCGCCGCGCAGCGGTTCGCTGCCGCGGCGAATGAGCAAGGCGCTGCCTTCGTGAATGATGACGCCGCCAACACCCACCACCGGACGTTCCGGGTACTCTCGAGAGGAGGCCATTTGTGGACCCAGGGGCGCATGAGACCGTTGCGTTTCAGGCAGCCGGCGCACGCACGGGATTTGAATTCTTCCGCTGCGGTATATAATACGCTGCACGGTGGCGCCCGCGGGGATTGCGTCGCCGCCGTGTGAACAAAATTGCGGAGGGTGGAGCCGTGATCCGTTGCCCTGAGTGCGCGACCGAAATTGACGTCGACGAAGATGAAGTCGAAGAAGGCGAGATTCTGAGCTGTCCCGAGTGCGAGTCCGAGCTGGAAGTCTCGCAGACGCATCCCGTGCATCTAAATGTCATCTCCGATGATGACGACGATGATGATGAAGAAGAAGAGAAAGAAGAAGCCTCCGAAAACGGCGACCTTCTCGAGGACGATGATGACGACGACGATGATGAAGAAGAGGAGGACGAGGAGTAGCGGGCCGGCCACGGGGCCCTGGCATCCTCCCTTGAACGTCGCCTCATCCAAGCGAGTAAGGAACAATAGGATGTTTCGCCTGCGACCAATTCGCCTTCTCGCAGTGTGTCTGCTTCTGGCTCCCTTGGCCTATACTCAGGCTCAGGATCCGGCGCCGCCGCAGCCTGCTCCCGCCGGTGGCTCTCAGCCTCCCGCAGCCGCATCCCCGAAGCCTCAGCCGAAGAAATACAGCCACGCGAACGACTTCCTCATTCGCGGGACTGTTTTCAACGACAAAGCGCTGGCATTCCCCGACGTAGAGTTGCATATCCGGCGCGCAAAAGAGAAGAAATTCCGGTGGCAGAGCTTCACCAATTCGCGGGGAGAATTTGCCATCCGCGTGCCCCAGGGTTCGGAGTATGAGATGGTGGTTCATACGAAAGGTTTTAAAGATCAGACGCGCATCATCGACGCGCAGAGCGGCACGAGCGAGGAGAGCGCTGTGTTTCGCATGGAGCCGGCCACGGGGGAAAAGAAATGAAAAAGCGAAAACTCATCTTGCTTCTTGCGGCCGCGATGGTGTTGCTTGCGGCGGTTTCCTTCGCGCAAGACGCCAAGCACGAGGCGCAACTGCGCACCGTCCGCGGCGCCGTGTTGGACAAGTCGGAAAACCCGGTGTCCGGAAGCATCGTTTTCCTGAAGAATATGCGAACGAATTCCGTTCGCAGCAACTACACGGATGACACCGGCGCGTATCGCTTTAGCGGCCTGGACCCGAATGCCGACTACGAGCTGCATGCGGAAAAGGAAGGCGCGAAATCGCAAACGCGCACTATTTCAAGCATCGATGGCCGCAAAGACATCGTCCTGAATTTGAAAATGGAGAAAAAGAAGGAGTGACCGGGGCTGGCCCCCGTGAACGGGCCGGGCAGATCACAATCCTCGTAGAGCGTGCCCCGACTCCGGCCGCGCCACGTTCCACTTCTCTTCAGTCGTTGTCCACTTCCCTTCCGGCGCGACCCTAAACATCGGCGCTATCGAGAGGCGGCGCCAGAACCCGAATGGCGCGAGGCATCACCTGGATTTCCACGGGGACGGGGCCAAGAATATCTCCATCACCATGAAACATGCACGGAATGCCGGCAGATAAAATCACGCGATTCGCTCGCATGCGACTCACGCGATCGGAATGCAACTCGCCTTTTGCCAGCAACTGCGGCAATAATCTCATTACCTCCGTGGCGCGCAGATCTTCCACAAGGACGACATTCAACGTGCCGTCATCCACCTTCGCTTCAGGTGCCAAGCGCACACCCGCTCCGTAAGTGGGAGTGTTCAAAACCGCCGCAACCAATACGCGGGTCTCTATGTCGGGAAAAGCGCCGCCGGGAAATTGGACGCGCACCATGATGGGCTGGAAACCCCACAGAGCACGCAGGGCCGACGCTATATAACGCAGCCTGCCGGGAACGCCATGAAACACTGAATTCGCGTAGTGCGCCGCCGCTGCGTCGAGTCCGATGCCGCCGCCACCAACGTACATTCGCTCGCGCCCGTCCGCGGTTCGCGCTCGCAAAACGTCGATCCACCGCGCGTGTCCCTGGGCCAAGGCGCGGGCCGCGCCGACAAGATTCGCGGGGATATTCAGAGCCGCGGCGAAGTCATTGCCGCCTCCCACCGGTAAGACTCCGAGCGTCCGATTCGCGCCGTACGCCAGATTCACCAATTCCTGAAAGGTTCCGTCTCCACCCATGGCTACCAGCAACCGCCGGCCTTGTGCAATGGCGGAGCGAACGTAAGTTTGCATTTCTGCAGTTGTTTCACTGGCGAAAAATTCCGCAGGAAAGCGCAGATCTTCAAAGGTCTTTTTGAGGAGCGGCAGCAGGGAAAGCCCCCGGCCTCTGCCAGCCACCAAATTGACAAATATTGCGGAGGGACATGCGGGCGAAACGATCGGGGAGTCATGCACCAAGGCTGCCATGCTGCCGAAACGGCAACTTCTTTGTCAACAGGAACAGCGTGATGCGGGAAGCGCGAGCTGGGGGCGCGTGAACGTTCCCCGGTTTTCGTCTGCGGTTTAGCGCAAAAGCGGGAACCTATCACTATTTATGGATTTATACAGGACGATGCAGAGGTGAAGGCAGTCGTTATGGTGCCGGCGGGGGGAATCGAACCCACGGCCTAGGGATTATGAGACCCTCGCTCTACCACTGAGCTACGCCGGCACAAAGCAATCCTTCATGCTACGGAGTCGGCCTAGAGGGTGTCAAGCCGCTGAATGCGGTCACGGCCTCCCAATTCGTCGCGTATCGAAATCGGATCGAGTTACGGCTGGGGCTGGAGAATGGTGTCAGGCAGCCTCGCGACGAGAAGCCGCTGTGGAGGCTGTTTGGAGGGGGCCCCCGAGGTTTTTGTAAGTGTTCATTCTAAAGGAAGTTAAAGTTCTTTGTTTTGATACACTTTTGTAAGTGTTCATTCTACATGAGTTAACTCAGTTCTAGTATTTAGCAGATAGTTACTCTGGGCACTGTCTCCACGCTAAGCGGATGGGTCAGGCCGGATGTGCGCCAGGTGAAAGTCCTAGAGCCTAAGACGGGCCACGAAGTATCCCTAAAATGCAAAAACGCCCCGAGATGGCCGGGGCGCTACTGGGAAAGACCGCATTCTTCCTATTCAGTATGGTAGTCGAATGGTTAGCATTTGTCAAGGAAAGGTTAGTCGAGGGAGATGTTTTGCGGGGGAACCCCGGAGATCGGGCATTGGGAGCGCGTAAATGCTTAGGAATGAGACGGACTGATTGACGCGGGTGGGGAGAGTGATTAGAGTGCTGGTGCGCGAAGGGCGCATCCAGTCCGCGGAAAGGGCCGTGCCCACCTTTAGTTATATGAGTAAGGTTACGAACCTTCTTTCAGCCTGATTCGAGCGGACTCCAGGCGCAGTTATGAAAGGAAGGTCGTAATGGAAGCCAAGCCGCTGCCGGCTCGCCCGAGCCTAGAGCAGTACAAAAAACAAGCCAAGGAACTGGTCAAAGTTTTTCGAGCAGCACAATCCCGCAAATCAAGTGATTCCAAAACAGCTGATTCTGAAGCGATTGGTTCTGAATCGATTTCCGCTGAAGGATTGCGGAGAGTGCGAGAGCACCATCCGCGTTTGGCGGAGCTGCGCGAGGAGGAGATCGGCGGCGCGAAATTTGCGCTGGCCGATGCGCAGCTGGTGATCGCGCGGGAGCATGGGTTTGAGAGCTGGCCGAAATTTGCCAAGCACGTCGAGTCGCAAGCGAACGCGAACTTTGCAGTTTCTGTGAGCAATCCGGTGGCGTCGTTTATCGAGGCGGCGTGCGTGCCTCGAGATGCGCTGCACTCTTCGGGAATACTGGAGCGTGCTGAGGCGATTCTCGCGGCACATCCCGCCGTGGCTGGCGAGGATATTTATGCGGCGGCGATTCTGGGAGATGCAGCGGGCGTGCGGCGATTTCTGGCGAAGGATGGGCGTGCGGCGACGGCCAAGGGCGGGCCGTATGGGTGGGATGCGCTGACGCATTTGTGTTTCTCGAGATATTTGCGGCTGGATCGGGCGAGGTCGGGGGGATTTGTGAAGGCAGCGGCGGCGCTGCTGGATGCAGGCGCGAGTGCAAATACGGGTTGGCTGGAAGAAGAATACGATCCGAAGCCTACGTGGGAGAGCGTGATTTATGGGGCGGCGGGACTGGCGCAGCACGCGGGGGTGACGCGGCTGCTGCTGGAGCGGGGGGCCGATCCGAATGACGATGAAACTCCTTACCACGTGGCGGAAACGTACGACAACACGGTGATGAAGATTCTGGTGGAGAGCGGGAAGCTGAATGAAACGAGTTTGACGACGATTTTGCTGCGGAAGGCGGATTGGCACGACTACGAGGGGATCAGATGGCTGCTGGAGCATGGGGCCGACCCGAATCGAACGACGCGATGGGGGAGGACGGCGTTTCAGCACGCGGTATCGCGCGATAACAGCATCGAGATTATGGAGGCGTTGCTGGAGCACGGTGCGGACCCGACGCTGGTGGCGGAGCGGCTGGACCTTCGGCAAGGAGCGGGGCCGGGAAAGTCAGGGGTGGCGATGGCGGCGCGGAGAGGGCGGGGAGACATTTTGGAATTGATTGTGCGACGGGGAATTTTGGTGGAGCTGGAGGGAGTGGAGAAGCTGATTGCGGCGTGCGCGAGGAATGATGCGGAGGGTGTGCGGGGGATTCGGGAGAAGGAGCCGCAGCTTGTTGGCGAATTGTCGGCGGAGGGCGGGAAGTTGCTGGCGGAGTTTGCGGGGGTTGGGAATACGGAGGGAGTGCGGCAACTTCTGGAGCTGGGAGTCAGCGTGGCGGCGGTGACGGAAGAGGGCGATCCGTATTTTGATGTGGCAAAGAAGAGTACGGCGTTGCATGTGGCGGCGTGGCGGGCGTGGCCTGGGACGGTGAGGTTGCTGATTGAACGCGGGGCGGCGGTAAATGCGGTGGATGGGAAAGGGCGGACGGCGTTGATGCTGGCGGTGCGGGCTTGTGTGGATTCGTATTGGAAGGGGAGGCGGACGCCGGAGTCGGTGGAGGCGCTTTTGAAGGCGGGGGCGACGGTCAAGGGCGTTGAGTTTCCGTGTGGGTATGCGGATGTGGATGAGCTATTGAAGCCGCACGTGCATCAGGAAGGACGCGACCAAACATGATCGCGGTGCAGTTCTTAAACTGTGGCGAAATTCGCATGGGATCACCATTCCAGATGTGCGGCCTCCGACTGACCGGAGAATGGACACCCAATCTCGGAGAATATGGTTGGCAGCCGCTCTACGCTCGTAGCCCAGACGGGAGGTATCTGGCGCTCGTGGAGTGGGATACGGCGGGAAATACCCCAGGATTCCGATTGGTTCGGATCGATGAAAAGCAGAAGAGTTTCGAGACGAGCCAAAGGATTCTGGGCTGCTGCGAGGCTCTGAATTGGCAAGATGATGCAATCTTCTGGAAGGCATTCCCGGGAACGCAGGGAATCATCGAAATTCTGTTCGGTAAATCTAAAATCTGATAGCTACCCCGATCTGGAATACCGGGCAAGCTGGGGCGCAATATATTGCGCCCCTACGAAGAAGGGCGGACTTCGGAGAGTTTGGTTTCTTCGGGGACGTCGGTGGGGCTTTCGAAGTGGAGGCAGAAGCCGTCGGGATCGCGGAGGACGGTGTCCCAGAGGCCGTTACCGACTTGGGGTTCGGAGGCGTCGATGCTGCGGGCGCGGAGGTCGTGATAGATGGCGATGGCGTCGGCGCATTGAAACCAAAGGGAGACGCCTTCGCCGACTTTACCCGTGGGCTTCCAGGAATCGTGACCTTCGGTGCGGAATTGCTGCAGCATCAGGTCGGCACCGCCAAGGGTGAGCCAGCACCAGCGAATTGTGCCGTCGGGCGTCCATTTGTGTTTCATGGTGAAGCCGAGGCCGTCGATGTAGAAGCGGAGGGAGCGCTCCATGTCGGAGACGTTGAAAAACGGGACGACTTGTTTGACGTTTTCGTGGATATTCATGCGAGGCTCCAGCGAAAGGATTTTCAAGTTTCGGCGCTGTATTCTACAGCGGGAGTCAGTCTTCGGACCAGCCGAGTTCGGCGAGGGCTTGGGTGACTCGGGCGAGGGGGAGGCCGACGACGTTGAAGTAGCAGCCTTCGATGCGGGGGATGTAGCGGCCGGCGCGGCCCTGGATGGCGTAGGAGCCGGCTTTGTCAAAGGGCTCGTCGGTGGCGAGGTAACGGAGGATTTCTTCGTTGGAGAGCTGGGCGAAATGGACGAGGGTGGACTCGACGAAGACGCGGCGCTCGGCATCGGGAAGGCGGATGAGGGCGACGCCGGTGACGACGGAGTGGATGCGGCCGGAGAGTTGTTCGAGGGTGCGGTGGGCGTCGTCGGAGGAGTGCGGCTTGCCGAGGATGCGGCCTTCGATGGTGACGACAGTGTCAGCGGCCAGGACGATGGCGGGGCCGACGGCGCGGGCGGCGGCGAGATCGGCTTTGGCTTCGGCGAGGCGGAGGACGAGGTCCTGGGGAGATTCGCCGGGGATGGGAGATTCGTCGACGGCGGAGGAGATGACCGTGAAGGGAATGGCGGCGCTGTGGAGGATTTCGGCGCGGCGTGGGGAGGAAGAGGCGAGGATGAGTTTCATAGTGGTGTGATTGGGGGAAGGATACTACAGGGCGAGGGGGGAGAGGGCCTGTGCTTTGGTCCACCCGAAGAGACAGTCAGCGGCTGCCAAGGTCGGAAGCTGCGAGCATTGAAAAATTCGAAGAACGGACTTCGTCGCAGTGACAATGGGAAATTGGTGTTGGGCTAACTTGACGCGAACGAATCTCACGGTTATCGTCGGCGCTCGAATGTTTACAGCAGAGGGTGCCGTGTTACTACAGTCTGCCGGGATAGCTCGCATTAGTGGTTTGCTGGACCCAATTGTCCTTATCCTCGCACTAGTGAGCTATATGAGGAGACGAGAAGCGATCGGCGGATGGCTGATGTTTTTCTTTTGCACCGTGTACCTTGGGGTCCTTGCCGCTTTACTGGTCAGCATCGCAGCAGTGGCTGCTCTTTATCCGCCACAATCCGCGCCCTCAGTTTCAAACCCACCCACACTTGGTATCGTGACGTTGTTACGGCTGACCGGATACGGCGGAGTCGCACTTGTTTCCACATACTTATTGCAACGCCAAGAATGGCAGTGGGTTGAACGGTTGCGTTTTGCGATCGGGGCCAACCTAGTATTGAACGGAATTTGTATCGTTCTTGACCAGATTTACTTTCCTCAAGCGCTGGTACCTAACCTTGGCCGATGGATTGTCATGTGTGGTTGGCTTGTTTATTTTATGGTTTCCGGTCGAGTGCAAACCGTTTTCCGAACCAAGACTTGGGGACAAACCTCCGCGCGGCAAATCTCCGCATAGATTCGAATCGAGTTCCCAACGCGATCGCGCTTCAAAGTTGTGTCCGAACATCAGATGACGACGGATTCCTGGTATTCGCCGAAGACGTGGCGGAGGGTGTCGGAGATTTCGCCGACGGTGGCGAGGGATTCGACGGCGGTGAGGATGGCGGGGAGGAGATTTTCGGAGGTCCTGGCGCGGCGCTGGAGTTCGGCGAGGGCGGATTGCGTTTTGGCGTTGTCGCGTTTGGAGCGGAGGGATTGTACGCGAGCGATTTGGGAGCGTTCGATTTGGGGGTCGATGCGGAGGGTGGGGATGGTGCGGGGTTCTTCTGCGACGAAGTCGTTGACGCCGACGATGATTTGATCTTTTCTCTCGACGGCGCGCTGGAATTCGTAGGCGGCTTTTTGGATTTCGGCCTGTACGAAGCCGGATTCGATGGCGCGCAGCATACCGGAAGAAGAGCCAGCGGGAGGAGGAACAAATGGGCCAGCGAAATGGCCCGCCAAGGCGTCGATTTTTGCGATGTAGGCGACGGCACCGGATTCGATTTCGTTGGTGAGGGATTCGATGGCGTAGGAGCCTGCGACGGGATCAATGGTATTGGCGACGCCGGTTTCGTGAGCGACGATTTGCTGGGTGCGGAGAGCGATGAGGGCGGCGTCTTCGGTGGGAAGGGCGAGAGCTTCGTCGAGGGAGTTGGTGTGGAGCGATTGGCAGCCGCCGAGAACGGCGGCGAGGGCTTGAATGGCGACGCGGACGATATTGTTTTCGGGTTGCTGCGCGGTGAGGGAAGAGCCGGCGGTTTGCGCGTGGAAGCGCAGCATTAAGGAGCGCGGATCTTTGGCACGGAAGCGCTCGGACATGATGCGGGCCCAGAGGCGGCGGGCGGCGCGGTACTTGGCGATTTCTTCGAGAAGGTCGCTGTGGGCATTGAAGAAGAAGGAGAGTTGCGGGGCGAATTCGTCGACAGAGAGGCCCGCATCGAGCGCGGCTTGGACGTAAGCGATGCCGTCGGCGAGAGTGAAGGCGACTTCCTGGATGGCGGTGGAGCCGGCTTCGCGAATGTGATAACCGGAGATGGAGATGGTGTTCCACTTGGGAAGATGATCGCGGCACCAGGCGAAGATGTCGGTGACGATGCGCATGGCGGGGCGGACGGGATAGATATAGGTGCCGCGGGCGATGTACTCCTTGAGGATGTCGTTTTGGACGGTGCCGGAAATTTTGGCGAGATGGGCGCCTTGTTTTTTGGCGACGGCGACGTAGAGGCAGAGAAGGATGGCGGCGGTGGAGTTGATGGTCATGGAGGTGGAGACTTTTTCGAGCGGGATGCCTTCGAAAAGAGTTTCCATGTCTTCGAGAGAATCGATGGCGACGCCGACTTTGCCGACTTCGCCGGCGGCGAGAGGGGCGTCGGAGTCCATGCCGATTTGCGTGGGGAGATCGAAGGCGACGGAGAGGCCGGCCTGGCCTTTGCTGAGGAGATAGCGATAGCGCTGATTGGATTCGGCGGCGCTGCCAAATCCGGCGTATTGGCGCATGGTCCAGAGGCGGCCGCGGTACATGGTGGGGTAGATGCCGCGGGTGAAGGGGAATTCGCCTGGAAAAGTGAGAGCGTCGGGATTCCAGGCGGAGAGATTTTTTTCGGTGTAGAGGCGGTCGATGGGGAGGCCGGAGAGAGTGGTGAATTTTTGTTGGCGTTCGGGAGGGGAGGATTTGGATTTGGTGTCTGACATGTTCGGAGCGACCTTGGTTTGGCGAAAGCGGGTGGGGCAAGCCCCACCCCTACGGCGTAAGACAAGAAAAGAAAAACCGCCGCAGTTCGATCGCATTCGTGTTGCACAACGTTCTTGAGTGCAAGGCGCCCGCCTCGGAAGGCGGCCGCTACAATTTTTGGGCGCGACGGAAAGATGTTATCGCGAAAAAGACGAATAAGATGGCTACAGCGACGGCGAGAACGATGAGCCAGTGCGCGGCGTCGCGATTCCAGGAGCGGACGGCGGCGCCGATCCAGGTGAGCGCAAGAACGGCGAAAATTGCGCCGACGACTTCATAGAATAATTGTTTGAGGGCGCGCCAGACGCGGGCGAAACCGGTGATGCGCTGCTGGGCCGCTCCCGTGGCTGCCGTGGACATGAGAACATGATAGCGCAAAACGCGGGGGAAGCCGGTGGAATGGGAGAGAAACGCGAGGTGGAGATGCGAATTTGGGGCGTGGAAACCTGCCCGAAAGGGCTATGGACAGATTGGAGACAACGGCGCGAAGGTCTCTTGTATCAAAGATAAGGTGGGCCTAAAATGGCGCCAGAGGTTAGGGAGAACCAGCCTTGCAACTTGACGATCACCTGAAAAACTTGCTTCGCGAATTGGGACATGCGATCAACGACACGGTGTCGGATTCGGACCGGATAACCGGAGCGATTGCCGGAGTGCGCGCGCATGGGTACGATATCGTGCTGAAGCTGGACGCGACGATCGGATTGGCGAAGCGCGATGCGGCAGCGGCGGAAGCGTCGAAACTGACGACGCAAGACCGGCGCTTTCTGGAATCGCTGCGAATTCAGGTGGATCAAGAGTCGTTTGGGGAAGACGGCGAACCGGCGAAGAAGCCGGCGGCGCGGCTGGCGATGACGCCGCAGGATGTGCGGTTTTTGAAATCGCTGCGGATTGCCACGGACGAGGCGGAATGAGGATTTTGGGAAGAGTCGCGGGACTGGGATTTGCAGTGCTGCTGGCGGGCGTGTGTGCTTCGCCAGGAAGAGCGCAATCGCCCGCGGTGGTTGCGCCGATCATCGTGGACACGGCGGTGCCTATCGTCGTGAACGCGGTGAAGCCGAAACCGCCGGCGGGGACGACCAAGTTTGAAGGCTACGTGTTGAACGCCAACATCGCGCAGATCACGGTGCGCGCGAAGGGCAGCGACATGTCGATTCAGACGTTTTCGCTAACGCCGAATGCTTCCGCGAAGATGCAGCAGATCGTGGACAAGGGCGGATATCAATACGGCGACAAAGTGACGATTTATTACAATGCGGCAAACCTGCAAGCGGTGAAGATCACGGGCAAACCCTCGAAGCCCATCTGATTTTGCAAGGCGCGCATGATTCGCCTTCCTGCCGTAGCCGGACGTTTTTATCCATCTGATTCGGCGAAACTGACCGAGCTCGTTTTTCAATACACAAAGGGTGATTCGAACGTGGTTCCCACGCGAGCGATGGCTTGTCTCGTTCCGCATGCGGGATATGTGTATTCGGGACATGTGGCTGGCGCGGTGTTTGGGCGGCTGGCGATGCCGAAGAAAGTTTTGATTTTGGGGGTACGGCATTTCCCGCAAGGGGAGAAGGC